>Ga0265293_10000443_pt1 | contig 99507 bp, 93 predicted proteins | sample Munlanlewell138R_FD_192505 | JGI IMG/M metagenome (GOLD analysis project Ga0265293, IMG submission 192505) | Leachate microbial communities from a municipal landfill in Southern Ontario, Canada - Leachate well 138R | ecosystem: Engineered > Solid waste > Landfill > Unclassified | place: Canada... | reverse complement strand
CCCGTCGATCCACATTGCCAGTGCCCCTGGCCTCGAATTCCAGTTTGAATGAGTCACCGATTCGGCGCGAGGCTTCGACGTAGAAGGTGCTGGAGCCGTTGTCCCGGTCGGTGAGCAGCACGGCCACCAGTTCGGTGGATTGGAAGTCGTTGAGGGAGAGGCGAAGGCCGAGGGCAATGTCGTCGTCGAGGGCTGCATCGGCGCGCTCGTCGTAGAGGTATTCGCCGATGACGCCGAGGTCCAGGGCGCTGCCGCCGATACCGACGAAGGTGTATTCGAAGCCGCCGGCCGCGGCGGCAAAGCGCGCCCCCTGGCCCGAGCGGGTGATGGCCTCGAGTTTCAACAGCCAGGATGCGGTGGTGCTTTGCAGGTCGAGGCTGGTTTGCTCGATCACCTCGTAGAGGGGGATCAGTTCCCGCTCGCCGTGGCGGTTGATGGTGAAAACGCCGGGATCGAGGCGCGGCTCCCGGCTGGTGCCGGAGAAGTGGGCGATGCCGATGTCCCAGATGCCGTGGCTCACGGACCAGCGCAGGGCGGCGTCGGTGCGCTGATCGCCCGCGCCGGAGCTGTAGATGGCGCGGTCGCTGTCCACCAGGGGGCCGACCCCGGGGCGGCCGTCGCGGCCTGGGAAGGTGCGCTCGCGAAAACCGGGCAACAGGAACAGTTCCAGGTTGCCGAGGGCGGGAATCCAGGTGAAGTGCACCATGGGTTGGCCGAGGTAGTCCTCGCCGTTGGGATTTTCCACCAGGTCGATCTGGTTGACGATGTTGACCAGGTGAACGGATTCGGTGACGCCCCAGAACACCTGGTCGATCCCGGCCCGCAGCTCCCAGTTCCGTTCGATGCGGTGCCAGTAGAGTTTGCGGATATCTCCGTGGGTGCGCTCGCCGTCGTGCTGGTCCCAGCGCAGGAAGGGGGTGAAGGTGAGGCTGTCGCGGTTGGCGAAGCCGTGGTGGAACTCCGGTTCGGCGGACAGGGACAGGTTGTCCCCCGCGAGGTTGTGGCGATCCGGCGTCTGGTAAAAGTGGCGGTACTCGATGCCCACATTGCCGCGGACATCGAGGGCGATGGCGGGCGCCGCCGCCAGGGCGGACAGCAGCGCCAGGGGCGCCAGGACGGGGTTGTTCACCACTCAGCGGATGCTGCGCAGGGCGTTGACGTCGAAATCCCGCTCCGTAAAACCCACCCGGAACCTGTAGTCGCCGTAGGTCAGCACGGTGCGGTGCTCGGTCTGGTGGTTGACCATCTCGAGGCGCATGGGGCGCCAGTAGCGGTCGAGAAACTGCTGGTAGTCGGTCATCGTCAGGGTCTTCAGCAGGCGGTCGCGGCGATCGTGGTAGTCCACCCGGAGGGAGCGGTACTCCGCGGTGTCGTACCACTGCACCAAGCGCTTGTAGCCGGAGTGCTCGTAGGCGGGGTATTGCTCCACCACGTGGCAGCGCAACTCGCCGCAGGGTTCCTCCCGCAGGTATTTGTAGCGGTACTTTTCCACCTGCTGGTCGCTCAGGTCCTCGAAGGAGAACTCGCTGCCCATGAACGGCGTCGATTTGTTGTTGGAGGCGATGCGCCGCACCCGGTTGGTGGCGGGCAGGTAGAGCCACTGGTCATCGGGCTCGAGGGCCTTGCTGTGGGTGAGGGAGGCGGTGCCGCGCACATCGGCGGGATCGTCGAACACGGCGATCATCCAGTCGCCGTCGTTTTCCCGCTCCAGGGTGCGAAAGCGCATCTGGCGGCTGCGCTCCCGGCCCCGGGCGTCGCTAAGCACCATGGTGAGGGTGGCTTCCTCGTCGCCGAAGCCGCGATCGCGGCGGTAGGCTTCCTCCGCCACGGCCTTGCCGCGGGCCTCGGGGGCGAGGCTCCCGTCGGCGGGATCGGTGTTGGCGAGGGCCGGGGGCAGGTGCGCCAGCATCAGGGCGGCGAGGGCGAGCAGTGGACGTGGCAACATGACAACTCCTGTTTTTGTCGCGGGAATCAGCTATGGGCCGGCAGTGGTTGGCCGTTGGCGGCCGCGGGCTCCGGGGCGGGAACAAACTCGGGGCCAAAGGGCTTGAACACCGTGAGCAGCACCGGCAACAGATAGAGGTCGGCCACCAGCGCGGAGAGAATGGTCGCCGCCAGCAGCACGCCAAAGCTGGCGAACACAGTGGTGTCCGAGATCAGGAACACCAGGAACGCCACCACCAGAATCGTCGAGCTGATGATCAGCGCCTGGCCGACCCCAAGGAGGGTCGCGGCCATGGCCTCGTTGTAGTTGCCGAGGCGGCGAAACTCGGTGCGAAAGCGCGTGAGTACGTGGATGGTGTCGTCCACGGCGATGCCGATGGCGATGGTGGCGAGCAGCAGCCGATAGTAATCGAGGTGAATGTCGAACCAGCCCATTACCCCCAGGGTCAGCACCACCGGCAATACGTTGGGCACCATGGCGAGGGCGGCCACCTTCAGGGAGCGGAACACCAGGGCGATGATCAGGGCGATCATCACAAAGGCGAGGCCGTAGCCCTGCAGCTGGCTCTCGGCGATGTAGTCCGCCAGTTGCACCCACAGAAGGCCGATGCCGGTGGGCTCGATGGTGACGGTGGCGTCGCTGTTGGCGGCGGCGATCCTGTCGAGTCGCCCGAGCAGGTCCCGCAGGTTGCTGGACTCGGTCATCTCCACCCGGAGTTTCAGGGGCGTGCTGGAAAAGTCACTGTTCATGAACTTGGCCAGCTCCTTGCCACCGGACATCTCGTACATCAGCAGGTACTGGGCGATGAGATTCTGATCGGTGGGCAGTTTGTAGTAGGTCGGGTCGCCCCCGTTGAAGGCCTGGTTGAGGTCCTTGAGGATGTCGACGATGGAATAGGACTTCTTCACCAGCGGCTCCTGTTCCGCCGCCTGTTGCAATTGCTCCAGCCGCGCCAGCACCTCGGGGTTCTTGGCGCCGTCCGCCTCGCCGGTGTCGAAGGTGTAGACCACGCTGAGGATGCCCCCCATCACCTCCTCGATGTAGGTGGTGTGCTGGCGCCAGGGGATCTTCTCCTTGAATTCGGTAAGAAAGTTGAAATCCACCTGCAGGCGGCTGGCCCCGGCGAGGGAGGTGGCAAATACCGCCGCGAACAGCACGAGTATCGCCCTGCGGTGATTGCGGTTGACCGCCACCACTCGCTCCAGCAGGCGCGCCAGCAGCGGATTGCCGAAGCGGTTCGCCCCGGGATCGCCGCTCGCCGCCAGAGGCTTGCGCCCCAGGGAGAGGATGGCGAGCAGCAGGGTGGCGGTGAACACGAAGGTGAACATCACCCCGACGGCGGAATACACCGCCAGCTGGGAAATGGACTTGAGGGCCGAGCCGGACATGGCGAGAAAGCCCGCCGCGGTGGTGAGTGCGGCGAGCAGGCACGGCAGCCCCACCTTGCGCAGGGTGTGGCCGATGGCGGCGCGGCGGGGAAGCCCCTGGGCCGCCGCCTGCTGGAATTCCGCCAACAAGTGCACCGACTGGGCGACACCGATGGCGGTCAGCAGGGTCGGCACCATCAGGAACAGCAGGCCGAGCTTCCAGTCCATCAGGGCGATGAAACCCACCGTCATGGCGATACTCGCCAGCACCACCAGCAGCGGGCCCAAAAGGCCCACCAGGCGGATGTTGAAGAACAGCATCGACAGCACCGCCACCAGGGCAAAGGTGATCAGCGGCAGCAGGGCGGTTTCCCGCACCAGGGTTTCGTTGTAGATGGCGTTGAGGGGCACGTCGCCGGAGAGATAGAACTCGATGCCGGCGTATTCGGGGCGGGCGAGGATCTCCGCCACCCGGTGGTAGCTCACCTGGGGGTAGAAGTTGTCGAGGCCGTCGCCGCCGTCCGGGTCCCAGCGCAGGCGATCCTCGCCGTCGGTACTGGTACGGGACATCTCGACGATGATGGCGCCGTGGTCCGCCGCGCCGTTGATCACGCTGTCCACATAGAGGGGCTTGCCGAGGGCCAGTTCGCGGATGGCGAGCAGGTCCGCCTGGGTGGCGGGGAAGTTGTACATCAGCTCGGTGACTTCGATGAAGTCGTCCTCGGCGGCGATGAATTCCACGTTGGTGAGGCTCACCACCCGGTCGACAAAGGGCACCTCCGCTTCCAGGTCCTGGGTGAGGGCGTTGATCTTCGCCATCACGCCGTGGTCGAAGGGGCCCTCGGCACGGTTCGGCGCCCGGTAGAGGATGTAGGTCACCTCGTCGGAGCCGAAGCTGTCCATGTAGTCCAGATAGCTTTGGTAGGTGGTGTCGTCTGGCTGGAAATAGCCCTCGAAGCTGTTGTCCGGCATCACCTTGCCGGCCAGATGAATGCCGCCGCCGAGCAGGGCGAGGGAGAGCGCGAGCACCAGCCAGCGCAGGTCGTGCACCCGAAGGCCCAGCTGTTCAAAGAGGCGCGTGGCGCGGTCGAGCCAGGTGTTGGGCGTCTTCAAGGAGATCTCCCTGCGGTTGTTATTGTCGGTTGCGCCATGATGCCACAAAGGCGCGTTTAATTCAGCTGTCGGAATTTTCCGCTGGCGGCCGTTGCGGGCGCCGCGCCAGCCAGCGGTCGAGGCTGTTGGCGAAGGCCTGTACGTCCCGGGCGCCGAAGGGCGCGGGGCCGCCGGTCTGGATACCACTGGCGCGCACCTCTTCCATCAGGTTGCGCATGGCGAGGCGCTGGCGGATGGTGTCGCGGCTGTAGTGCTCGCCGCGGGGGTTGATGGCCTCGCCGCCCCTGGCAAGGACCTCGGCGGCGAGGGGGATGTCGGCGGTGATCACCAGGTCCCCGGGGCGCAGCTGGGTGGCGATGTGGTTGTCCGCCACGTCGAACCCCTGGGGCACCTGGATGGCCTTCACCCAGCCCCCCGGGGGGGTCGGCAGCAACTGGTTGGCCACCAGCAGCACCCGTACCTGGCGGCGGGTAGCGGCGCGAAACAACACCTCCTTGACGGCCCGGGGGCAGGCGTCGGCGTCGACCCAGATGGAGGGCGCGGCGGGTTGGTCGGTGCTGGTCATGGGCTGCTTTCCCCTCCGGTAGGGCGGCCATTGTAGCCTGCCCGCGCCTTGGCATTTGTAGCCCAAGTCCCTAAAGTGGCATCACAGAGCCGCTGCCTCCAGGAGTTTTGCCGCTATGCCCCTGCCGCTGTCCGACCCCAGTCTGTTGCGCCGCCAGTGCCTGATCGACGGCGACTGGCGGGATGCCCAAGGGGGCGCCACCTTCCCGGTGGACAACCCGGCCAGCGGCGAGACCCTCGCCCGGGTGGCGGACGGTGGCGCCCTGGAGGCGGGTGCCGCCATTGCCGCGGCCCGGGCCGCGCTGCCGGGATGGCGGGCCCTCACCGCCCGGGAGCGGGCCCGCCTGCTGCGCCGCTGGTACGAGCTGGTGCTGGCCAATCAGGAGGATCTCGCCCGGCTGATGACCCTGGAGCAGGGCAAACCCCTCACCGAGGCGCGGGGCGAGATCGCCTACGGCGCTGCCTATATCGACTGGTTCGCCGAGGAGGCGCGGCGGGTCTACGGCGACATCATTCCCACCACCGCCCCGGATCGTCGCCTGCTGGTGACCCGCCAGCCGGTGGGGGTGGTGGCCGCCATCACCCCGTGGAATTTCCCCATGGCCATGCTTGCCCGCAAGCTTGCGCCGGCCCTCGCGGTGGGCTGCACGGTGGTGGCCAAGCCGGCGGCGGAAACTCCCCTGTCGGCCCTGGCGCTGGCGGAGCTGGCCCAGCGCGCCGGCATGCCGCCAGGGGTGCTGAACCTGGTGGTCGGCACCGATGCCTCCGCCATCGGCGGGGTGCTGACCGCAAGTCGCGATGTGGCCAAGCTCAGCTTCACCGGCTCCACGGCGGTGGGCCGGCAGTTGCTCGCGGCCTGTGCGAATACGGTCAAGCGGGTTTCCATGGAGCTGGGGGGCAACGCGCCCCTCTTGGTGTTCGACGACGCCGACCTGGACCTGGCGGTGGATGGCGCCATGGCCGCCAAATTCCGCAATGCCGGGCAAACCTGCATCTGCGCCAATCGCATTTTGGTGCAACGGGGTATCCACGATCACTTCGTGGCGCGCCTGCGGGAGCGAATCGCGGCCCTTCGGGTGGGGGATGGCCTCGCCGAGGGTACCCTTATCGGCCCCCTCATCAACCAGCGGGCGGTGGCGAAAGTTGCGGATCTGGTGGGGGACGCCCTGGCGGGTGGCGCGCGATTGCTGGAGAGCGGCACGGCCCCTGGCGGCCCGGGGTTCTTCCACGCCCCGACCCTGCTCACCGGGGTCTCCCCGGGGATGCGGATTTTCCGCGAGGAAATATTCGGCCCCGTGGCGGCGATCACACCCTTTTCCGACGAGGCGCAGGCCCTCGCCCTCGCCAACGACACCGACGCGGGCCTCGCCGCCTATTTCTACACCGCCGACCTCGGCCGCATCTGGCGGGTGTCCGAGGGCCTCGACTACGGCATGGTGGGGGTCAACGAAACCGCCATCAGCAGCGAGGTGATTCCCTTCGGCGGCATGAAGGCCTCCGGCATGGGCCGCGAGGGCTCCCGCCACGGCGTCGATGATTACCTGGAAATCAAGCACATCTGCCTGGGCATCGGCCCGTCGCCCGACAACTGACAACGACAACAACCGGAGGCAAAACCCCCGCCCATGAAAACCAACGCCAGCCGCCACGCCAATCTCAATGCCTTTTTTGCCGAACGCACGGCGACATTCGGCGAGAAGCCGGCCCTCACCTGTCTCGGCCACAGCCTCAGTTACCGGGAGCTGGACCGCCACGCCACGGATTTCGCCGGTTTTCTGCAAAACTCCCTGGGCCTCGCCCCGGGGGACCGGATCGCCATCCAGCTGCCCAACCTGCTCCAGTACCCGGTGATCGTGATGGCGGCGATGAAGGTGGGGCTGGTGGTGGTCAACACCAATCCCCTCTACACCCGGCGGGAACTGGATCACCAGTTCTCCGACGCCGGGGTGCGGGCGGTGGTGGTGCTGGCGGACCTCGCCAGCAACGTGGCGGCGGTGCAGGACGACACCGGCGTGGAGCACGTGATAATCACCGAGGTGGGGGATCTGCATCCGCCCTTCAAGCGTTTTGCGATCAATGCGGTGATGAAACTGCGGCGCCTGCCAAAGCCCATGGCGCGGCCCCGCAATGTGGTGAGCTTCCACGACGCCCTCGCCCGGGGTCGCGCCGCGCCGCCCCGGGAGGTGGCGCGCCAGCCGGAGGATCTCGCCCTGTTGCAGTACACCGGCGGCACCACCGGGGTGGCCAAGGGCGCCATGCTCAGCCACCGCAACCTGCTCGCCAACATCCAGCAGGTGGAGGATTCCCTCGGCCAGGTGCTGGTGGAGGGGGAGGAGATCCTGGTGGCGCCGCTGCCCATCTACCACATCTTCGCCTTCATGCTGTGCATGTTGCTGGGGGTGGGCATCGGCGCCCGGGTGATCCTGATTCCCGATCCCCGCAATCTGAACGCCTTCGTGCGGGAATTGAAGGGCCTGCGCTTCACCTTTTTCGCCGGCCTCAACACACTGTTCAATGCCCTCTGCCGCCACCCGGGTTTCAATCGGCTGGATTTTTCCCGGCTGCGGATCACCGTGTCCGGCGGCATGGCGCTGACCCGGGATACCGCCGAGCGCTGGGAGCGGGTGACCGGTTGCCGGATCATCGAGGGCTACGGCCTCACCGAGGCGAGCCCGGTGGTGGCCATCAATCCGGTGGAGGCGCCGAAGCTCGGCACCGTGGGCAAGCTCCTTGCGGATACGGAGCTGAAGCTGCTGGATGCCAACGGCGCCGAGGTGGCCCAGGGCCAGCCGGGGGAACTCTGGGTGCGCGGCCCCCAGGTGATGAGCGGCTACTGGCAGCGCCCCGACGCCACCCGGGAGATGCTCGACGAGAACGGCTGGCTGCACACCGGCGATGTGGCGGTGATGGACGGGGAGGGCTATCTCAGCATCGTCGACCGCATCAAGGACATGATCGTGGTGTCGGGTTTCAACGTCTATCCCAACGAGCTGGAGGACGAGATCTCCAAGCACCCGGATGTGGTCGAATGCGCGGCGGTGGGCATCGCCGATCCGGAAACCGTGGAGGCGGTGAAGCTTTTCGTGGTGACGAGCAACCCCGCGCTGACCGCCGAGGACATCCGCCATTTCGCCCGCCAGAACCTCACCGGCTACAAAGTGCCCAAGCACGTGGAGTTCATCAAGGAGCTGCCCAAGTCGAACGTGGGCAAGGTGCTGCGGCGGGAACTGCGCAAGTAGCCCCGCTGCCCGCGGGCAGGTTCAGTCCCAGTCCCGGGTGAACACCGCCTCCAGTCGGAACAGGATGGTGGCCGCGCCCTCGCGGTCATCCTCGTACTCGGCGCGGCGCCAGTGGTAGCTCGGCTGCACCTCGGCGAACAGCCAGTGCTTGTAGATGTTCTGGCGATAGCGCAGGCCCAGGCCATAGCTGGTGGTGAAATAATCCGGGTGGGTGTCGCCGCTCGCCGCCACGTAGTACCCGATGGCGCGCTTGTCACTCAGGCGGCGGTTGAGGGAGACACCGGTATTCCACGACAGGCCGTTCTCTTCCTCTTCCCAGTCGACGCGGTTGTACCACTGCACCACCTTGTTCTCGCCGAGGATCTTGTCGAATTCCACCCGGGTGCGGGAGCCGAAGCCGTCGTCGCCCCGGTACAGCACTTCCTCGCTGAAGCGGCCGATCAGGGTCTCCATCAGCGGGTACTCGTAGCGGTAGCGCATCGATGCCTTGGGGTGGAGTGAGGAGCGCAGGCCCACCTTGAAGTCGACCCGGTAGTGCTTGCGTTCCCGGGCGGTGACCTGCAGGGCCACGTCGTCGGGGGAGTCCTGGCGGTCGATCAGCAGATCGTCGGCGCCGGTGAGTTCGTCGTCGTCGGAAAACAGCAGGGCGACCCGCTTGTTGAGCTTTGGCAGATGGACCTTGCCCCGCAGGCTCAGGCCGCTGTCCCAGCCGTCGATCTCGTCCCATTCCTGCTCGGTGCGCAGGCGCAGGGTGGAGTAGGGGGCCTCCTCCTCGGCGCGGTTCACGCCGAAAAAGTTGTCCATCCACTCGGCGATATTGTCGGCGTTCTCGATGATGTAGTCGTGGCCGGTGTCGAGCCAGGGGGTGTCGGCGCCTTCTTCCGAGGTGGCCGCAGGTTCAGGTTCCCCCGGGGGTTCCACCGAGCGCACCGTTTGCCCCAGGGCGACGGCGGGTAGCAGCAACAGCGCGCAGCAGGTGATGGCAGTGGCTTTCATGACCTTGACCCTTGTTTTACAGGCATCCGTGCCTCAATTCTAGTTTGGGTTCGCGGATTTGACGGCACCTTTCAGGGGGTAGACGCGGCGCTCCCGTCGGTTGCCTGGGCCAGCAGGGCGACCCGCAGCTCCTTCAGGTAGTTCTTCAGCCTGGCGCGGTTGTCTGGGCCCATGCGCAGCAGCTGCTTCTGCACCCCGGGGAGGGCTTCGAGACTCGGGTCGGCGAACTGGTAGTGCACCGATTCCCGCTCCAGGGCGAAGGGGCCGTTGTGGTCCGGGGTCAGCAACATGCGGTCGATGGCGGCGATGATGCGGTTGTCGAGGGTCTCGGCATTGCCGCCGAGTTCGCCGTAGGCCTGTTCGAGCAGTGGCCGGAGGATGTGGAAGCTGCTCGCCAGGGCGTCCGGCGGGATGCTGGTGAGGGCGTTGACGTAGTGGTCATAGCGGCTGTAATTGGTGCTGTCGAGCCAGGGCACGCCCTGCTCGACACTGACCTTGAAGTCGTCCTCCGGCGGCTCCAGGGGCAGGATCTTTTTCACCACCACGCCCCGGGCAAGGCCGTCGATCACGCCCACCGCCTTCTGGACCAGGCTGTCGGTGCCGAGCCAGCGGGCCAGATCCTCGGATTCGGTGAGGGGTTGCAGCAGTTCCCGGGCAAAGCCGTCGCTGTCGGCGAGGTTGGGCAGGGCGATGGGGGCGGGGGTCTCCCCTTCGCTCGCGGCGGGTTCTGGGGCCCGCTGGGGAATATCCGGCGCCTGGGTGATCAGGGGGTCGTCGGGGGTTTGCGCCGGCGCGGGCGCCTCCTCGATGGCCACCGGTGCCGGGGGCTTCTCGGCGGGGCGGGTGGCGAACCAGACGGCGCCGGCGGCGATGATCACCAGGGCGCCGATGATGATGGGCAGCTTGCCGCCGGCGAGCCGTCCGCCGGAACCCGTGCCGTTGTCGAGGCGTTCGTCGCGGTCGATTTTCATGGGATTTTCTCCTCTGTCGTGGAGCTCCGGCGGGCTGGTGTGGCGGCCCGCCGGTAGCCGTTCCGTGCCCTTCCCGCAGGGCTCAGGGTGAAGGCCTGGGGTTCAGTGTGAGGGATTTGAGGCGCATTTCATAGGTTTCGCCATCCTCCACCTGGCGCAACTGCACCGGCAGGTAATGGTAGTCGGGGGCGAGCCAGAGCAGGGTTTCCCTGTCGCTGTCGTCCCGCACCCGCTCCACCTGGACAGTGCGCAACTTGCCGAGGGGCGTGTCGAGCATCGCCTCGCCGAGGCGGCGGTAGCGGTATTCCTTGAGGTGTCCCCGGTGGATCACCGGGTAGCTCAGTTCGGTGGCGCCGGCCGTCAGATCGCGAGCCATGGCCACCTGGTAGCTCAGTGGCCCGAGCTGGCCGGGGCTGAAGTCGAGGATCTGTTCACGGCCCTTGCGGCGGGTGACGGAGATGCCCTTGGCCGGGTCGACGGCGATGGTCTCCTTGCGGGATTTGCCGAGAATCTTGCGGTCGTAGACGTAGTTCTCGGGGATCAGACGGCCCTTGGCGTCGCGCTGGAAATGCTCCTCCTCGCGGATGTGGCCGAGGAAATTGCGCGCCTCGGTGACGATCCGGTAGCCCTTGTCGGTGTGTTGCAATTGACGGTGTGCCTCGATGGGCATCCCGTTGTAACGGGCTTCGTAGACGGCGTGGTAGGGGGTGAGCTCCGGCTCGCCGGCCCAGGGGCTGGCGGCGAGCAAGAGGAGGGTCAGGGTCGCGATCAGGCGCATTCGGCGTCCTCGGAGTGGATGGCGTCGGGCTCTGGGGCCCGGGGGCCCCGCCAAGCTTGGATCGCCCGGCGGATGGATTGTTCAGTGGCCGGCGCCGGGGGGATCTGTTCGGCCCGGCCCTCAGCCCTGGCCAGCGGTGAGGAGCAGGCCGCCGGGGGGCAGGGGCTCGCCATCGAGGCTGACACCCCGGTCGTCCATGCGCAGGCGGCCGCTGCAGAACAGCCGCACCGCCTCGGGGTAGAGGCGGTGTTCCAGGGCGAGCACCCGGGTGGCGAGGGACTCGGCGGTGTCGCCGTCGACGATGGGCACCCGCCCCTGGACGATGGCCGGGCCGCCGTCCAGTTCCTCGGTGACGAAGTGCACGGTGGCGCCGGCCTCGTCGTCGCCGGCGTCGATGGCCCGCTGGTGGGTGTTGAGGCCCGGGTATTTGGGCAGCAGGGACGGGTGGATGTTCATCAGCCGGCCCCGGTAGTGGCGCACGAAACCGGGGGTGAGGATGCGCATGAAGCCGGCGAGGATCACCAGATCCGGGGTGTGGGCGTCGATGCGCCCGGCCAGGGCCCGGTCGAAGCTCTCACGGTCGGGGAACGCCCGGTGATCGATCACCTCGGTGGCGATGCCGGCCTCCCTGGCGGTGGCGAGGCCCCGGGCGTCGGGGCGGTTGCTGAACACCGCCGCCACCTCGGCGCCGAGGGCACCGCTCCGCACGGCGTCGATCAGGGTGGCCATGTTGCTGCCGGTGCCCGAGATCAGGATCACCAAGCGGGGAAGGGGCGCGGTCATCTCAGCGGATGACCACCTGGGGCTCGCCGGGCTCGGCCTTGTCGATGCGGCCGATCACCCGGGCGGATTCCCCGGCCTGGTTGAGGATGGCCACGGCATTGTCCGCCTCCGTGGCGGGCACGCTGATCACCATGCCGATGCCGCAGTTGAAGGTGCGGTACATCTCCTCGGGGGCGACGTTGCCGTTGTCCCTGAGCCATTGGAAGATCGGCGGCAGGGCCCAGCTGGCGGCGTCGATGGTTGCGCGAGCCCCGGCGGGCAGCACCCGGGGGATGTTCTCCAGCAGGCCGCCGCCGGTGATATGGGCGATGGCGTGCACCGGGCAGGCGCGGATCAGGTCGAGCACCGGTTTGACGTAGATGCGGGTGGGGGCCATCAGGGCATCGGCGAGGGACTGGTCGCCGACCCGGGTGGCGAGGGGATCGGCCCCGGAGACTTCGAGAATCTTGCGGATCAACGAGTAGCCGTTGGAGTGGGGGCCGCTGGCGGCGACGCCGATCAGGGCATCCCCCACATGGACCGATTTGCCGTCGATGATCTCCGATTCCTCCACCACCCCCACGCAGAAGCCCGCGAGGTCGTAGTCCTCGCCCTCGTACATGCCGGGCATCTCGGCGGTCTCGCCGCCCACCAGGGCGCAACCGGCCTGCAGGCAGCCTTCGGCAATACCGGTGATGACCGCGGTGGCGATGTCCACGTCGAGGTGGCCGGTGGCGTAGTAGTCGAGGAAGAACAGCGGTTCGGCGCCGCACACCACCAGATCGTTGACGCACATGGCCACCAGGTCGATGCCGATGGTGTCGTGGCGACCGAGGTCCATGGCCAGGCGCAGCTTGGTACCCACGCCGTCGGTGCCGCTCACCAGCACCGGGCTCCTGTAGCCGGCGGGCAGCTTGCACAGGGCGCCAAAGCCGCCGAGGCCGGAGATCACCTCGGGACGGCGGGTCTTGCGGGTGACGCCCTTGATGCGTTCGACCAGGGCATTGCCCGCGTCGATGTCGACACCGGCGTCCTTGTAGCTGAGGGATCGGGGGGCGGGGGGATTTAGTGGGTCGCTCATTACTGACTTCCTGGGAAAGGCGCTATTCTAGCGGCCCATGGGCAGAAAGCCAGACCCGGTGCCGGGCGCGGCGCGGCGATGGCTGGTGGAACCCGCCACAGCTGCTACAATCCGCGCCTATGAAACGTGCCCTCTCCCTGCTTATTCTCGTCGCCCTGTGCGGACTCGCCCCCGGCCTTCGCGCCGCGCCGGAGGCGGATTTCTACCTGGCCACGGTGCCGGTCGCCGATCACTCCGAGAAGGCCCGCCTCGCCGCCGCCCGCCAGGGGCTGGTGGATGTGTTGGTCAAGCTCACCGGCAGCAGCGGCATCGCCGCCCGTCCGGCGGTGGCCGCCATGCTCGGTCGGGTGTCGTCCTACATGCTGGAGTACAGCTATGCCACCCTGCCCGGGGAGGGCGATGGTGCTCCCGGGGGCCTCGGCGTGCGGGTGCAGTTCGACCGCGCCGGCATCGATCGCTTCCTCCGGGCCAACCAGTTGCCCATCTGGCCCCTGAACCGCCCGCGCCTGCTGGTGTGGTTGCTGGAGGACGGGGCCGGGGGCGTATCCCGTTTTGTCGCGGGGGAGGAGGCGGCTCCCCTCGTCGCTGCCCTCGATCGCGGGTTCGAGCGGCGCGGCATGCCGGCGGTCTATCCGCTCCTCGACCTTCAGGATCAACTGGTGCTCGACCCCCAAAAGGCCCGGGATTTCGACGTCGAGGCCATTGCCGAGGCCTCGTCCCGCTACCCCGCCCAGGGCTGGCTGGTGCTGCGCTATTACCAGACCTCCGATGGCGAATGGCGCAGCGCCTGGATGATGGGCCGGGACGGCCAGACCGTGCTGCGCCAGCAGCAGGCCGACAGCCTGGAGAGTCTCCTCGCCGCCCTGGTGGACCAGGTGGTGGACACCGTCGCCGCCAGCGCCTCCTACGTGGCCAAGGGCAGCGGCGAAGCCATCCAGCTCGACATCGACGGCATTGCCACCTTCCGGGATTACAACCGCCTGGTGGACCTTCTGGCGGGGCTCTCCATGGTGCGGGATGTCCAGGTGACCGGCGTGGATGGCCGGCGCCTGTACCTGAATCTGCTCATCGAGGGGGGGCGCGAGCAGCTGCTCGACAGCCTCCATCGCCACCCGGCCCTCGAATTTCTCGACGCCACACCGTCCTCCGGCATGAGCGATGCGCAAATCCTCGCCGGTGAGGCAATCGCCGGGCCTTCCGCCGCCGGTGGCACCGAGCGCCTGCGCTGGGTCGGCGGGCGCTGAGGCATGGCGGACCAGCTCGGCCTGCCCCTGTCCCTGCGCAACGAGGCCACCTTCGACAACTTCCTGGCGGAGCCCGGCTCCCCGCGGGATCAGGTGGTCGCCCAGCTGCGGGAGCAGGCGAGCGCCTGCGCCGGGGGTGAAACCGCCATCTACCTGTGGGGCGGGGAGGGCGCCGGGCGCAGCCATTTGCTGCAGGCCGCCTGCCATCACTTCCGCCAGCAGGGCAGGGACGCCCTCTATCTGCCCCTCGGGGAGTTGCGGGACATGGCCCCCGGGGATCTGGACCCGGAGAGCCTCCTGGCGGATCTGGAGTTTCAGCCCCTGGTGTGCGTGGCCGGGGTGGAGACCATCGCCGGCGACCGCGCCTTCGAGATCGCCCTGTTCAGTCTTTTCAACCGCATCCGCGAGCAGGGCAACCTGCTGCTGGTGGGGGCGGACCGGGCGCCCCGGGAGTTGCCGCTGCTGTTGCCCGATCTGCAATCCCGGCTGGCGTCCGGGCTGGTGTTCCACCTGCCGCCCTACGGCCTGGAGGAAAAAACCGCCATCCTGCGTTTTCGCGCCGCGCGCCTCGGCATCGAGCTGGGCGACGAGGTGGCGGGCTTTATCCTCAATCGCGGCGAGCGCTCCCTCGACACCCTGATGACCTATCTCGCCCGGCTCGACCGCGCCTCCCTGCTGGCCCAGCGCCGGGTGACCGTGCCCTTCGTCAAGGCGGTCTTCGGCTGGTAGCCCCCGTGGGCGTGGGGGCTCAGGGGCCTTGGGTTTTCCGGCCCCGGGGCCTGGTGGCCGCGGCCCTGCACAGGCGGAAACCCTTGCCCCGCACCGTCTTGATCAGATACTCCTCCGAAATCGCCGCGAGTTTTTTGCGCACCCGTCCAATCAGCATGTCGAGGGAGCGGTTGGCGGGGTCGTAGTCCCGTTCGTAGAGCAGCTGGCACAACAGGTTCCGGTCGACCTGTTCGCCAAAATGGGTGAGCAGCACCTCGAGGGCGGCGGATTCCATGTCGGTGAGGGGCTGGTGGCGGTCGCCGATGGTGAGGATGCCGGCGTGGGTGTCGAGGCGGATGCCCTCCCGGATGACGCTTTGCTCCTCGCCGTGGAGGTGGCTGTCGTAGAGCCGCAGGCAGGCGCGCATCCGGGCCAGCAGTTCCTGGAGGACATAGGGCTTTAGCATGTACTGGTCGGCGCCGGCGTCGAGGCAGGAGACGATGGTTTCCACCCGGTCGTTGCCGGTGAGCATGATCAGCGGGCGCTTGTGGCGGGATTTCAGCTGGCGGCAGACATCGAGCCCCGACTTGTGGCGGGGGCCGAGGTCGTAGTCGAGCAGGATGATGTCGGGCAGGCCCTCGGCGGCGATGAAGGCGTTGGCCCCCGCCTGGTCCCGGCAGCGGTGGCAGACGTAGCCGTTGGCCGCCAGTTGCACCGACAGGATCTGGGTGAAGAAGTCGTCATCGTCAATAACCAGTACCCGTTTCATGCCGTCCGGGAAGGCCTCTCAAGGATTTCAAAGGGTAGTTCGGGGCCCTGCCCGAGCCAGGGGGCACCCTCTGGCGGACATGGCCCCGGCTGGTGCGCCACGGCGAAGCCCCGGTGCCACCGTTGCGCGGTTTCTTCCCTGAGGTCCTAGTGTAGCACTCCGCCGCCGGGGCCAAGGTCGTGGGCCCCGTGGGCTGGTGCCGGCTGGCGGGTTGTCTTGGTCGCCAAAAACAGCCACTTGGGCGGTTTCGTTTGCGCGGGTTTCGGCCATGCCCATTAATTCCTGCCATGGGAAAACCGTCGGCAGCACCGCCGGCGGAGTCGTTTCCACAAGGTCGCCAACCACTATGGGGAACCGCCGCCGGCAACATGTTGACCCTCAATACCACGATCAGGGCCCTGCTGGTGACACTGTTGTTTGCCGGGCTTGGGCTTGCCCTGCAATCCCTGTATGGCGGCGTCCGGGTCCATGGCGGGTACTTCTACGGTTTGCTGGGGTCGGTGTGGTTGATCGCCGTACTGATCGTCGCGGTCCCCGCCCCCCGCAACGTCGTCCAGCGCAGCGATGGCGCCCTGGAGCGCCAGTTCCTGATGGACAGCCTCGGGGCCTACTCGCCGGTGGTGTACAGCTCCGTGGATCGTGACGGGCGCCTCACCGAGATCAGCGGCAGCGCCCGCGCCATGGCCGGCATCGACGTGGATGGGCTGATCGGGGTCAGCGTGCCCGAGCTGGTGGCGGGGGATCCGCTGCTGGTGGCGGATGTTCAGCGCGCCCTGGCGGGGGAGCATTTCGTCACCGAGCGGCAGTTCGGCGCCCGTCACTACCGCCATCACTTCTTTCCGATCTACAGCCGCTCCGGGGAAATGCTCGGCTACAGCTGCGTGTCCGTCGATCTGACCCAGGAGCACAGCCTCAACGCCGAACTCACCCTGATGCGGGAGTTGCTGCAGAACACCACCGACGCCATCTCGGTGTCGGATCGCCACCACCGGGTCATCGGGGTCAACCAGGCCTTTGCCACCATCACCGGCTTCAGCCACGAGGAGGTGGTGGGTCGCAAGGCGGGCCTGCCCTTGATCGAGGGGGCCAACCCCGGTCTTTACCGCGACATGTTGCGGGCCCTGCGCCAGCGCGGGGTGTGGCAGGGGGAGGTGCGGGCGCGGCGCAAAGGCGGTGAGCTGTACTCGGCCAACCTCACCCTCAGCGTGATCCGCGAGAACGGTGTCATCGCCCACTACCTGGCCTTTTTCTGCGATATCACCGACCTCAGCGATATTCGCCGCAGCCAGGAGGAGTTGCAGTACCAGGTCAACCACGATCACCTCACCGGGCTGCCCAATCGCCGCCTGTTCCTCGACCGTCTCGACCAGGCGATGAAGCGCGCCAAGCGCCTCGGCGGGCGCCTCGCCGTCTACTTCGTCGACCTCGACAACTTCAAGCTGGTCAACGATGCCCACGGCCACCAGTTCGGCGACGAGGTGCTCAAGTCCGTGGGTGCCCGCCTGCAGATGGTGATGCGGGACATGGACACGGTGGCGCGCCTGGCGGGGGACGAGTTCACGGTGATCGCCGAGAACGTCGCGGATCGGGAGCAGATCCTCTCGGTGACCCGCAAGATCGTCGACTGTTTCGCCACGCCCTTCGCGTTCGACGGCGGCTCCCTGGAGCTGTCGGCGAGCGTCGGCATCGGTGTCTACCCCGATGACGGGGAGGACATGGTGGCCTTGCTCGGCGGCGCCGATGCCGCCATGTACAAGGCCAAGGCCCTCGGGCGCAACGGCTTCTTCGAGCTCTCCGACCGCCTGGGGCTCGATGGCGTGGGCAAGCTGGTGCAGCTGTCGGATCTGCGCCTCGCCATGCACCGCGAACAGATGGCGCTGGTCTATCAACCATTGCTGGACCTGCGGACCGGCGGCGTCGTCGGTTGCGAGGCGCTGCTGCGCTGGAACCACGGCGCCCTGGGAGTGGTGTCGCCCCGGGATTTTCTGCCCCTGGTGGAGGAGAAGGGGGTCATCCCCGAACTTGGCAGCTGGGTGGTCCACGAGATGAGCGGCCGCTACAACCTGTGGCGCGAGCAGGGGGTGGTGCTGGATTTCGTGTCCATCAACGTCGGTCGCCAGCAACTGGAGGGCGAGGGCTTCCTCGACAGCGCCCGGGATGCGGCGGAGATGAACGCGCTTCCCCCGGGCAGCCTGATGCTGGATATCCCCGAAATCCTCGCCCTTGACGACCTGGAGCGGACCCGCCGGTTCATTGCCGCCGCCCATGCCCGGGGTTTCGTCTGCGCCATCAATGACTTTGGCGCCAGCGGCAAGCCGTTCGATTATCTCCGGGAGTTGCCGGTGGCGATGATCAAGCTCGACCAGCGCATGGTCGGCGGCCCCCGCCCGAGCGGTGAGCTGCAGCAACTGCTCAACGCCATCGTCACCCTCGCCAACCTGCTGGGTATTCGGGTGCTGGGGGTGGGGGTGGAGCAATCCCGCCAGGAAGCCCTGCTCCGGGACCTGGGCTGCCACTACGCCCAGGGCTATCTCTATGCCCGTCCCCTCGGCGGCGCGGAGCTCCCGGTGTTCTTCCGCGCCCAGCAGTCGCCGCCCCCGGGCATCGCCCGGAGCGCCGGCGCCGCGCCCCTGTCCTGAGCAACTCGCCAGGGCCCTCGCTGGCTTTGCCGTTGCCGGCCGGTACAATGGGGCGGCAGTCATTAGACCGGGAGGTGGGCAATGGGTGAATACAGAGCGCCGGTGACGGAGCTGTCCTTTGTGCTGCGGCAGGTGGCAGAACTCGACCGCATCGCCCTGCGGCCGGGGGCGACCGAGCTGGGCGAGGACCTGGTGGCGGCCATCCTCGAGGAGGCCGGGCGCTTCAACGCCGAGCGGGTGGCCCCCGGCAATCAGCCGGCGGACCGGCAGGGCACCCGGGTGGAGGATCGCCAGGTGATTACCGCCCCGGCCCTCGACGGCCTCTACCGGGCCTATCGGGAGGGCGGCTGGCCGAGCCTCACCGGCGATCCCGCCTTCGGCGGGCAGGGGCTGCCCCACGCCCTAGGATTTGCCGTCGACGAGATCCTGCAAAGCGCCAACATGGCCTTCGCCCTGATGCCGATGCTCACCCAGGGGGTGATCACGGCCCTGTCCCGCTACGGCTCCGAATCACAGCGAACCCTGTATCTGCCGCGCCTCGTGAGTGGCGAGTGGGCCGGCACCATGAACCTCACCGAGCCCCAGGCGGGGTCGGACCTCGGACAGGTCAAGACCCGGGCCGAGCGGGATGGCGATCACTATCGGCTGTTCGGCCAGAAGATCTTCATCACCTGGGGGGATCAGTCCTACACCGACAACATCGTCCACCTGGTGCTGGCCCGCACCCCGGACGCACCGGCGGGCGTCAAGGGGATCTCCCTGTTCATCGTGCCCAAGTTCCTGGTGGATGGGGATGGCAAGATCGGCGAGCGCAACGATGTCTTTCCCATCGGGGTGGAACACAAGCTCGGCATCCACGCCAGCCCCACCTGCACCATGGCCTACGGCGACAACGGCGGTGCCATCGGCTATCTGGTGGGCAGGGAAAACGAAGGCCTGCGCTACATGTTCGCCATGATGAACCACGCCCGGCTGGCGGTGGGCCTGCAGGGGGTGTCGGTGGCGGAGCGGGCCAGCCAGGCGGCGCTTGGCTACGCACGGGAGCGCCGCCAGGGCGGCGCGCCGGGGGAGGCGGGCCCTGTGCCCATCATTCAGCACCCGGATGTCCGCCGCATGCTGTTGACCATGGAGGCCCTGACCCAGGCCGGTCGCGCCCTCACCCTGCGGGCCATGCACCACTTCGATCAGGCCCTCCACCATCCGGACCCGGACAGCCGCGCCCGCCACCAGCGACGGGTGGATCTGCTCACGCCCCTGGTCAAGGGCTGGTGCACCGAGATCGCCAACGAGGTTGCTTCCCTCGGCATCCAGGTCCACGGCGGCACCGGCTATGTGGAGGAGACCGGCGCCGCCCAGTACTACCGGGATGCCCGCATCCTCGCCATCTATGAAGGCACCAATGGCATCCAGGCCCTCGATCTGGTGGGCCGCAAGCTGCTGGCCAACGGCGGCGAGCACGGGGCGGAATGGCTCGCGGATCTGGCCCCCATTGTCGAGGCCTGCCGGGCCGCGGACCTGGGGGCGCTGGCGGACAGTCTTGCCGCAGCCCTGTCCCTCGGCGCCGAGGCGGTGCGGGAGCTGCTCACCCGCGCCCCGGCAGAGCCCGCCTACGCGGGGGCCGCGGCCTTTCACCTGTTGATGCTGCTGGGTACCACGGCCGCCTTTGCCTACCTGGCCCAGGGCGCCGCGGCGGCGGCGCGGATGCTGGCGGCGGGGGAGGGGGACGGTGACTTTCTGCGCCGCAAGGTGGCCGTGGCAAGGCACTTCGCCGGGCAGATCCTGCCCCGCAACCTCGGCCATCGCGCTGCCCTCAAGGCGGGGGCGGACAACCTCATGGCGTACCCCTTCTGATATCGGGGGCAGTCCATGGCGTCAGACGTCAGACGCAAGCCCTGCCCCTTCCTCCCGCAACAGGGCGATGAACGCCCGGGCGGCGTTCGACAGGGTCTTGTCCCTGTGGTGGATGAAGCCGAGCTGGCGGGAGAGCGCGAGGCCCGGGCAGTCGAGCGCGCACAGGGAGTCGTCCAGCATGGTGGCGGGCAGGATGCTCCAGCCGAGGCCCACGGACACCAGCATCTTGATGGTCTCCAGGTAGTTGGTGGCCATCATGGCGGTGAAGGGGTAGCCCTCCCCGTCGAAGAGCTTCTTGATCATTCGCCCGGTATAGGTATCCGGCCCCGGCAACACCGCCGGGTAGGCGCTCAGGTCGGCGATGGCGACCCGGCCCATGGCGGCGAGGGGATGGTCGCTCGACACCATGGGGGCCAGGGGGTCTGGCCAGATGACCTCGGCCTCGACCCGGGGGTGGGGCTCCGGCGCCAGGGTGATGACGGCCACCTCGAAGCGGCCGTGGAGGACGCCGTCGTAGGCGACTTCCGAGTCCATGAAGTCCACCTCGAGGCTCACCTCCGGATTGTGCCCGGCGAAGCGCTTGAGCACCGGCGGCAGGCGATGCAGGCCGATATGGTGGCTGATGGCGATGCGCAGGTTGCCGGACACTTCGCCGCTCAGGTCATGGATGGCCTGGCGTGTCTCCGCCAGCTCGCGGAGAATGCGTTCCGCCCGGGGCAGCAGGGCCTTGCCCGCCTCGGTGAGGTAGACGGTGCGGGAGATGCGGTCGAACAGGCGGCAGCCGAGGTGTTCCTCCAGCATGGCGATGCGCTTGCTGATGGCGGGCTGGGTGACGTGGACCCGTTCCGCGGCCAGGGAAAAGGAGCCGGTTCCCGCCACCGCGACGAATGCTTCGAGCAGTTGAGTGTCCATGGCCCGAGTGTATCGAATTCCATATTGGAATCAAATCCATAAAAAATATGAATTTGTTTTATCCAGTCGGTGACTCTATGATTCCCGGCATTCTGAGACGAGGACTCGAACATGGCCGGTAAAACCCTCTACGACAAGCTCTGGGACGCCCACCTGGTGGAATCCCGCCCCGATGGCACGGCGTTGCTGTACATCGACCGCCACATCATCCACGAAGTGACGTCGCCCCAGGCCTTCGACGGCCTGCGCATCGCCGGTCGCAGGCCCTGGCGCACCGACAGCAACGTGGCCACCCCCGACCACAACGTGCCCACCGACCGGGACGAGCGCAAGGGCGGTATCGCCACCATCATCGACGAGGTGTCCCGCATCCAGGTGCAGACCCTCGATGACAACTGCGACGAGTTCGGCATCACCGAGTTCAAGATCAACGACATCGGCCAGGGCATCGTCCACGTCATCGGCCCCGAGCTGGGGGTGACCCTGCCCGGCGCCACCGTGGTGTGCGGCGACTCCCACACCGCCACCCACGGCGCCTTCGGCTGCCTGGCCCACGGCATCGGCACCTCTGAGGTGGAGCACGTGCTCGCCACCCAGTGCCTGGTGACCAGCAAGATGAAGAACATGCTGGTCAAGGTGGACGGGGAACTGGGCCCTGGCGTCACCGCCAAGGACGTTATCCTCGCCATCATCGGCAAGATCGGCACCGCCGGTGGCACCGGCTACGCCATCGAGTTTGGCGGCAGCACCATTCGCGACCTGTCCGTCGAGGGCCGCATGACCATCTGCAACATGGCCATCGAGGGCGGCGCCCGGGTGGGCCTGGTGGGGGTGGACGAGAAGACCATCGCCTATATCAAGGGCACCCGCTTCGCCCCCACCGGGGAGACCTGGGATAAGGCCGTCGCCTACTGGCAGACCCTGCAATCCGACGCCGACGCCCACTTCGACGCCGTGGTGGAACTGAACGCCGCCGACATCGAGCCCCATGTCAGCTGGGGTACCTCGCCGGACATGGTGGTGCCCATCAGCGGTTTCGTGCCGAGGCCCGAGGATCAGGCCGACCCCACCCGTCAGAAGGGCTACCAGCGCGCCCTCGACTACATGGGGCTCGAAGGCGGCATCCCGGTCACCGACATCAGGATCGACAAGGTCTTCATCGGTTCCTGCACCAATTCGCGGATTGAGGATCTGCGCGCCGCGGCGGCCATCGCCAAGGGCCGCAAGGTGGCGGACAGCATCAAGAAGGTCTACGTGGTGCCCGGTTCCCATCTGGTCAAGATGCAGGCGGAGAAGGAAGGTCTCGACAAGATCTTCATCGAGGCCGGCATGGACTGGCGGGAACCCGGCTGCTCCATGTGCCTGGCGATGAACTCCGACGTTCTGGGCCGGGGCGAGCACTGCGCATCCACCTCCAACCGCAACTTCGAAGGGCGCCAGGGCCCCGGTGGCCGCACCCACCTGATGAGCCCGGCCATGGCCGCGGCGGCCGCCATCGCCGGCCATATCGTCGACGTGCGCCAGCTGGCGTGAACACAGAGGTCTGAGGACAACACCATGAAAGCATTCGTATCCCACCAGGGCCTCGTCGGTCCCATGGACCTGGCCAATGTCGACACCGACATGATCATCCCTAAGCAGTTTCTGAAGTCCATCAAGCGCTCGGGCTTTGGCCCCTATCTGTTCGACGAGATGCGCTACCTGGATGAGGGCTGGTACGGCAAGGACTGCGGCACCCGTCCCCTGAACCCGGATTTTGCCCTCAACCAGGAGCGTTACCAGGGCACCTCGATCCTCCTGGCGCGGGAGAATTTCGGCTGCGGTTCGAGCCGCGAGCACGCCCCCTGGGCCCTCGACGATTTTGGCATTCGCGCCATCATAGCCCCGAGCTTTGCCGATATTTTCTACAACAACTGCTTCAAAAACGGTATGTTGCCAATCATTCTTGATAAAGCCGTTGTGGATGGCCTGTTCCGCGACGTGGCGGCGGGCCCGGGCTATCAACTGACCATCGACCTGCCGGCCCAGACCATCACCAAGCCCAGCGGCGAGGTCATTCCCTTCGAGATCGACGCCTTCCGCAAGCAGTGCCTGCTGGAGGGGCTGGACGAGATCGGCCTGACCCTCAAGGAAGCGGACAAGATCCGCGCCTTCGAGGCCCGCCACCGCGCCGCCCAGCCGTGGATGTTCGATGCCATCAAGTGATGGCCGGTAAGGATCGGCGGGCGGGGGTGATGCTGTTGTCCCCGTCTCGCGGTTCCCGGTAAAATTTTTGTTTTTCAAGTGATTATGAGAGGTTTCTAACGTGAAAAAGGTAGGTTTTGTCGGCTGGCGCGGCATGGTGGGTTCCGTGCTGATGGAGCGCATGCAGGCGGAAAACGATTTCCGTGAACTGGACATCGAACCGGTCTTTTTCACCACCTCCCAGGTGGGCCAGGCCGGCCCCGCCATCGGCGTCGAGTTGCCGCCCCTGAAGGACGCCAGCAGCCTCGCCGAACTCGGCGCCATGGACATCATCGTCACCTGCCAGGGGGGCGACTACACCAAGGCGGTGTATCCCGAGCTGCGCAAGGCCGGCTGGAACGGCTACTGGATCGATGCCGCCTCGGCGCTGCGCATGAGCGACGACGCCATCATCATCCTCGATCCCGTCAACCTGGGGGTGATCAAGGACGGCATCGCCGCGGGCGTGAAGAACTATGTGGGCGGCAACTGCACCGTGAGCCTCATGCTGATGGCCCTCGGCGGGCTGTTCAACGCCGGCCTCGTGGAGTGGACCAGCGCCATGACCTACCAGGCGGCCTCCGGCGCCGGTGCGCAGAACATGCGGGAGTTGATCGCCCAGATGGGCGCCGTCCATCGCCACAGTGAGAAACTGCTCGCCGACCCGGCCAGCGCCATCCTCGATATCGATCGCCAGGTGGCGGCCACCCTGCGGGGGGGCGAGCTGCCGGTGGACAACTTCGGCTTCCCCCTGGCGGGGAGCCTCCTGCCCTGGATCGACACCGAGCTGCCCTCCGGCCAGAGCCGGGAGGAGTGGAAGGGGCAGGCGGAGACCAACAAGATCCTCGGCCGGGGCGCCAATCCCATACCGGTGGACGGCATCTGCGTGCGCATCGGCGCCATGCGCTGCCACAGCCAGGCGCTGACAGTGAAGCTCACCCGCGACGTACCCCTCGACGAGATCCACCAGATCATCGGCGAGGCCAACGACTGGGTATCGGTGATCCCCAACCACCGGGAGGATTCCCTGAAGGGGCTGACGCCGGCGGCGGTCACCGGCAAGCTCGATATTCCCGTCGGCCGGCTGCGCAAGATGAACCTCGGCCCGGAGTACCTGGCGGCGTTCACCGTGGGTGACCAGCTGCTGTGGGGTGCCGCCGAGCCCCTGCGGCGGATGCTGCGGATTCTCATGGCCTAGGTCGCGGAGCCATGCCCGCAACGCCGACTATTTGCCGTTTGAAGGTTCCCATTGAAACGCTTTTGCGTTTCAATGGTTGCCATATAGAGTCCCGATAATAAATACTTAAACGTATAACTTCCTGTAACTTGTTGTCTGTCCCGGTCGTGAGGGGCTACCTGGGCAAGTGAGGGCGGAACAACCGGTAAGGGACCACAACAAAGGGAACAGCCATGGCTTTGCGTAAGCGTCCAATTGCAGCGGGAGTTGCCGCGTTCTTTTTTTCCTCCTGGGCAGCGGCCCTGGGCCTTGGTGAAATCCAGCTCAACTCCGCCCTCAACGAACCCCTCGATGCCGAGATCCGGCTCCACAACACCGGCGAACTCGGCGACACCGAGATCCTAGCGGGCCTCGCCTCCGCCGAGGATTTCGCCAACGCTGGCCTCGAGCGCGAGCTGATCCTGTCCGACCTGGATTTCCGCCTCGACTTCACCAGCGGCAGCCCGGTGCTGCGGGTCACCAGCCAGCGGCCGATCCGCGAGCCCTACCTCGATTTCCTGGTGGATGTGCAGTGGCCCTCCGGGCGGGTGCTCAGGGAGTACACCCTGCTGCTCGATCTGCCGGTATTCTCCGGGGATAGGGCGCGGCCCGTGACCGCCCCGTCGCCCTCGATGCCCCCCGCCCAGTCACCCGGCCGGCGCGCTGTCGACCCGGCCCCCGAACCCTCCCCCATGGCGGACTGGGGCGATGAGCCCGAGCCCCTCCCCAGTGGCGAGGAGTACCAGGTCGGCGCCGGCGATACCCTCTGGCGCATCGCCTCGCGCCTCCCCGGGGAGGCCTCGGTGCACCGCAAGATGGCCGCCATCCAGCGGCTCAACCCCGATGCCTTCATTGCCGGCAATATCAATCTGCTGCGGGCCGGGCAGGTGCTGCGCCTGCCGGACTACGGCGAGGTGGCGAACCTCGCCGACGGGGCTCCCGCCGCCACCGAGGTCGCCGCGCCGGACCCCGCCGCGGCCACGGATCGCGCCGAGGCCCTGGCGCCCCAGCTCAGCGCATCGGACCGCGACAGCGGCGGGGAAGCGGCGGCACCGGCCCCCGCCCCCGGGCGTCTCAAGCTGTCCGCCATCGACCCCAACACCGCCAACGAGAGCGACCTGCTGACCCCCGCCACCGCCAGCCCCGGGGCGGGCGGTGGCGAGGCCCTGCGGGGCGAGCTGGCGTTGATCCAGGACGAATTGGCCCGCACCCAGCGGGAGAATGTCGAACTCAAGGACCGCCTGTCGAACCTCGAGGAGCAGCTCGGCACCCTGCAGCAGCTGGTGGCCCTGGAGGACGGGGATCTGCGCGCCGCCCAGCTTGCCGCCGCTGCCGGCGGCCAGGATGCCGACAACCAGGATGGTGGCGCCACGGCGCCGGAACAAAATCGGAAGACAGAATCACAATCGGATAAAGGATGGTTTGACACCGTGAGCAGTTACCTGGCCTACATCGTTGGTTTCGTGGTGGTCCTGATTGGCGTGCTGGTGGCCCTGGTGCTCAGGAAGCGGGGCCGGGAGGTCGATCAGGACGACGATTACTTCCCGGTTTCCTCCCGTCAGGAAGCGCCACCCAGGGCGGAGCGGCGGGAGCCTGAAGCCGCGCCGATATCGTCCGTGGACGACATCGCCCTCAGGGAGGACGACCAGTTCTTCACCGCCCCGGCGGCAGCGACCGCGGTGCCCGCCGCCAAGGTGGTGGCCGACGAGATAGAGCCCCTGGTGGAGCCCTCCCTCGCCCCGGAACCCGCCGCTCCGGCGCGTCCCGCCCCCACCGCCAGTACCGAGATCGAGGATCTCGAACTCGATCTGTCCGAGTTTGAGCTGGACGACGTCCGCGAGGAGCCCGCGGCGCCCGCTACCCCCGCCGCGGGGAGCCTCGACGATCTCAATCTCGACGACTTTGATTTCGGCGATACCGACGAGGGCGATACCCAGCTGGAACTGGCCCAGGCGTATCTCGACATGGGCGACAACGCCGGCGCTCGGGAAATCCTCCAGGAAGTGATGGAGTCCGGCAACGACCAGCAGAAGGCGAAGGCCCAGGCGCTGCTGGCCCAGCTGCACTGAGCGGGATGTCGGAACCCCGCCACCGGGACTATCTCCCCAACGGTCTGATGCCCGAGGGAGCCGAGCTTCCCCCGGGTATTCGCCGCTTCGCCGCCGCCGTCGAATACCACGGCGGCCTCTTTTGTGGGTGGCAGCGTCAGTCCCACAGCCCCAGTGTCCAGGGCGCCGTGGAGGCGGCCCTGTCCAGTGTCGCCGCCGCGCCGGTCACCCTGGTGTGCGCCGGGCGCACCGACACCGGCGTCCACGCCACCAACCAGATCATCCATTTCGACACCGCCGCCCGCCGCGAACCCCGCAACTGGCTGCTCGGCGCCAATACCCGGCTGCCGGATGCGGTGCGCCTCCACTGGGTGGGTGAGGTGCCCGCCAGCTTCCACGCGCGCTTCTCGGCCACCGCCCGCACCTATCGCTATCTCATCAGCAACGAGGCGGTGCGCCCGGCGCTGTTTCGCGGCCTGCTCAGCTGGTGCAAGGAACCCCTCGACGCCGCCGCCATGGACAGCGCCGCCCGGCACCTCGTTGGCGAACAGGATTTCTCCTCCTTCCGCTCCGCCGGCTGCCAGTCGAAAACCCCGTTCCGTCGCATCGACGCCATAGGGGTCTACCGCCGCGGGCAACTGGTGGTGATCGAGGTGACCGCCAATGCCTTTCTCCACCACATGGTGCGCAACATTGCCGGGGTGTTGATGGCGGTGGGGCGCGGCGAGCGATCGCCGGGCTGGGTGGCCGAGCTGCTGGCGGCCCGGGACCGGACCCGGGGGGAAATCACCGCTCCGCCGGACGGCCTCTACCTGGTGGCGGTGACCTACCCGGAGCGTTTTGCGCTGCCCCCGTTTACGCCGGGGCCGGTGTTTGTCGACCGAGGGGAGGATGGTCGACGTTGACAACCACCCGGTGACGGATGTCAGTTGACGGACCGGCACCGGCTCCATCGCCACTGCAAGCAGGAACCGCCCCATGGCCTACACCCGCGTGAAAATCTGCGGCATCACTCGCCCCGAGGACGCCCGCGCCGCCGCCGATGCCGGTGCCGATGCCATCGGCATGGTGTTTTACCCGGGCAGTGCCCGGCGGGTTACGGTGGAAGGGGCGCTTCCCATCGCCGCCGCCGTCGGCCCCCTGGTGACCACCGTCGCCCTGTTCGTCAACCCCGGGGTCGAACTGGTGCGCGACGTGCTGGCCCGGGTGCGCCCGGCCCTGCTGCAATTCCACGGCGACGAGGACAACGCCTTCTGCGCCCAGTTTGGCCACCCCTTCATCAAGGCCATCCGCGTCCGCCCGGACACCGATCCGGCGGCGGCCATGGCGCCGTTCGACGGGGCCAGCGGCTTTCTGTTCGACGCCTGGAGCGCCGATGCCTACGGCGGTACCGGCAAGACCTTCGACTGGGGCAAGCTCGGCGGCCTCGGCGGCTTTCCGCTGATCCTCGCCGGCGGCCTCGATCCCGGCAATGTGGGGGAGGCGGTGCGCCGGGTGCGGCCCTACGCCGTCGATGTCAGTGGCGGGGTGGAGTCGGCCCCCGGTATCAAGGACCGGGACAGCATCGCCCGCTTTGTCGCCGCCGCCCGCGCCGCCGGCGCTTAACCCCCGGAAAAAAAATGCTAAACTTCGCCGCAACTTTTCCACGGTATTTCCCATGAGTTGGCTTGAGCGCATCAAGAAAGGCCCCGGCACATTCAAAAAGGACCGCACCAGCAGCGTGCCCGAAGGCCTGTGGCGCAAATGTCCCCGCTGCAACTCGCCACTCTACCGGCCGGAACTGGAAAAGAACGCCGACGTTTGCCCCAAGTGCGACCACCATATCCGCATCGGCGGGCGCCGCCGCCTCGACCTGTTCCTCGACCCCGAGGGCCGCCAGGAGCTGGCCGCCGATGTCCTGCCGGTGGATCGCCTCAAGTTCAAGGACACCAAGAAATACAAGGATCGTCTCACCGCCGCCCAGAAGGAAACCGGCGAGAAGGACGCCCTGGTGGCCATGCGGGGCAGCCTCAAGGGGCTGCCCATCGTGGCCTCGGCCTTTGAATTCGCCTTCCACGGCGGTTCCATGGGCTATGCGGTGGGGGAGCGCTTCACCCGCGCCGCCAAGGTCGCCCTCGACGAGGGCATTCCCTACGTGTGCTTCTCCGCCACCGGTGGCGCGCGCATGCAGGAGGCGCTGATCTCCCTGATGCAGATGGCCAAGACCAGCGCCATCATCGAGCGCCTCAAGCAGGCCGGCGTGCCCTACATCTCCATCATGACCGATCCGGTGTACGGCGGCGTGTCGGCGAGTCTCGCCCTGCTGGGGGATATCAATATCGCCGAGCCCAACGCCCGTGCCGGTTTCGCGGGCCCCAACATCATCGAGCAGACCATCCGCCAGAAGCTGCCCCCGGGGTTCCAGCGCAGCGAATTCCTCCTCGAGCACGGCGCCATCGACATGATCGTGCCGCGCATGGAGATGCGCGATACGGTGGCGCGGCTGCTCAGCAAGATGACCGGCCGGCCGCTGCTGCAAGATCCGGTGAATGTCGACAGCGCCGTCTGATCCGGCCCCGCCCCCCGCCGGCGGGGAGCCCCCCGGCCTCGACGACTGGCTGGCGCGGCTCGAAAAGAATCACCCCGTTGAAATCGACCTGGGCCTCGAGCGCATCGCCGAGGTCGCCCGTCGTCTGGCGCTGCCCAAACCCGCCCGCCGGGTGGTCACCGTGGCCGGCACCAACGGCAAGGGTTCCTGCGTGCGCACCCTCGAGCAGCTGCTGCTGGCGGATGGCCTGCGGGTCGGTGCCTACAGCTCCCCCCATCTTCTGCGCTACAACGAGCGCATCCGCATCCAGGGCCGCGACATCGACGACGCCGCCCTGTGCCGGGTGTTCGCGCGGATCGACAGCACCCGGGGGGAGGTCAGCCTCACCTATTTCGAAGTGGGCACCCTCGCCGCCCTGCTGCTCATGGCGGAGGCCGACCTCGACGTGGCGGTCCTTGAGGTGGGCCTCGGCGGCCGCTTCGATGCCGTCAATCTGGTGGACCCGGACATCGCCGTGATCACCGCCATCGACATCGATCACCGCCAGTGGCTGGGGGACACCCGGGAGCAGATCGCCCTGGAAAAGGCCGGCATCGCCCGCCCGGGTGGCACCGTGGTGGTGGCCGATGCCGACCCGCCCGGGAGCCTCGTGGCCCGGCTCGGCGAACTGGGTGGACGCCACCTCTACCTTCACCGGGATTACCACTATCGACTGGTCGAGGGCCTGTTCACGGTTGAACTCGCCGGGGGCGAGGACGGCGCTCCCCTGGCCCTCGAACGCCTGCCGCCGCCGGCCCTGCCGCTGCCGAGCGTGGCCGCGGCCCTCCAGGTGGGGCTGCTGCTGGGCCTCCCCCTCAACCGGGACAGGATCGCCGATCTGTGCCGCGTCCTGGCGCTGCCCGGTCGTTTCGAAGAGCGGTTGTTCAGGGGCCGGCGGGTGGTGCTCGACGTGGCCCACAACCCCGCGGCGGCCGCCTACCTGCGGGATCGCCTGGCGCGGGGAGGGGAGGGCAACCTCGCCCTGGTGACCGCCATCATGGCCGACAAGGACGCCGCCGGTTTCATCGCCGCCCTGGCGCCGGTGGCCGGCCACTGGTACCTCGGGGATCTGGTGGACAGCCCCCGGGCCCTGCCCGCTGAACAGCTCGCCCCCCTGGTGTACACTGGCGGCCAGCGCGGCACCACCCACGGGGACATCCGCGCCGCCTTCGCCGCCGCCATCGACGCCACGCCGGAGGGCGGGTTGGTGGTGGTGTGCGGATCCTTTCTCACGGTGGCGGCAATCACTGAATTCATGGGGGTGTAGACCATGCGGGAGCGCGTCAAGCAGCGCATCGTTGGAGCCGTGGTGCTGGTGGCCCTGGCGGTCATTTTCGTGCCTCTGCTGTTCACCCTCGAACCGCCCCGCGCCGTGGATACCGCGTCCCAGATCCCCCCCGCCCCGGACATCGATCCGGTGCCGGTGGAGGATCCCGAGCGGGAGGAGGGCTTCGCCGCTCCCAAGCCCGCCGAGGAGGCCTTCCTGCCGGCGGATCCGGTGGTGGAGGGCACCCCGGCCACCCCGGCCACCCCGGTAACCCCGGCACCCGCCCCCGGGCCCGCACCGGCGCCCGCCGAGGCGCGGCCCGCCCTGGCGGGGGATCTGGTGGAGGCCTGGGTGATCCAGGTGGCGAGTTTCCGCGACCGGCAGGTGGCCGACGAGCTGGTGGCGAAGCTGCTGGCGGCGGGCCACCGCGCCTATGTGCGGGACGCCGTGGCCCAGGGGGCGACCACCTACCGGGTGTTCGTCGGCCCGGTGGCCCTCAAATCCCGCGCCGATGCCGACAAGATCGCCATCGACAAGGCCTTCGGCGTCAACGCCCTGGTGTTGCGCTTCACCCCCTGAGCGCCACCGGGCCGGGCATCTTTGCTAGAATGCCGGCCCTGCCCCGCGGCGCAACGGGAAACTCCTCAGGATGAATGACAGATGGCGATGAACTGGGCCGACTGGGCGATCGTGGCGATCATCGGCTTTTCGGTGCTGATCAGCCTGGTGCGGGGGTTCATCCGCGAGGCGCTGTCGCTGGTGGTGTGGGTGTGCGCCTTCGTGGCCGCGTCGATGTTCTACGTCAAGGGCGGGGCCTGGTTCGACGCCGTCATCCCCACCCCGTCGCTGCGCTACATCACCGCCTGGGTGGTGATTTTCGCCGGGGTGCTGATCGCCGGCGCCATCGTCAATTTCCTGATCGGCCAGCTGGTGAAGAGCACCGGTCTCGGCGGCACCGACCGCCTGTTGGGCATGGTATTCGGCGCCCTGCGGGGCGGCATCATCGTGCTTGCGCTGTTGATACTGGTGCCCGGGGTGGTGCCGGTCACGGAGGACCCCTGGTGGCATGAATCGCTGCTGATCCCCCACTTTTTGCGTTTCGAGAACTGGGCCGTGGATACCACGCACCAGATCCTGACGTTTTTCCAATCGCTGTTCTGAAAGGTAGAGACTATGTGTGGCGTTGTCGGCATCGTTGGCAAGGGTGATGTGAAACTGCGTCTTTACGACGCCCTGACCATGTTGCAACACCGCGGCCAGGACGCCGCCGGCATCATGACCTGTGAAGAGGGTCGCATTCACCAGCGCAAGGACGTGGGCCTGGTGCGGGACGTGTTCCACACCCGCCACATGGCGCGCCTGGCGGGCAACATGGGGATCGGCCATGTGCGCTATCCCACGGCGGGCAGCTCCGGTCCGGCCCTGGCGCAGCCGTTCTATGTCAACTCCCCCTACGGCATCTGCCTCGCCCACAACGGCAACCTCACCAACGCCGACGCGCTGATGAAGCACCTGTTCATGTCGGACCTGCGCCACGTCAACACCGACTCGGATTCGGAGGTGCTGCTCAACATCTTCGCCCACGAGCTGCAGTTGCAGGGCAAGATGAAGCCCGAGGCGAGCGACGTGTTCTCCACCATCAAGCGGGTCCACCGCCGCTGCCAGGGGGCCTACGCCGCGGTGGGGCTGATCGCCAACTACGGCCTGTTCGCCTTCCGCGATCCCTACGGCATCCGCCCCCTGGTGTACGGCTCCCGCCAGACGGACCAGGGCACCGAGTACATGGTGGCTTCGGAGAGCGTCGCCCTCGACGTGCTCGGCTTCAAGGTGGAGCGCGACCTGGCCCCGGGGGAGGGGATCTTCATCGACACCGAGGGCCGCTTCCACAGCGCCCTGTGCGCCGACCAGGCGGAGCTGGTGCCCTGTATTTTCGAGCACGTCTACTTTGCCCGCCCCGACTCCATCATCGACAACATCTCGGTGTACAAATGCCGCCTGCGCATGGGGGAGAAGCTCGCCGAGAAAATCCTCGCCGAGCGCCCCGACCACGACATCGACGTGGTGATCCCGGTGCCGGACACCAGCCGGGTGTCGGCCCAGTCCATGGCCGAGGTGCTGGGTGTCAAGTTCCGCGAAGGTTTCATGAAGAACCGCTACATCGGCCGCACCTTCATCATGCCCGGCCAGACCGAGCGCAAGAAGTCCGTGCGCCAGAAGCTGAACCCGGTGCGCCTCGAATTCCAGGGCAAGAACGTGATGCTGGTGGACGACTCCATCGTGCGCGGCACCACCTCTCGGGAGATCATCCAGATGGCCCGGGACGCCGGCGCCGCCAAGGTCTACATGGCCTCCGCCGCGCCGCCGGTGCGCTACCCCAATGTCTACGGCATCGACATGCCCTCCGCCAAGGAGCTGGTGGCCCACGGCCACACGGTGGAGGAGGTGGCCGTCAACATCGGCGCCGACTGGCTGGTGTACCAGGATCTCGACGACCTGATCGAGGCGGCCCGGGAGGGCAACGGCACCATCCGCCGCTTTGACTGCGCGGTGTTCGACGGCAAGTACATCACCGGCGACGTGGACGAGGAATACCTCCACAACCTGGCCGCCGAGCGCAACGACTCGGCGAAAATGGCCCGCGAGGGCGACGGCCGCCCCGAGGTGGTGGGCCTGCACAACTCCGGATCGGGAGCCCACTGATGCACCCTGACGACCCCCTGTTCGGCGCCGGGATCGACACCCTCGCCATCCGCGCCGGGCAGACCCGCGGCGCTGAGGGCGAGCACGCCGAGGCCATCTACCCCACCTCCAGCTACGTGTTCGCCAACGCCGCCGAGGCCGCCGCGCGCTTTGCCGGGGAGCAGCCGGGCAATGTCTATTCCCGCTACACCAATCCCACGGTGCGCATGTTCGAGGAGCGCATCGCCGCCCTCGAGGGGGCCGAGGAGGCGGTGGCCACGGCGTCGGGGATGTCCGCCATCCTCAGCCTGGCCATGGCCCACCTGAAGAGCGGCGACCATGTCATCTGTTCCCGGGATGTGTTCGGCACCACCGTCAACCTGTTCAGCAAGCAACTCGCCAAGTTCGGCGTCGCCACCACCTTCGTGCCCCTCGCCGACGTGGCGGCCTGGGCCGCCGCCATGCGCCCCGAGACCCGGCTGTTGTTTGTCGAGACCCCGTCCAACCCCCTGGCGGAGGTGGCGGATATCCGCGCCCTCGCCGCCATCGCCCACGGCGGTGGCGCCCTGTTCGCGGTGGACAACTGCTTCTGTACCCCGGCGCTGCAAAAGCCCCTGGATTTCGGCGCGGACATCATCATCCACTCCGCCACCAAGTACCTCGACGGCCAGGGCCGCTGCCTCGGCGGCGTGGTGCTCGGCAGCGCCGCGCTGATGGCGGATGTGCGCACCTTCCTGCGCACCGCCGGGCCCAGCCTCAGCCCCTTCAACGCCTGGGTGTTCCTCAAGGGCCTCGAAACCCTGCGCCTGCGCATGGATGCCCACTGCGCCAACGCCCAGCGCCTGGCGGAGTGGTTGTCCGCGCACCCCGCCGTGGAACAGGTGTTCTACGCGGGCCTGCCCAGCCACCCGGGCCACGCCATCGCCAGCCGCCAGCAGCGGGGATTCGGCGGGGTGCTGTCGTTCCGGGTGAAGGGCGGCCGGGAGGAGGCCTGGCGGGTGATCGACAACACCCGCATCCTGTCCCTCACCGCCAACCTCGGGGATGTGAAGAGCACCATCGTCCACCCCGCCACCACCACCCACGGGCGTCTCTCCGCCACGGAGCGGGCCGAGGCGGGCATCACCGAGAACCTGATCCGGGTATCGGTGGGCCTCGAGGACATCGCCGATATCCAGGGGGACCTGGCGCGGGGGTTGGCGTTGTGTCTGGTGTCTGACGTCTGACGCTGGACGTCTCACGCAGTCGGGCTTTTGCGTCAGGCATCAGACATCAGACGTCCGACCCAAATAACCACAAGGACCCCACCACCATGCCCCCAAACCCCTCTCACCACCGGGAACTCAACGCCATCGTCGCGGCGGTGGGCACGGTGCTGCTGGGCAAGGAGACGCAGATCCGCCTCGCCCTCGCCTGCTGCCTGGCGCGGGGGCATCTGCTGATCGAGGATCTGCCGGGGATGGGCAAGACCACCCTGGCCCACGGCCTCGCCGCCGCCCTCGGCCTCAGCTTCAACCGCATCCAGTTCACCAGCGACCTGCTGCCGGCGGATATCCTCGGCATCTCCATCTACGAGGCGGAGTTGAAGGGGTTTCGCTTCCACCCCGGGCCGATCTTCTGTCAGTTGCTGCTTGCCGACGAGATCAACCGCACCACTCCGAAAACCCAGAGCGCCCTACTGGAGGCCATGGCGGAGGGCCAGGTCACCGTGGAGGGGGAGACGCGGCCGCTGCCGAGCCCCTTCTTCGTCATCGCCACCCAGAATCCGGGCTTCCAGAGCGGCACCTTTCCCTTGCCGGAATCCCAGCAGGACCGCTTCATGCTGCGCATTTCCCTCGGCTACCCCGACCCCGTCGCCGAACGCCAGCTGCTGGAGGGGGGTGATTCCCGGGAGCGCCTGGCGCGCATCCGCCCCGTCATCGACCCGCCGCGCCTGCTCGAGCTGCAGCGGGCGGCGACCGCCGTCCACGCCTCCCCGGCGGTGCTCGACTACCTGCAGCGGCTGGTGGCCCACACCCGCACCGCCACCAACATCAGCTGCGGACTGTCCCCCCGGGCGGCCCTGGCGCTGCTGCAGTGCGCCCGCGCCCACGCCATGATCGCCGGGCGGGACTACGTCATCCCCGAGGACATCCAGGCCCTGTTCCCCGCCCTCGCGGGCCACCGCCTGCAGGGGGAGGCCGTCCAGCAGGGCGGTGCCCTGGTGGAGCAGGTGCTCAACGCCGTCGATATTCTGTAACGCCCATGACACCGCTGGCGTGGCTCCGGTCCCGATACCAGCGCTGGTTCCATGGCTGGCTGGCGCGGCGCATCCCCGAGGAGCAGGAGGTGGTGCTCAACCGCCGCCGCATTTTCATCCTGCCGTCCCGGGCCGGTTTCGCCTTCCTCGGCGTGGTGGCGCTGCTGTGGCTGGTGGCCACCAATTACCAGAACAACCTGGTGTTCGCCTTCGCCGCCCTGCTGGCGTCCATGTTCGTGGTGGCGATATTCCACAGTTACGCCAACCTCTCCGGGCTGCGCCTGCGAGTCGAGCAAGTGGACCCCGCCTTCGCCGGGCATCGCGCCCGGGTGGTGATCGCCCTCGGCCAACAGGGCCGCCCCCGGCTGCGGGATGAGCTGACCCTCTCTTTCCCGGGGGCGAGCCCGGTGGTGGCGACTCTCCCCGGAGCCGCCGCCAGTACCGAGCTGTTCGTGCCCGCGCCGCGGCGCGGCTGGCTGAGGCCGGGCCGCCTGACCGTTGAAAGCCACTACCCCCTCGGACTTTTCCGGGTCTGGACCCATGTGCTGCCGGCCTGCAAGGGCATCGTCTACCCGCGCCCGATCCGCGGTGAGCCCCTGGCCCTGGGGGATGGCGGCGGGGAAGGGGAGGCCCGGCTGGTGGCGGGGGGCAGCGAGGATTTCATCGGCCTCGACAAGTACCGCCCGGGGGAATCCCTCAACCGGGTGGCCTGGAAGCACCAGGCCCAGGGGCGGGGCATGCTCAGCAAGCAGTTCGGCGAGAGTATCAGCCGCAGCCTGTGGCTCGACTGGCGCGCCTTCCCGGGACTGGACAGGGAGGCCCGGCTGTCGCGCCTGTGCCAGTGGCTGCTGACGGTGAGTGCCGCTGACGAGGTCTATGGATTGCGTCTGCCCGGGGTCGAAACCGAGCTGGCCCGGGGGCCGGCCCACCGGGACCGGCTGTTGGCCCTGCTGGCGCTGTTCGAGGTGGCCGACTGATGGCCACGCCTCCCTGGCAACTGAGTCGCCACGGTACCCTGTGGATTCTCATCGGTTTCGCGGTTGCGGTGGCGCCCCTGCTGCGCCATCTGCCCCCCTGGCTCGCCGCGGTGGGGGCCATCGCCATGCTGTGGCGCATCCAGATCTACCGGGGCCGCTGGGGCGCGCCGGGGCGCTGGCTCAAGCTGGCGCTGGTGGCCCTCGGCGGGGCGGGCCTGCTGCTGTCCTTTGGCGGGCTCGCCGGGCTCGAACCCATGGTCAGCCTGCTGGTGATCGCCTATGCCCTGAAACTGCTCGAAATGCACGGCAGGCGCGACGCCCTGGTGGCGATCTACCTGGGATTTTTCGTCGCCGTGGTTCAGGGGCTCTTCGATCAGGGCATCACCACCGCCCTGCAGGTGCTGGCGGGGGTGGTGGCGGTGTCGGCGGGGCTCGCCGGCGCCAACCAGCGGGATCTCCACGGTCGCCCCGGGCGGCCCCTGGCCAGCGCCGCGATCCTGGTGGCCCAGGCACTGCCGCTGATGTTGGTGCTGTTCCTGCTGATGCCGCGCCTCGGGCCCCTGTGGGATGTGCCCACCCCTGGCCGTTCCGCTATCACCGGGATGGGGGATACGGTGGCGCCGGGGGATATCACCCGCCTCAGCCGTTCGGCGGGGATCGCCTTTCGCGTCCGCTTCGAGGGCGAAATTCCGCCCCGGGGTCAGCTCTACTGGCGGGGTCTCACCCTGTCGCAATTCGATGGACGGCGCTGGTCCCGGGGGCCATCCGGGGAAACGGCGCGGGCTTCTGGCCCGGCACAGCGCAGGGATGGCGGATTCAGCGACTACAGCGTCACACTGGAGCGCACCGGCACCGACTGGCTCTACGCCCTGGCAGTGCCCGAGCCGCTTTCGCGGGGCGTTGGCGTCAAGTCGGATTACACCCTGGTGAATCCCGCGCCGGTCCACGCCCGCATGGGCTACCGCGCCCGCGCCTGGCACGCTGGCGCGATGGATGCCGCCGGGCTTGCCCCCGGGATCCGCGCCGAGACAATGGCGCTGCCCGCCGGCAGCAATCCCCGCACGGTGGCCACCGCCCGGGCCTGGGCGCGGGAAGCGCCGTCTCCGGAGGCCCTCATCGACCGGGTGCTCCAGCTTTTCAACCGCCAGTTCGTCTACACCCTGGAGCCGGCCCGCCTCGGTCGCCACGGGGTGGACGATTTCCTGTGGACCACCCGGGAGGGCTTTTGCGAGCACTTTGCCTCCGCCTTCACCCTGTTCATGCGCGCCGCCGGCATTCCCGCCCGGGTGGTGGTGGGCTATCAGGGCGGCGAGGCTCACCCCGAGGGTTACCTGATCGTGCGCCACTACGATGCCCACGCCTGGGCCGAGGTGTGGCTCGACGGGCGCGGCTGGGTGCGGGTCGACCCCACCGCGGCGGTGGCACCGGAGCGCATCCGCATGAGCCTGGTGGACCTGTTCGCCGCGGAGGACGGCCTGTTCGCCGACTCGCCTCTGTCGTTGGTGCGCTTCCGCGACGTGGGCTGGATCAATCAGCTGCGCCTGCGCATGGATGCCGTGGAGTACGCCTGGGGCCGCTGGGTGCTCGGCTACGACGATGTCCAGCTGGATCTGCTGGCGCGGCTCCTGGGGCGCGTCGATGCCGGGCGCATGGCGCTGCTGTTACTGGCGGCGGGGCTGCTCGCCCTGGCGCCGGTCCTCGCCATTGCCCTGTGGCCCACCCGGCGCCACCCCCGGGACGGCGCCGATCGGGCCTACCTGCGCTTCTGCACCCGCATGGCCAGTCTCGGCGTGGCGCGCCGGCCGGGGGAGGGCGTCAGGGATTTTGCCGAGCGCGCGGCGCGGGCCCGGCCCGAGCTCGCCGCGAGTATTCGCGCCATCAGCCTCTGTTACGAAAAATCCCGCTACGGGCGCGGTGGCGACCAGGTCCGCCAGTTGCGGCGGCGGGTGGCGTCGCTGCGCGGCTGAGAGGGAAAATGCCTGTGGGGGCTGTTTTACCCGGGGCGGGAAGGTTACATTGTGACGAAACGCACCAGCGCCGCGCCGGCACCGATGCCAACACCCAAGGACATTCAATGAACAGACTGCAATTCCTCGGCGCCGCCCGGGAAGTCACCGGCTCCTGCTACCTGGTGGAGGCCGGCACGCGCCGAATTCTCCTCGATTGCGGCATGCACCAGGGGGGCGATGCCGTCGATCGCCTGGCAACGGAATGCTTTGATTTCGATCCCGGTCAGATCGATGCGGTGGTGCTGTCCCACGCCCATCTCGACCACTCCGGCCTGCTGCCGCGCCTCGTCAACTGCGGTTTCAGCGGCCCGATCTTCTGTACCGAAGGCACCCACCGGCTCCTCAAGATCCTGCTGGAGGACGCCGCGAGCATTTATTTCCGCGATCTGGAGTACGACAACCTGGCCCGCCGCCGGGCGGGCAAGCGCCCCAGGGAAGCACTCTACAGCGCCGAGGACGTGGTGCGGGTATTGAAGGCCTGCCGGCCCATGGCCTACCACCAGCAGCGGGAAGTGGTGGCCTGGGTGGGGCTGCGTTTCTTTGATGCCGGCCACATTCTCGGTTCCGCTATCGTCGAGCTGACCCTTAGCGATGACACGGGGGAGCGGGTGCTGGTGTTTTCCGGCGATCTTGGCAACCCTGAGACATCGCTGATGCCCCACTACGAAACCCTCGAGCGGGCCGATCTGGTGCTGATGGAATCCACCTACGGCGCCCGCGATCACCGCCCCATGGACGAGACCCTCGACGAGCTGCGGGCGGTGATCCGCCGGGCGGCAGCGGAAGGGGGCAATGTGCTGATTCCCGCATTCGCCGTGGGCCGCACCCAGGAGCTGTTGTTTCACCTCGGGGAGCTGTACCAGGAGGGCCTGCTCAAGGATTGGCAGGTATTTCTCGACAGCCCCATGGGCCACGCCGTCACCGAGGTCTACGCCCGCTCCCCGGAGCACCTGGACAGGGGCGATGTGGCCACCATCACCCGCAATGGCAACGGCCATATCCGCGACTTTCTGCCCAACCTCAGCATCACCGAATCGGTGGACGACTCCATCGCCATCAACAAGGTGCGGGAGGGAGCCATCATCATCGCCGGCAGTGGCATGTGCACCGGCGGGCGCATCCGTCACCACCTCAAGCACCGCCTGTGGGAGAGCCGCAACCACCTGGTGTTTGCCGGCTTCCAGGCGAAGGGAACCCTGGGGCGAATTCTCATCGACGGCGTCCCCAAGGTGAAGCTGTTTGGCCAGTGGATCGTGGTCAAGGCGCAAATCCATACCCTCGGTGGATTTTCCGCCCACGCCGGCCAGCGGGACCTGCTGCACTGGGCGTCCTGTTTCAGGAATGAGCCGCGCATCTATCTGGTCCACGGGGAAATCGCCGGCATGGAAGTGCTGCAGGAAACCCTGTGGCGGGAGCACGGCATCCGCGCCGAGATCCCCGAGTTGCGCCAGGTGGTGGAGTTCTGAGCCGTGTCCCTGTCGCTGCTGCTCGGTTCCATCGGTCTCTTTCTGCTCGGGATGTGGCTGCTCACCGAAGGGCTCAAGCTCGCCGGTGGCCGCGCCCTGCAACACATGCTCGGCCGCTGGACGTCGAGCAAGCGGCGAGCCCTTGCCGCCGGGGTGGTGGTGACGGCCCTGGCCCAATCCTCCAGCGCGGTGACGGTGGCCACCATCGGTTTCGTCAACGCCCGGCTGATGACCTTCAGCCGCTCGGTGTGGGTGATCTTCGGCAGTAATGTCGGCACCACCTTCACCGCCTGGCTGGTGACCCTGTTCGGCCTCAAGTTCAGCGTTGCCGCCCTGACTTTCCCGATGGTGGGGGTGGGGGCCTTCTTGCGGGTGTTCGCCCCCTACCAGCGGGGTCGCGCCCTGGGCATGGCGCTGGCGGGCTTTGGCCTGCTGTTCATGGGTATCGACAGCCTCCGGGAGAGCTTTGCCGGCGTGGCGGAAGCGGGCTGGGTACAGGCACTGCTGAGTGGCGACGGCAACCGGCTGTGGTGGGGATTCGTCATCGGTTTTGCCCTCACGGTGCTGACCCAGGCCTCGGTGGCCGCCATCGCCATCATCCTCACCGCCATCGCCAGCGGCCTGGCGGGACTCGATTTGGCCCTGGCGGCGGTGATCGGCGCCAATGTGGGCACCACGTCCACGGCGGTGATGGCGTCCCTGGGGGCTACCCCGAATGCCAAGCGCCTCGCCTGGGCCCATGTGCTGTTCAACCTGCTCACCGGTGTGGTGGCGCTGCTGGTGCTGCCGGTGTTCATGGTGGTGGTGGATGCCACCCCCCTCGGGGATCATTCCGCCAGCGACCTGACCTACCTGGTGGCCATCTTCCACACCTTCTTCAACGTCCTCGGGGTGTTGGTGATGTGGCCCCTGGAGCCCTACCTGTCGCGCTTTCTGCAGCGGCGCTTTCAGCGCACACGGGCGCGCCACCGGGCGCAGTTTCTCGATGCCAACGTGGCGACGGTGCCGGATCTGGCGGTGCGCGCCCTGAGCGCCCAGCTCCACGACCTGGCGGATCGCCTGACGGCGGAATCCCTCGACGCCGTGGCCCGCACCGGCAAGGGCAAGGTCCCGGCGGAGGAGCAGAAGCAGATTCTCGGGGAGGTGGAAACCTATATCGGCCAGGTGTCCCAGGCGGCCCTGTCCGGCAAGCTTGCCGGCCAGCTCACTGCCGGCCTCGCCATTCGCCACTACCTGCATAACGCGGTGCTGCTCGGCGAGCAGATCGCCGCCCTCGGTGCGGAGGGAGAGGTCGAAAGTCCCTGGGTGATGGCCGAGCTGGAGAGCTGGTTTGGCCGCATCGGCGCCTACAACGCCGATCTCTACCACCTCGACCAGACCCTTGCCCAGCAGCACTGGACGGTCTTGCTGGAGGATTACCATCAGCTCAAGAACCGCCTGATGGACGGGGCCACCCAGCGCCGCGCCGCCATGGCGGAGGTGGATGCCGCCCTGCAACTGGCGAGCCTCGGGCGGCGCTACAGCGAGCAATTGCGCCACACCCTCAATCGCTTTGCCGTTCTCGACGCCAGCGACGGCCCGGAGGAGGGCACCCCCCGGGAATCCCCGGACGAGCCGGCGGTGGGCGTCGATAGCGACAGCGACACCGACACCGACACCGACACCGACGGGGAGGGCATGGCCAGCGGGGACGAGCCATCGCGCTGAACCTGCTCGGGGGCTTTTGCCCTTTCCCCGGGCCCTGACCATAATGGCCGCCACAGATTCCACGGAGACCGACCATGCGCGACTGGATGATCAAAAGCCCCCTGCCCAGCCCCGACGAAGCCCTTCCCGGCCGCGCCGAGGCGATGCCCGTTACCGCGCCCCATTGGGTCAACGGCCAGAGCATGAGGCCACCCTTCCCGACAGACACCGCCAGCCTCCTGCTGGGTCTCGGGTGTTTCTGGGGCGCCGAGCGCCTCTACTGGCAGCTGCCGGGAGTGCATGTGACTGCGGTGGGCTACGCCGGGGGGTACACCCCCAATCCCACCTATCAGGAGGTGTGCTCCGGCCTCACCGGTCACACCGAGGTGGTGCTGGTGGTGTACAGGCCGGCGGATATCAGCCTCGGAGCATTACTCAAGGTGTTCTGGGAGGCCCACGATCCCACCCAGGGGATGCGCCAGGGCAACGACCTCGGCACCCAGTACCGTTCCGCCATCTACTGCCATTCAGAGGATCAGCTGGCACAGGCCCTGGCGAGCCGCGACACCTACCAGCGGGGGCTGGCCGCTGCCGGCTACCCCGCGATCACCACCGAGATCCGCGAAGGGGTGCCGTTCTACTACGCCGAGGACTATCACCAGCAGTATCTGGCGAAGAATCCCGGAGGCTATTGCGGCTTGCGGGGAACCGGGGTCGCCTGTCCGGTGTAATGGCGGCGGGGCCTGTAGGTCGTCGCCTCAGGCGACGGCGAACTTGAGGCCCATGCCCAGCAGCAGGGTGGCGAGCAGGGGTTGCAGCACCCGGCTGGGCAGCCAGGCGGCGAGACGGGCGCCGAAGTGAATCGCCGGCAGGGAGCCCACCAGCAGGCAGGCGAGCAGCACGAAGTCCACGTTGCCGAGCAGCAGCAGGTGGCCGAGCCCGGCGATCAGGGTGAGGGGTACGGCGTGGGCGATGTCGGTGCCCACCACCTGCAGTGCCGGCAGGCGCGGGTAGAGGGTCATCAGCAGCGCGGCGCAGAAGGCCCCGGCGCCCACCGACGACAGGGTGACGAACACCCCGAGGAAGACCCCGGCGAGGGTGGTCACCAGGGCCGCGTGGCGCTGGAAGAACGCACCCACCACCCCGTGGGACTGGTCCGAGACCTTGCGCACCCGGCCGTTGAGCAGGATCACCAGGGCGGTCAGCACCAGCATCACCCCGAGGCTGCGGGTCAGCAGGTCCTTGTACTCCTCGGCGTCGGCGAAGATGGTCCTGAGCATCAGGGCGGTGAGCAGGGAGGCGGGGATGCTCCCGAGGGCGAGCCATTTGACGATGTCCCACTGGATGCTCTTCTGGCGGGTGTGGGCCACCACGCCGCTGGCCTTGGTGATGGAGGCGTACAGCAGGTCGGTGCCGATGGCCACGTTGTAGGGGAAGCCGAACAGGATCAGCAGGGGGGTCATCAGCGAGCCGCCGCCGACACCGGTCAGGCCCACGGCGACACCGACACCGGCCCCGGCGGCGATATAGAGCAAAAATTCCGGCAAAACCTGTCCCCTGATGATGATCCCTGGCGTTGCTGGTAACCTTAACAATTAGCATCTATTCTGCTAAGTAATGGTTTTGCATATTTTTATAGCCAGAACGTCTAGAAGCCTTTACCGTTATTGAATCGCCACCTATCCAGGAGTCGTCGGGATGAAGCTTCAGCAATTGCGCTATGTGTGGGAAGTGGCCCACCACGATCTCAACGTTTCCGCCACGGCCCAGAGCCTTTACACCTCGCAGCCCGGCATCAGCAAGCAGATCCGCCTCCTCGAGGATGAGCTCGGTGTCGAGATCTTCTCCCGCAGCGGCAAGCACCTCACCCGGGTCACCCCGGCGGGGCAGGAGATCCTCAGGATCGTCGGCGAGGTGCTCCACAACGTCGAGAGCATCAAGCAGCTGGCCGCCGAATACAGCGCCCCCAACAGGGGCAACCTGTCCATCGCCACCACCCACACCCAGGCCCGTTACGCCCTGCCGCCGGTGATCGACGCCTTCATCAAGAAGTACCCTGGGGTGGCGCTGCATATGCACCAGGGCACGCCGTTGCAGATCTCCGAGATGGCGGCGGAGGGCAAGGTGGATTTCGCCATCGCCACCGAGGCCCTGGAGCTGTTCTCCGACCTGTTGATGATGCCCTGCTACCGCTGGAACCGCTGCGTGCTGGTGCCGAAGGATCATCCTCTGACCCGCCTCGACCAGATCAGCATCGAGGACGTGGCCGCCCACCCCATCGTCACCTACGTGTTCGGCTTCACCGGCCGCTCGCGGCTCGACGAGGCTTTCAGCGCCTCGGGCCTGACGCCCCAGGTGGTGTTCACCGCCACCGACGCCGATGTGATCAAGACCTATGTGCGCCTGGGCCTCGGCATCGGCATCGTCGCCCACATGGCCCACGACCCGGTGCAGGACGCCGATCTGGTGGCCCTCGAGGCCAAGCACCTGTTCAAGTCCAGCGTCACCAGTATCGGCTTTCGCCGCGGCACCTACCTGCGGGGCTTCATGTACGACTTCATCGAGCGCTTTGCCCCCCATCTCACCCGGGCGGTGGTGGACCAGGCCACCGGTATCCACAACCGGGACGAACTGGAGCAGTACTTCGCCACCATGACCTTGCCGGAATACTGAGGGCCGCCCCCCGGAGTCACACCCATGAAGCACATACTCGTCACCGGAGGCAGCGGCTTTATCGGTCAGGCCCTGTGCCCGGCATTGCTGGCGGCGGGGTTCGATCTCAGTGTGCTGACCCGGGATGCCCGGCGGGCGTCCCGGCTGTTGCCCCCCGGGGTGCGGTTGCTGGAATCCCTGGACGGCCTCCAGGATCTGCCGCCGGTCTCGACCCTCGTCAACCTTGCCGGCGAGCCCCTCGCCGGGCGGCGCTGGACCGCCGCCCGCAAGGCCGCCTTTCACCGCAGCCGGGTGGATTTCACCGCCCATCTGGTGGACCATTTCAGCCGCGCCGGCGCCGTCCCGGCCGCGGTGATCAGTGGCTCGGCCATCGGTTACTACGGGCCCCACGGGGATGAGCAGCTGGACGAGGACGGCGCCGTTGTGGACAGCTTCTCCCACCGCCTCTGCGCCGCCTGGGAACAACAGGCGCTGCGCTTCGAGGCCCTGGGTAGCCGGGTGTGCCGGCTGCGGATCGGCGTGGTACTGGACCAGGGCGGCGCGTTGGCGGCCCTGTTGCCGCCCTTCCGACTGGGCCTCGGTGGGCCCATCGCTTCGGGGCGGCAGTGGATGTCGTGGATTCACCGCGCCGACCTGGTGGCACTCATACACCACGCCATCGACCGGGAAGCCCTCACAGGTGCCATCAATGCCACCGCCCCCGGCGCGGTCACCAACCGGGAATTCGCCGGCACCCTCGGCCGCGTGCTCCGCCGCCCGGCGCGGATCACCACCCCGGGCTGGGCCATGCGCCTCCTGTTCGGCGAGATGGCGGATGAACTGCTCATCAGCGGCCAGCGGGTGTACCCCGCCCGCGCCCTGGCCAGTGGCTTCCAGTTCCGCTATCCCCACCTGGCCCCGGCCCTCGAGGCAATCCTCACCCCGAGCGGGGCGTCCTAGGGAAACGCTGAAAAAGTGCGCTATCGGGCGCCTCGCGCTGCATCCCGCTATCACCCTTTTCCAGAGCTTCCCCAGGGCCGGGGACATGGCGCTCTAGTAGGGCGGAAGAGCGCAGCGTCATCCGCCAGGTCCCCCGGTCCGGTGCCGCGTCGGGCGTCAATCCAGGGGAAAGGTGGCGAGCGCCCGATAGCGATAGTGCTCACCCGCCGCCCCGCCCGTCCTCTCGCCCCGATAGAGCCCGAAACACCCGGCCCGAAAACCCAGGCCCGCCAGCGATACCGCCCCGGCGTCCATCCCCATCCCCCTGCCGACCCGGCCCAGGGTGATATGGGGCCGGTAGGGCCTTGTCTCGGTGGCGATGCCCCCTTGGCCCGCGGCGGCGACGAGGTCATGGCGCAGTGCCAGCAGGGCCGGGGTTTGCGCCACCAGGGCGGCGACGATCGGCCCCGAGGGGGAGGGGAATCGGGCGATGGCGGTGGGGGTCACCCAAACCGCATCCCGTCGCGGCGATGCCCCCAGTGCGGCGACAAGGGCGGCGAGGGCGTCCGCCGACAGATCGCCGAGAAACACCAGGGTGAGGTGGTAGTTGGCGGGATCGGTCCAGTACGGGGCGGCGGAACCGGTGAGGGATTCCCGGGCGCGGGCGCCGAGAGCGGATGCCACCGGCGCCGGCACCCTCAGGGCGGCGAATACCCGCCGCTGGCGGGCGTCCCCCTCAGGCGAGTTCGCGGCACTGGCTGTCGGTGACATAGGCGTCCAGTTGGCGGCAGTAGGTTTCGATGGCGGCGCGGCGGGCGTCGAGAATGCGCCGGTCGCCGCCCACCAGCACGAAGGTCCACTCCGCCCGCTGCCACTGGTCGTGGAGTGCGCTCTCGTGGAGGGCGATATTGGGATCCCGGCCAAAGTGGTCGGAAAGGCGCCGCAGCCGGCCGCGCTTTTCCTTGAGGGAGCGGCAGCCGGGCAGCTGGAACCTCAGGGTGAGGGCGATGATGGGCAAGGGCACCTCCGCCAGAGGGGTTGTGGATAGTATGGCCGGTCGACCGGGGGGCGGTTGGGTTGTGATCGGCACGACGGGGTGTATAATTCGCGTTCATTAAAAAGCCTGTCAAGTCATGATGTTGTATTCGTTGCCCACGCCGCCTTGAGTTTTTCTTTCCCGCGTTCGGGCCCTGGGCCCACCTCCCGCCGCCGCCACTGAAGGCGCGGCTTTCCCGCTCAATTGCCGGGACCCCATCGTCCAGAGGGGCGATAACCGGTCCGTCGGCGCCCCCGCAACCGGGGCCATCTGCAAGGACTGTTCATGCTGCTGCACTCCACCAAGGCCGACTGGTTCGGCAATATCCGCGGCGATCTGCTCGCCGGCACCGTCGTCGCCCTGGCCCTGGTCCCCGAGGCCATCGCCTTTTCCATTATCGCCGGGGTCGACCCCAAGGTCGGCCTCTACGCGTCGTTCTGCATCGCCGTGATCATCGCCTTCGTGGGCGGCCGCCCGGGGATGATTTCCGCCGCCACCGCCGCCATGGCGGTGCTGATGGTGACCCTGGTGAAGAACCACGGCCTCGAATACCTGCTGGCGGCGACCCTGCTGACGGGGGTTTTCCAGATCGGCGCGGGGTACCTGAGGCTCGGCAATCTGATGAGTTTCGTGTCCCGCTCCGTGGTGACCGGCTTCGTCAACGCCCTGGCGATCCTGATCTTCATGGCCCAGCTGCCGGAGCTCACCAACGTCACCTGGCATGTCTACGCCATGACGGCGGCGGGGCTTGGCATCATCTACCTGTTCCCCCTGGTGCCGGTGATTGGCAGGAGCATTCCTTCGCCGTTGGTGTGCATCGTCACCCTCACCGTTCTCGCCGTGACGACGGGCATCGAGGTGCGCACCGTGGGGGACATGGGTGAACTGCCCGATACCCTGCCGATTTTCCTCTGGCCCGATGTGCCCCTGACCCTCGACACCCTGATGATCATCCTGCCCTATTCCCTGTCCATGGCGGTGGTGGGCCTCCTGGAATCGATGATGACCGCCACCATCGTCGATGACCTTACCGACACCGCCAGCGACAAGAACCGCGAATGCAAGGGCCAGGGCATCGCCAATATCGGCGCCGGCCTGATCGGCGGCATGGCGGGCTGCGCCATGATCGGCCAGTCGGTGATCAACGTGAAATCCGGCGGGCGCGGGCGGCTGTCCACCCTCTGGGCGGGGTTGTTCCTGCTGATCCTGGTGGTGTTCCTGAGCCCGGTGCTGAAGGTCATTCCCATGGCCGCCCTGGTGGCGGTGATGATCATGGTGTCCATCGGCACCTTCAGCTGGCGCTCGATCCTCGACCTCAAGAAACACCCCCTGTCCACCAACCTGGTCATGCTGGTGACGGTGACCGTGGTGGTGGCCACCCACAACCTGGCGTTTGGCGTGCTGGCCGGTGTGCTGCTGGCGTCCCTGTTCTTCGCCAACAAGGTCAGCCACTTCATGTACGTCACCTCCGATCTGGACGGGGCCGGCACCACCCGCACCTACAGGGTGGTGGGCCAGGTGTTCTTCAACTCCGCCGAGCGCTTTGCCGGCCAGTTTGATTTCCGCGAGGCCCTGGACAACGTGGTGATCGACCTGTCCCGCGCCCACTTCTGGGACATTTCCGCCGTGGGCGCCCTCGACAAGGTGGTGCTCAAGTTCCGCCGCGAAGGGGCCGAGGTGGAGGTGGTGGGGCTCAACGACGCCAGCGCCACCATCGTCGATCGCTTTGGCGTCCACGACAAACCGGAAGAGATTGAAAAAGTCCTGGGGGGACACTGATGAACAGTCAACGAACCACCGTGCTGGCCTGCATCGACGGTTCCACCTACAAGCAGGGGGTGGTGGACTACGCCGCCTGGGTCTCCCGGGCCGTCGAGGCGCCCCTGAAGCTTTTGCACAATATCGAGCACCGCGATCACCCACCGATCTCCGACCTGAGCGGCAGCCTCGGCCTTGGCGAGCGGGAAGACCTCCTGGAGGAACTGGCGGCGATGGAGGCCCGGCGCGGCAAGATCCTCATGGCGCAGGGCAAGCTGATGCTGGAGAACGCCCGCCAGCGGGCCTTGGCCCAAGGGGCGATGGCGCCGGAAAAGCTTCAGCGCCACGGCAGCCTGACGGAATCCCTGATCGAGCTGGAGGATGAGATACGGGTGCTGGTGCTCGGCATTCGCGGCGAGGACCACGAGGATCGCCCCCGCCAGGTGGGGGCTCAGCTGGAGTCGGTGATCCGCGCCATGCACCGCCCGGTGCTGGTGGTCAACCGCGACTTCGATTGCGCCCCCAGCCGTTGCCTGGTGGCCTACGACGGCAGCGAGGCGGCCCGCAAGGCCCTCGCCATGGTGGCGGCGAGCCCCCTCTATCGGGGCATGGCGTGTCACCTCGTCCATGTGTCGAAGGGGGAGAGCTCCCCACTGCTGGAGGACGGTGCGCAGACCCTGCGGGCCGCCGGCCTCGCCGTGGTGACCGCGAACCTCCACGGCGACGTGGAAAAACAACTGGACGACTACCAGCAGCAGCACGGCATCGAGCTGATCGTGATGGGGGCCTTTGGCCAGGGCCGGCTCCGGGAGCTGCTGTTCGGCAGTGTCACCCACCGCCTGCTCGCCAATGCCCGGGTGCCCCTGCTGTTGCTCCGTTGAGCGGTCGATCCCCGGGGCCTGTCGTCGGGGCTGTGCCCCCGGGGGCTGCATGGAGTATGATGATCGCCGTTGCCGGTAGGGACGCTGAGCGCCAAACTCATGATCGACAACAGACCCGAGAGCCATGCCCATAACAACGATAAACCCCGCCTCCGCCCTGGAGGGTAGATACCCCGTCACCGCGCCGTCGTTACGTTTCTGGTTGGTCCCGCTGCTGCTATCGCTGCTCTTCGGTTACGCCCTGTGGCAGGCGCGGGCCCTCGAGGTGGCGCCGTTTGCCGTCCCGGCCCCGGCGGAAGGCGCCGGCGACAGCGCCCTCGACCGCCTGCTGGTGCCGGAATTCGAGTCCCGCTTCGCCTCCACCGGCTTTCATAGCCATGTGCATTCCTCGTCCATCGCCCCCTTGCCGGATGGCGGGCTGATCTCGGTGTGGTTCGCCGGTTCCCGGGAGGGGGCGGAGGACGTCAATATCCGCACCTCCCGCTACGACCCGGCCACCCAGCGCTGGGGCGAGGAGTTCAAGCTGATCTCCCGGGAGACCACCGAGCGGGTGTTGCAGCGGGATATCCGCAAGCTGGGCAATCCGGTGATCTCCCTGGCCCCCAACGGCCGCCTGTGGCTGTTCTATGTGTCGGTGTCCATGGGGGGCTGGGCGGGCAGCGCCATCAATGCCATGCATTCCGACGACGGCGGTGACAGCTGGTCGGCCCCCCGGCGGCTGATCACCTCGCCGTTCCTCAACATCAGCACTCTGGTGCGCAATCCGCCGGTATTCCACCGCGATGGCTCCATGGGCCTCCCGGTCTACCACGAATTTCTCGGCAAGTTCGCCGAGTACCTGTACCTGAGCCCCGACGGGCGCATCCTCGACAAGTTCCGCATCAGCAGCGGCAACCACTCCCTGCAGCCGGCCATCGTGCCCCTCGGCGGGGACAGCGCCCTGGCCCTGTTGCGCAACGCCGGGGTCGAGCACGGCAAGGTGCTGGCCACCTACACCCGGGACCGGGGCAGGACCTGGAGCGAGCATGTGCCGGTGGCCCCCTGGAACCCGGATTCGGCGGTGGCCGCCATTGGCGAGGGGGATGGCCATATCCTCGTGGCCCTCAACGATATCGCCGATGGCCGCTTCCGCCTGACCCTCTACCAGACGGACGAAACCCTCAAGAACTGGCGCCAGGTGGCCGTCCTCGACGAGTCCCCGAGGCCCGAGGAGTGGGTGGAGCCGGCACTTTTCCGCGACAGCCTGCACCGCAAGTACACCGCCATCGCCGAGGACGGCGAGGAAACGCCGGGCATGCTGGCGGAGTTGCAGCGCCACGCCGAGAAACGCGCCTGCCGCCATGGCAGCTGCACCTTCAAGTACGAGTACCCGACCCTGATCCGCGCCGCCAACGGGGATTTTCATATGGTCTATTCCTGGAACAACACCCTGATCAAGCATGTGGTGTTCAACCATGCCTGGGTGGAGAAGGGCTGATGACAAGCGGTGAAATCTTCGGCCACCTGACGGTGGCGGCCCTGGTGTTCATGTTGCTGCCGGTGACTCGCTTGGGGCTCGCGGCCCGGGGGGCGGCATTGCTCGCGGCCCTGGGGCTTGCCTTCGTGCCGGTGGCGGGATTGTCCATCGGCGACTACACCCGCAGTTACACCGATGACGTGGCCATCACCTCGCTGCTCTGGCTGCTCTGGGGCGTGGCGCTGCGGGTGAGCGGCAGGGCGCCCACCCCCCTTCGCCAGCACCGCCAGCTGGCCCTGGTGTTCGCGGTGCTGGCCCTGGCGCTGTACCCGGCGACCCTGGGCCTCGCCGCCCACGACCCCTATCGGCTCGGCTTTTCCCCCGCGCCCATGCTGGCCGCCGCCTGGGTGCTGTGCCTCGGGCTTTGGTGGATGCGCAACGCCCTCGCGGTGGCGCTGATCAGCCTTGCCACCGTCGCCTACCTGCTGGATATCAAGGATTCCGACAACTATTGGGACTACCTGGTGGATCCGCTGCTCGGGCTCTACTGCTGCGTCTACCTGGCCCGGGATGGCTGGCGCCGCCGGCGGGGGCAGGCCGCCGCGGCCCTCTGAGACAATCGCCCCGGTGAGGGGCTCCCGCCACGACGCAGGACGGCGCCCCGGGGGCGCCGTCCTGCGTAGAGCCGTTGGCGCTTTCCGCTGCCGTCAGTCCCGCACGTTGTCGTAGAGCATGTAGCGGGAGGTCTCGTAGGCGCCCCGGGTCAGCTTGCGCAGCTTCTCGAAGGTCTCCGGGTGTTGCGCGGAGACATCTTCCCGGGGTGTGGGGCTGTCCATGGCGTGGAGGCTCGCTTCGCTGCCGTCGTGGTTCATTTTCACCATGAAGTCCCGGGTCACGAGGCCGATGATGGGGAAGTGGCCCTCCACCAGGACCACCGGCACCGCCCGGTCGCGGCCGGCGGTCAGCTGGTAGTCGCGGCCCATGGTGCGATTTTCGTAGGGTATGCCCACCATGCCGGCCACCGTGGGCAGGAGATCCACCAGGCTCACCGCGTCCTCGATGACCTTGGGCTCCAGCAGGCCCGGGGCGTAGATCATCGCCGGTACATGATTGCTCTCCAGCCACATCTGCTCGTAGAGGGGCGGCATGTGGGGCAGTCGGGTGATGGAGGTGCCGTGGTCGCCGAAGAACACGAAGAGGGTGTTGTCGAGATAGCCGCCGGCTTTCGCCATCTCCAGGAAGCGGCCGATGCTGTAGTCGAGAAAGCGCACCGCGTTGTACTGGGCAGTGTCGGTGAAGCCCCACTCCCGGACCTTTTCCACCGGGGTATCGAGCACCTCGAAATCCTCCCGGTCGGCGGGAATCGTGTAGGGGCGGTGGTTGCCGGAGGTCTGGATATAGGCAAAGAACGGTTTGTCCTTCGGCCGGGCGCGGAGGATCTCGTCCGCCTCGTGGAACAGTTGCAGGTCGGAGATTCCCCACACATCCACGTTGGGGCCTTTCCAGTAGCCCTCTTCGTAAAGGGTCACGCCGTCGATGCTTTGGCGCACCAGGGCATTCATGTTGGCCCAGCCGGCGTTGCCCCCCAGCATGTACAGCTTGTCGTAGCCGGTGAAGGCGTTGATCAGGGTGTGCTGGCGGGTGATCAGCGGATTGCGGGTGGCGGTTTCCTGCTGGGTGACGTCGGGGGTGCCGGTGATGCTCGCCCACACCGTTTTGGCGGTGCCGGTGACGGGGACGAAGAAGCGCCGGAAGAACCAGCCTTCCCGGGCGATCCTGTCGAGGTTGGGGGTGGCGTCGAGGGGATTGTTGTGGACCCCGAGGCGCGCGGCGTTGAGGGACTCGAGCATCACGAACACCACGTTGAGGGGCTTGTCGGTGGGGAGGCGATGGGCCTCGACACCCCGGGCGCGGCGGAAGTCGAGGGTTTCCCGGTTGGGGGTGTCGACCCCCAGGTAGTCCGCCATGACGTCGTAGTGTTCCTCCACGAGGGCCCGGTCGTAGGGTTCGTCCTTCATCCAGGCGGTGTCGAACAGGAAGAAGATCACCGGGTTGAGGCCCACGGCGGCGAGCTCGATGTCGCCGGAAAAGAAGGCGTCGCTCCAGCGCAGGGGCACGGGGTTTTCCGGGTTGATGTCGGTGACCCGGCCGAGCAGGCCGAGCAGGGTCAGCACCGTCATCAGGGTCCAGCCGAGCACCCTGGCGCGGCGCGGTATGGGGCGCGCCGGTCTGTCGAGGGTGCGGCGCTCCAGGGCCAGGAAGGCGGCGAACAGGGCGGCGGCGGCCAGCAGCCAGCCGAGGGTGATCCACACCACCGGGTAGCTCTGCCACACCATGGTGGCGGAGATGCCCGCGTCTTCCACGAAGCGCCAGGCGGTGGAGTTGAGGCGCACCTTGAGGTAGGCGTAGTGACCCATGTCGAGGATGTAGATCAGGAGCACGAACAACAGGCCGACGGCGATATAGCCCCGTGCCAGCAGGCGCACCGCGCGGCTGTTGATGGTATTGGCAATCGGCAGGAAGCTCAGCAGCGCCAGAGGCAACATGCCGATGATGGCGAGGCGCAGGTCGAAGCGCAGGCCGATCAGCAGGGTCTGCCAGAAATGCCCCTGGGGTTCATAGCTGGCCGGGTCGATGTTGGAGAAGGCGAGGATGAAGATCCCCCGCAGCAGGGCAAACAGCACGAAAAGCAGGGTGACACCCCCCAGCAAAAAGTGGAGGCGGCGTGATTGAAGCCATTGCATAGAGCGTCCGGGTGGTGGTCGGTGGTCGATCGGGGTGGCTCGCCGCCCTGTGGCGGCGCTTTGCCGGGGGACACTAACCAGTTTCCACCCGCGACGCAACCTCGTCTCAGGTGCCCTGACTCAGGCCGGGCGGCGATAGCCTCCAGGGATGCCGTTCTTCGCCAGCACCCACTGCCACAATTGTAACTCCCGGGCACGAAAGGCCCCGGCGCAGCACAGCAGGTAGTAGCGCCACATGCGGTGGAAGCGCTCCCCCAGCTGGTCGGCGAAGCGCGGCCAGGCGGCTTCGAAATTGCGGTGCCAGGCCATCAGGGTCCTGTCGTAGTCGGCGCCGAAGTTGTGGACGTCCTCCACCACGAACAGGTTGTCGACGGCATCGCCGAGCTGGCCCGCCGAGGGCAGCTCGCCGTTGGGGAAGATGTATTTGTCGATCCAGGGGTCGGCACCGGCCCGTCGCCGGTTCTTGCCGATGGTGTGGAGCAGGAACAGGCCGTCGTCCCTCAAGCAGCGGTGGGCCACCTCCATGTAGGTGCGGTAGTTCTTGTGGCCCACGTGCTCGAACATGCCGACGCTGACGATGCGGTCGAAGCGCTCGTTGAGGGTGCGGTAGTCCGCCAGGCGGAATTCCACCGGCAGATGGCCGTAGCGCCGTTCGCCGAGGGCCGCCTGCTCCCGGGAGATGGTGACGCCGACGCAGCGCACCCCGTGGCGCTCCGCCGCGTAGCCCATGAAACTGCCCCAGCCGCAGCCGATATCCAGCACCCGCATGCCCGGTTGCAGCCCCAGCTTGCGGCAGATCAGTTCGAGCTTGGCCTCCTGGGCATCCGCCAGGTTGTCGGCGCCCTGCCAGAAGCCACAGGTGTAGGTCATGCGGGGGTCGAGCATGGCGGCGTAGAAGTCGTTGCCGAGGTCGTAGTGACGCTGCCCCACCTGCCAGGCGCGGCGGCTGGTCTGGCGGTTGAACAGCCGCGCCCGGAGGCTGTGGTAGAGCAGGCGCAGGGGCTTCAATTCCTGGCCGAGGCGGGCGCGCAGCACCCGGTGGAAGAATTCGTCGAGGCGCTTGACCTCCCAGGCGCCGTCCATGTAGGTCTCACCGAGGCCGAGGGTGCCCCGGGCGAGGATGCGTTCGGGGACGTCGCTGTCGATGAAGTGGATATCCCAGGGCCTGGTGCCGCCGATGCGGACATCGGCCCTGGCCAGCATGTCGGCCACCAGGCGGTGGGCGCGGGAGGGGAGGGGGCTGGCGCTGTCGGCGCTGAAACCGGTCGATTGATCGGACATGGATCTCTCCCTGAGTGATGGTGCGTCACGGAGCGTTCACGGGTGTCTCGAAGTTGACAACCCGGATTTCCAGTCAAGGCAGGATAGTGCCTGGGGGCGGGGATTTCCACCGCGCGGGGCTGCGGGGGTGTCACCCCGGGAGGGCGACGGCGGGGAAGGGCGGGGTCAGGGCTCGTTGCCGGGGTCGGCTTCGCTGTCCTTCAGCCAGTCCGGCCCGAGCTGTTGCTCGATGTAGTCGCGGATGAACTGGCGCACCTTCTGGGAGGGGGTCACGTCCTCGCGGGCGCAGAGCTGCTCGAAGGCGGCCTTCTTACGGGGGTCGATCAGCAGGGTGAGGCGGGCGGTGCGATGTTCGGTGGTCATGGCCGGTTACCGGTGAGCTCTGCCTTGGGGTGCGTCCGGCGGGGGGGCGACCCCGCCGGACACCGGCGTCAAGGAAGGCGTGGGCCGGCCGCCACCAGGGCCTTGCCCCGGTCGTTGTCGGTGAAGCGGGTGAAGTTCTCCACGAACATGGCGGCCAGGTGGCGGGCCTTCTCGTCCCACTGCGCCGGGTCGGCGTAGGTGTCCTTGGGGTTCAGGATGCCGCTGTCCACGCCGGGCAGGGCGGTGGGCACTGCGAGGTCGAAGTAGGGCAGTTGCAGGGTATTCGCATTCTCGATCTCGCCGCTCAGGATGGCGTCGATGATGGCGCGGGTGGCCTTGATGGAGATGCGCTTGCCGGTGCCGTTCCAGCCGGTGTTGACCAGGTAGGCGGTGGCGTTGGCGGCTTTCATGCGATTGACCAGCACGTCGGCGTACTGGGTGGGGTGCAGGCTCAGGAAGGCCGCGCCGAAGCAGGCGGAGAAGGTGGGGGTGGGCTCGGTGATGCCGCGCTCGGTGCCCGCCAGCTTGGCGGTGAAGCCGGACAGGAAGTAGTACTCGGTCTGGTCCGGGGTGAGCTTGGATACCGGCGGCAGCACGCCGAAGGCGTCGGCGGTGAGGAAGATCACCTTGCTGGCGTGGCCGGCCTTGGAGACAGGCTTGACGATGTTGTCGATGTGGTAGATCGGGTAGGACACCCGGGTGTTCTCGGTGCGGGAGGCGTCGTTGAAGTCGATCTTGCCATTGGCGTCGACGGTGACATTCTCCAGCAGGGCATCGCGGCGGATGGCGTTGTAGATATCCGGCTCGTGTTCCTGGCTGAGGTTGATGGTCTTGGCGTAGCAGCCGCCCTCGAAGTTGAAAATGCCGTTGTCATCCCAGCCGTGCTCGTCGTCACCGATCAGCTGGCGCTTGGGGTCGGTGGAGAGGGTGGTCTTGCCGGTGCCGGAGAGGCCGAAGAAGATCGCCACGTCACCGTCCTTGCCGACATTGGCGGAGCAGTGCATGGAGGCGATGCCCTTGAGGGGCAGCAGGTAGTTCATCACCGAGAATATGCCCTTTTTCATCTCGCCGCCGTACCAGGTGCCGCCGATCAGCTGCATCCGCTCGGTCATGTTGAAGGCCACGAAGTTCTCGGAGTTAAGGCCCTGTTCCTGCCAGTGGGGATTGGTGGCCTTGGCGCCGTTGAGCACCACGAAGTCGGGGACGAAGTTTTCCAGCTCGGCCTCGGTGGGGCGGATGAACATGTTTTTCACGAAGTGCGCCTGCCAGGCCACCTCGGTGACGAAGCGGACCTTGAGGCGGCTCAGTTCATCGGCGCCGCAGAACAGATCCACCACAAACAGGCGCTTGCCGGAAAGCTGGTTGCCCACCACCGCCTTCAGGGCATTCCACACCTCGGGGGTGATGGGTTTGTTGTCGTTCTTGCCCTGGTCGTTCCACCACAGGGTGTCCCGGGTGACGGCGTCCTTGACGAAGTATTTGTCCTTGGGGGAGCGCCCGGTGAAAATGCCGGTATTGACGTTCACCGCGCCGAGCTCGGTCACCACACCCGCCTCGTAACCGGACAGCGCGGGGTTCGTCTCCTCGGCAAACAGCTGATCGTAGCTGGGGTTGTAGACGATTTCCGTCGGTTGGGTAATGCCGTACTGGCCGAGGGCGGTGATCAGGGCGCTGGTATTCAAGGGTAAAACCTCCGGGCAATTGATGGATGCATGCGGGCGGGGGGATGGGCATGGAGAACGGGGATTATAGGGCCGGAAAACAGTGGGTCAATGTTAATGTCATTAACATTGAATGTTTTTCAAATGCGCATATTATCCTGGGTGTCGAACCACAACCACGGCGAGGGTGATCCATGCCACATCGAGCGCATCTGTTTTCCCTGCGTATAGGCCATGCCGTGCGAGAGAGCTGCCTGGCGGAGCCCTATGGGCGGGAGCGGCTGGGGCGGGATCTGCTCGCCGGCCTCACCGTCGGCATCATCGCCATTCCCCTCGCCATGGCCCTCGCCATCGCCAGTGGCGTGCCGCCCCAGCACGGGCTCTACACCGCTGTCATCGCCGGCTTTCTGATCGCCCTCGCGGGGGGTTCCCGCTTCAGCGTGTCCGGACCCACCGCCGCCTTCGTGGTGATTCTCTTTCCCATCGCCCAGCAATACGGCCTCGCCGGGCTGCTGTTGGCCTCGGTGATGGCGGGGCTGTTGCTGGTGGGGCTGGCCCTGCTGCGCCTCGGGCGTTTCATCGAATATATCCCCGAGTCGGTGACCCTCGGCTTCACCGGCGGCATCGCGGTGGTGATCGCCACCCTGCAGGTGAAGGACTTGCTGGGGCTGTCCATGGGGCCGATGCCGGAGCACTTCATCGCCAAGCTGGAGGCCCTTGCCCTGGCACTTCCGGGCACCCACTGGCCAAGCCTGCTGGTGGCCTGTCTGACCCTGGCGGTGCTGCTCCTTTGGCCGCGACTGAAGACCCCGATACCGCCCCATCTACCTGCCGTTGCGGTGGGTGCCCTGGTGGCCCTGTGGCTTGGCCAGCGAGGCTTTGCGGTGGACACCATCGGCTCGCGCTTCAGTTATCTGTTGGCGGACGGTTCTCTAGGGCGCGGCATTCCCCCCTTCGCGCCCCATTTCGAATGGCCTTGGCGCCAGCCCGGACCGGACGGTGGCCAGCTCGGTTTCAGCTGGCAGTTGCTCCGTGACCTGGTGCCGGCAGCCTTTGCCATCGCCATGCTCGGTGCCATCGAGTCGCTGCTTTGCGCCGTGGTGCTCGACGGCATGACCGGCAAGCGCCACAGCGCCAACAGCGAACTGCTGGGGCAGGGCATCGGCAACATTGTCGCGCCCTTTTTTGGCGGTATCACCGCCACCGCCGCCATCGCCCGCTCCGCAGCCAACGTCAAGGCCGGAGCACAGTCGCCCATGGCGGCCATGATCCACGCCCTGGTAGTCTTGCTGGGGCTGGTGGCCCTGGCGCCACTGCTGGCTCATCTGCCGATGGCGGCCATGGCGGCGCTGTTGCTGGTGGTGGCCTGGAACATGAGCGAGGCGCCGAAGGCCCTGCATCTGCTCAGGACCGCGCCCCGGGGGGATCTGTGGGTATTCGCCACCTGCTTCTCCCTCACCGTGCTGCTGGATATGGTGATCGCCATCACCGCCGGCATACTCCTCGCCGCGGTGCTGTTCATGCGGGAGGTGGCGGAGATGACCCGGGTCGCGGAGGTCACCGACGGCCGCCGCCTGGGGGGGCGCCCGGTGCCGGAGGGCTGGTCGGTGTTCCGGGTCAACGGCCCGCTGTTCTTCGCCGCTGCCGATAGGGTGTTTGGCGAGCTGGCGGCACTGATTGGTGAGCGGCGGGGGATCATTCTCGACCTCGAAGGGGTGTCCATCATCGACGCGGGGGGGCTGTCCGCCCTCACCAAGCTGATTGCCCAGTGCCAGCGGGATGGGTGTCGGCTCAGGATCGCGGAGTTGCAATTCCAGCCCCTGAAGACCCTGGCCCGGGCGGGGCTCAAGCCCATCGATGGCGTGCTGTCGTTTCACCCCACCCTGGCGGACGCCCTCGAGGACCTGTCAGGTAACAGCTGATCCACGCAACGGTTGCTGAAACGGTTGCAGATATAAGCCGCAGCCTGACGCTTCAGGTTTCAGGTTTCAGGTTTCAGACGCAAACGCAATCACGTGCTCGGCGTCGAGGCGGATGCCGATGGCTTCCCCGAGGCTGTGGTTGTGGTGGGAGGGCACCAGGGCCAGCAGGCGGGTGCCGTCGGGCAACTCCAGGCTGTAGAGGATGCTGGCGCCCCGGAAGGTCTTGGCCCGCACTGTGGCGGTCAGGGAGCTGGCGTCGTCGTGGACGATGTCGTCGGGGCGCAGCAGCACCTCCACCGCCGTGCCGGCGGCCAGGGGGGAGAGGGACGGCAGGCAGCCGAGGGGGATGCGGATATGGTGGTTTTCCGCCACCACCCCCGGCACCAGTACCCCCTGGCCGATGAAGCGCGCCACCCGGCGGCTTGCGGGGCGGTGGTAGAGGTTGTAGGGCGTGTCCCACTGCTCGATACGGCCGTTGTGCATCAGGCCCACCCGGTCCGCCATGGCGAAGGCCTCGTGCTGGTCGTGGGTGACGATAAGGGCGGTGGTGCCGGCGGCCTTGAGGATGGCGCGCACCTCCAGGGAGAGGCGCTCCCGCAATTCGCTGTCGAGGTTGGAGAACGGCTCGTCCATCAACAGCACCGCCGGGTCTGGGGCGAGGGCCCGGGCCACCGCCACCCGCTGCTGCTGGCCGCCGGACAGCTGGTGGGGAAAATGATCGGCCAGCTCGCCGAGCCCCACCAGGTCGAGCATCTCGGCCACCCGCCGGCGCTTGCGGGCGGCATCGACTCCCCGCAGGCCAAAGCCGATGTTGTCGGCGGCGGAGAGGTGGGGGAACAGGGCGTAGTCCTGAAACACCATGCCCACCCGGCGCCGTTGCGGCGGGAGGGTCCAGCCCGGGCGGCTGAGCTGCTGGTCGCCCACCACGATCTGGCCCCGGACCAGGGGCTCGAAACCGGCGATGGCCCGCAGGGCGGTGGTCTTGCCGCAGCCGGAGGCCCCCAGCAGGCAGCCGATCTCCCCGGGTTCGAGGGCCAGGGTCAGATCGTCGAGGATCAGCGCGGTGCCGAACCCCACGGCGATGTTGAGCAGTTCAAGTTGCATGGATTTGTTCCGTGTCGCCGCCGCGCATCAGCAGCAGTACCGGGATAAGCCCGGCGATCACCAGGGTGATGGCAGGAAGAGCGGCGCGCTGCCATTCGCCCTCCGAGGTCATTTCGAACACCCGGATGGCGAGGGTGTCCCAGCCGAACGGACGGGTCATCAGGGTGATGGGCATTTCCTTCATGATATCCACGAACACCAGCACCGAGGCGGTGGCGATGCCGCCCCGCAGCAGGGGCAGGTGGACCCGGGCGAGCAGGTCGCGGCCGCCGCTGCCGAGGTTGCGGGCGGCCTCGTCCATGCTGGGGGTGATGCGGTGCAGGGCCGCCTCCACGGGGTGGAAACCGACCGCCAGGAAGCGCACCCCGTAGGCCAGCAGCATCGCCGCCAGGGTGCCGCCGAGGAGCGGCGCCCACTGCTCGCCGACGCGATTGCCGAGGGCGATCCAGCCATTGTCGATGGCGCTCATGGGCAGGTAGAAGCCCACCGCCAGCACTGTCCCGGGGAGGGCGTAGCCGAGGGTCGAGAGACGGCCGATGAAACTCGCCCCTCGACCCGGCCGGGCGCGCAGCGCGTAGGCCAGGGTAAGGCCCAGCAGCACCACGAGGCCCGCGCCGCTGGCGGCGAGAATGAGCGAGCGGTAGAGAAAACCCAGGTAGCGGACGTCGAGATCCCCCCGGCTCTGCCAGGCCCAGGCCAGCAATTGCGCCAGGGGTACCGCCACCGCCACGGCGAACACCAGCCCGCACCACAGGGCCGCGAGCCAGCGCGCCACGGGGCCGAGGGCGATCCTCTGCCCCCGATCGGCGCGGCCGCCGGCGGTAAAGCGCTGGCCGCGCCGGGAGCGCTGCTCCAGGGCCAGGGCGATGAACACCAGCACCACCAGCAGCGACGCCAGTTGGGAGGCGGCGCTCAGGTTGTAAAGGCCAAACCAGGCCCGGTAGATGGCGGTGGTGAAGGTGTCGTAGTTGAACACCGCCACGGTGCCGAAGTCCGCCAGGGTTTCCATCAGCACCAGGGCGAGACCGCCCGCGATCCAGGGCCGCGCCATGGGCAGCGCCACCCGGAAAAATCCCCCCACCCGGCCAAGGCCGAGGGTCTGGGCTGCCTCCAGGGCGCGCCGTCCCTGCGTCTGGAAGGCGTTGCGGGCCACCAGGTAGACATAGGGGTAGAGGGTCAGGGCCATCACCGCGATCACCCCGCCCCGGGAGCGGATGGGGATCTGTGGCGCGGCGCCGAACTGCGCCCGCCACGCGGTTTGCAGCGGGCCGGTGAAATCCAGCAGGCCGATCATCACAAAGCCGAGCACGTAGCCCGGCACCGCCAGGGGCAGCAGCAATCCCCAGCTGAGCCAGCGCCGGCCGGGGAATTCGCACACCGCTGTGAGCCACGCCAGGGAGATGCCGAGGACGGCGGTGCCGAACCCCACCCCGATCAGCAACCACAGGGTGTTGACCACAAGGCGGGGCAGCACGAACTCGCCGAAGTGGGCCCATACCGCCCCCTGGGGATCGGCGAAGGAGGCGAAGATCACCGCCAGGGGCAGCAGCACCAGGGCGGCGAGGGAACCGATGGCGAGGCGCGGCCACAGGGGCCGCGCCTCGGGGACGGGGGCGAGGATCGGAGTCGCCGCTTGTGTCACTCAGCGGTAACCGGCGCGATCCATCAGCTTGACCGCCGCCCCTTGGTGGGCGCCGGCGAAGGCCACGTTCAGGGGGCTTTGGCGGAACTCGCCCCAGCTCGCCACCAGGGGCGCCACCGCCACCTCGGGATTGGCGGGGTACTCGAGGTTCTCCCCCGCGAAGGCCGCCTGGGCCTCGTCGGAGGCCAGCCACTCCAGCAGCTTGCGGGCCGCCTCGGGGTGCTTGGCGTGGCGGGTGACGCCGCCGCCGGAGATGTTGACGTGGACGCCGCTGCCTTCCTCGCGCTGGTTGGGCCAGAAGACCTTGAGGGGCAGGGCGGCATCCTCCTTCAGCAGCCGGCCCAGGTAGTAGGTGTTCACCAGGGTGAGGTCGCACTGGCCGGCGGCCACCGCCTTGAGGGCGGCGGTGTCGTCGGCGAAGGGCGGCGTGGCGAGGTTGGCCACCCAGCCCCGCACGATGCTCTCCGCCGCCTGTTCACCCCGCTCGGCGATCAGCATGGCCACCAGGGACTGGTTGTACACCTTGTTGGAGGTGCGCAGGCACAGTCGCCCCCGCCACTGGGGGTCGGCGAGGGCTGCGTAGCTGGACAGCTCGGCCGGGTCGACCCTGTCGGGGTTGTAGACCACCGTGCGGGCGCGCACCGAGAGGCCGACCCAGAGGTTGTCCGGGTCCCGCAGGTGGGCGGGGATGCGCGCCCGCAGCAGGGGCGAATCCACCGGCTGCAGCAGCCCTGACTCCGCCGCCTGCCAGAGGTTGCCGGCGTCCACCGTCAGCAGCAGGTCGGCGGGGGTGTTGACTCCCTCCGCCTTGAGACGGGCCAGGAGCGGGCCCTCCTTGTCGGTGAGGAAGCGGATGCGCACGCCGCTGGCCTTTTCGTAGGCGTCGAACAGCGGCTTGATCAGCTGTTCGTTGCGGGCGGAGTAGACCACCACCTCTTCCGGCTCCCGGGCCTCGAGGCCGCCGGCCAGGAGGGCGGAACAGAGCAGGGCCGCGAGGGGGCGGGTCAGGTGGCGCAGGCGGGCAAGGGATCTCATCGGGCGCTCCAGTGGTGGGCAGGGGCGCCCATTGTGGTTCAAACAAGAATCGTTATCAACAACCCCCGGCGATTCTTCGCTGCCCCGGGCAGGGGCGACATGCATCGGCGCCGCGACCGTGGCACCATAGGCCGTCAATACTGTCCAAACCCGGTATCCACCGCGAGGGGGGAATCATGGACACCTATCAGGCACTTATCTCGACCCTGGCCCTCACCATGGGGGTGGGCTGGGCGAGCGGCGTCAATCTCTACGCCGCGGTGTTCGTCCTCGGCCTCGCCGGCGCCACCGGCAATCTGACCCTGCCGGAGGGCCTGCAGGTTCTGCAGGATCCCCTGGTGATCGGCGCCGCGGGGGTCATGTACTTCGTGGAATTCTTCGCCGACAAGACCCCGGGGGTGGACAGCGGCTGGGACGGGCTGCACACCTTTATCCGCATACCGGCGGGGGCGCTGCTGGCCGCCGGCGCGGTGGGGGACGTCACCCCTGCCCTGGAAGTGGCCGCCGGCCTCCTGGGGGGCACCATGGCCACCGCCAGCCACTTCACCAAGGCCTCCACCCGGCTGCTCATCAACACATCCCCGGAGCCCTTTAGCAACTGGGTGGCCTCCATCAGCGAGGATCTGCTCGTGCTCGGCGCCCTCTGGACCATGTTCAACCACCCCTTCCTGTTCGTGGGGCTGATGGTGCTGTTCATCGCCCTGGTGATCTGGCTGCTGCCGCGCCTGTGGCGCCTGATCCGGGCGGCTGCCCGCAAGGTGGGGACCTGGCTCGGTATCGTCAAGGCCCCCGAACCCGAGGCGCCGCCCCCCGGGCCCCCCGCCAATCCACCCGTTGCCCCGCGCCTGGAGCGGCCGTGACGGCAAAGCCGGGGAAATCCCCGCGCCTCGTCGCCCTCGATGCCCTGGCGCGCCGCGAGCACTCCCGCCATGAATTGCGGGACCGCCTGCGGGAGCGCCACGGCGTGGATGGCGAAGCCCTCGATGCGGTGCTCGACGCCCTCGAGGCGGACGGCCTGCTCAGCGACCGGCGCTTCGCCGAGAGCTTTGCCCGCGCCCGGGCGGGGCGCGGCCAGGGGCCGGTGCGCATCCGCCACGACCTGCGGGGCCGGGGCGTGGCGGCGGCCCTGGTGGACGAGGCCCTCGCCGCCCTCGATGTGGACTGGTACCGACTCGCCGCCGATCTCCTGGCCCGGCGATTTGGCGAGGCGCCCCCGGAGGATTACGCCGAAAAGGCCCGCCGCATGCGCTTTCTCCAGCAGCGGGGGTTCAGCCACGACCAGATCCGCGAGGCCGTCGATGGCATCGAATGATGGGGGCGCTGCCTTTCCCCTCATCGCCCCCCGTTGAGCGCGGGCGGGAGGGGATTTACCATGGCGCGGGCGCTGATCGCCAAAACCCTGACCTCGGTCAAGCGCGCCGCGAATGGCGGCCCCCGGGGGGATAGAAATCCCCCGTCGTCTGTCCTAGCGTGGTCGTACAAGTGGAAGCAGGTATCGAATGAAAGCTGCAAGATGGTTGCCCGTATTGATGGTCATGTCCGCGCCGGTGCTGGCCGCCGCGCCACCGCCCAGGGATGCGACGGCCGTGCCGGCGGAGGACGAGGCCCCCTGGTCGATCCGCAACGGCTGCATCGAAAACTACCTCATCAAGCGGGTGTCGTTCCGCGATGACCGCAGCGGGGTACTGGAACTGAGCGGCGACCGCAAGGTGCTGGTGACCCTCAGGAACCGCTGCTCCGGCATCCGCCAGGACGGCTATGTCCACAAGCCCGTCAACAACCGCTTCTGTGAGGGGGACACCCTCAGGGTGATGCGCTCCGGGGGCATCTGCGTGGTGGACAGCCTCGAACCCTACGTCGAACTCGACGGCGCCACCGCGCCCGATGGGCAAGACCCCCGGGACGCCGGTTCCTAGCCGTCCTTCTTCGTCGCCATTTCCCGGTCGCCATTTCCGGCTCCCGATTCCCCAATCCTGTCCCCGACTCCCCCGCGGCGGTCCGCGCCCCGCTGCCCGTGGAGTTGCGTCCCTGTTTCTTTTAAACTGGCGCCCCTTTGACCGCGAGGAGCGGGAGACATGGACAAACAGCTGCTCAGCATTCTCGTTTGCCCGGTGAGCAAGGCTCCCCTGGAGTACGACCGGGACAGGCAGGAGCTGGTGTGTCGCGCCAGCGGCCTTGCCTACCCGATCCGCGACGGTATTCCGGTGATGCTGGAGAGCGAGGCCCGTGTCCTCGGCGCCGACGAAAAGCTCGGTGCCAACCACCGCCCCTGAACATCCCGCCCGCGCCGGCCACTGCCCGAGGAGCACCACATGACAGAAAAGTCGGTATTTTCCCGCATCATCGACGGCGAGATCCCGAGCGAGATCCTCTACCAGGACGAGCTCTGCTTCGCCATCCGCGACATCGCCCCCAAAGCTCCCACCCACCTGCTGTTGATTCCCAGAAAGCCCATCCCCCGGCTGGTGGATGCCGGCGACGACGACCGGGCGCTGCTCGGCCACCTGATGGCCACCGCCGGCAAGATCGCCGCCGCCGCCGGTATCGGCGATGCCTTTCGGCTGATCGTCAACAACGGCGCCGGCGCCGGCCAGACCGTGTTCCACCTGCATCTGCATATTCTCGGCAATATTCCCATGTCGGAAAATGCCCTCGGCTTCTGAACAACCCGCAACGGGCGGCGCCAGCCCCCTACAGGATTCCCAAGCAATGAAAAGTAGCGCAGACATTCGCCAGGCGTTCCTCGATTTCTTCGCCGCCAAGGGCCACGCCGTGGTGCCGAGCAGCAGCCTCGTCCCCCACGAGGACCCGACCCTGCTGTTCACCAACGCCGGGATGAACCAGTTCAAGGATGTCTTTCTCGGTTTCGACAAGCGCCCCTACAGCCGCGCCACCACCTCGCAGAAGTGCGTGCGGGCCGGCGGCAAGCACAACGACCTGGAGAACGTCGGCTACACCGCCCGCCACCACACCTTCTTCGAAATGCTCGGCAATTTCAGCTTTGGCGACTACTTCAAGCGGGACGCCATTCTTTTTGCCTGGGAGTTTCTCACCTCGAGCCAGTGGCTCGGCCTGCCCAGCGACAAGCTCTGGGTGACGGTCTATGCCGAGGACGACGAGGCCTACGACATCTGGAACAAGGAGGTGGGCATCCCCGCCGAGCGGCTGATCCGCATCGGCGACAACAAGGGCGCCCGCTACGCCTCCGACAACTTCTGGATGATGGGGGATACCGGACCCTGCGGCCCCTGCACCGAGATCTTCTACGACCACGGCCCCGAGATCTGGGGCGGCCCGCCCGGCTCCCCCGAGGAGGATGGCGACCGCTACATCGAGATCTGGAACAACGTCTTCATGCAGTACAACCGGGACGAGGCCGGGGTGATGCACCCGCTGCCCAAGCCCAGCGTCGACACCGGCATGGGGCTGGAGCGGGTCTCGGCGGTGCTGCAGAAGGTGCACAGCAACTACGAGATCGACCTGTTCCAGGCGCTGATCCGGGCCGCCGCCCGGGAGACCGGCTGCAGCGACCTCGACAACCCCTCCCTCAAGGTGCTGGCGGACCATATCCGCGCCTGCGGCTTCCTGATCGCCGACGGCGTCATCCCCGGCAACGAGGGTCGCGGCTACGTGCTGCGCCGCATCATCCGCCGCGCCATTCGCCACGGCTACAAGCTGGGGGCCCGGGCGCCGTTCTTCCATCGCCTGATGCCGGAGCTGGTGGCCCAGATGGGCGCCGCCTACCCGGAGCTGGTCAGCGCCGAGGCGCGGGTCACCGAGGTGCTGCGCCAGGAAGAGGCGCGCTTCTTCGAGACCATCGCCCACGGTATGGAGATCCTCGACGCCGCCCTTGAAGGCCTCGACGCCGAGGCGGGCGGGGTGCTCGACGGCGACACCGCCTTCAAGCTCCACGACACCTACGGCTTTCCCCTCGACCTCACCGCCGACGTGTGCCGCGAGAAGGGCATCGCCGTGGATGTGGCAGGGTTCGATCGCGCCATGGCCCGCCAGCGGGAGCAGGCCCGCGCCGCCGGCAAGTTCAAGATGGCCGCGGCCCTCGACTACAGCGGCAGCGCCACCACCTTCCACGGCTACGAGCGCCTGGTGGTGGAGGATGCCGTCATCACCGCCCTCTACGTCGACGGCTCGGCGGTGGAGGAGATCAGCGCCGGGGCCCAGGCGGTGGTGGTGCTCGACCACACGCCCTTCTATGCCGAATCCGGCGGCCAGGTGGGGGACAGCGGCGAGCTGGTGGCGGGGGACGTCTGTACCACCCTGTTCACCGTGGCTGATACCCAGAAGATCCAGGCCGATGTGTTCGGCCACCACGGCGAGCTCAAGGCCGGCGCACTCCGGGTGGGCGACCGCGTCACCGCCCGGGTGGACACCGGCCGCCGCGCAGCCACCATGCGCAACCACTCCGCCACCCACCTGATGCACAAGGCCCTGCGGGAAGTGCTGGGGGATCACGTCCAGCAGAAGGGCTCCCAGGTGGATGCCGACAAGACCCGCTTCGACTTCGCCCACAACGCACCCCTGACCCGCGACGAGATCGCCCGGGTGGAGGCCATCGTCAACCGCGAGATTCTCGCCAACAGCGCCGTGGCGGCGCGGGTGATGGCCATCGACGAGGCGCAGAAATCCGGCGCCCTGATGCTCTTCGGCGAAAAGTACGGCGACGAGGTGCGGGTGCTCGACATCGGTTCCTCCCGGGAGCTGTGCGGTGGCACCCACGTTGCCCGCACCGGGGATATCGGCCTGTTCAAGGTGGTGGCCGAAGGCGGCGTCGCCGCCGGGGTGCGGCGCATCGAGGCGGTCACCGGGGAGGGGGCGCTCGCCCAGGTGCAGCGCCAGGAAAAAATCCTGATGGACGTGGCGGCGGCCTTCGCGGCGCCCACCGACCAGGTGATCGGCCGGGTATCCCAGACCCTCGACACCCTGCGGGCCCAGGAAAAGGAGCTCGCCCGCCTCAAGGCCAAGCTGGCGAGCGCCGCCGGGGGCGACCTGGTCGGCCAGGCCCGGGAGGTGGGCGGGGCGAAGGTGCTGGCGGTCAGCCTCGACGGCGCCGACCCCAAGACCCTCCGCGACATGGTCGACCAACTCAAATCCAGGATCGGTTCCGGGGTGATCCTGCTGGCCACCGCCGAGGGGGACAAGGTGGCCCTCACCGCCGGTGTCACCCAGGATCTCACCGGCCGGGTCAAGGCGGGCGAGCTGATGCAGTTCGCCGCCGGCGAGCTGGGGGGCAAGGGCGGCGGCCGCCCCGACCTGGCCCAGGGGGGCGGCACCGGCCCGGAGAAACTGCCGGCCCTGCTGGAGGCCGTGCACCAGTGGGTTGCCGGTCGTCTCGGCTGATGCCCGACTGCGACGAATTTGTTTCGCGGGCCGGGGATTTTGGTGTTTAATTCGAGCCCTTTGACAGCGTCGGGGCAACACTTGGGGGTTGTGAGTCATCCATGAGTCTTATCGTGCAGAAATACGGCGGAACCTCCGTCGGCAGTGTCGAGCGCATCGAAGCCGTGGCCAGAAAGGTCATCGGCTTTCGCGACGCCGGCCACCAGGTGGTGGTGGTGGTGTCCGCCATGAGCGGCGAGACCAATCGTCTGATCGACCTCGCCAAGCAACTTGACGACGCTCCCGCTGGCCGCGAGATGGATGTGCTCATCTCCACCGGAGAACAGGTCACCATCGCGCTGCTGTCCATCGCCCTCCACAAGCACGGCTGCGAGGCCCGCTCCTACACCGGCAGCCAGGTGCGCATTCTCACCGACAACGCCCACACCAAGGCCCGCATCCAGGAGATCGACACCGCGCGGATGCGCGCCGACCTCGACGCCGGCCGCGTGGTGGTGGTGGCCGGCTTCCAAGGCGTCGACCCGGACGGCAACATCACCACCCTCGGTCGCGGGGGCTCCGATACCACGGCGGTGGCCCTCGCCGCCGCCCTCTCCGCCGACGAATGTCAGATCTATACTGATGTGGACGGCGTCTACACCACCGACCCCCGGGTGGAGCCCCGCGCCCGCCGCCTCGACCGCATCACCTTCGAGGAAATGCTCGAAATGGCCAGCCAGGGCTCCAAGGTGCTGCAAATCCGCTCGGTGGAATTCGCCGGCAAATACCAGGTCCCGTTGCGTGTCCTCCACAGTTTCCAGGAAGGGCCGGGCACGCTGATCACCCTTGAGGACGACGACGATATGGAAAAACCCGTAGTTTCAGGCATCGCCTTCAACCGCGACGAAGCCAAGCTGACCATCCTCGGCATTCCCGATCACCCGGGGGTGGCCTACCGCATCTTGGGGCCCATCAGCGATGCCAATATCGAAGTGGACGTGATCGTCCAGAACTTCTCCGAGGACGGCTCCGCCTCCCTGTCGTTCACCGTGCACCGCAACGACATGAAGAAGGCCGGCGACATCCTCGCCAGCATCGCCGCCGAACTCGGTGCCAAGAGCACCGCCACCGATGACCGCATCGCCAAGCTCGCCATCGTCGGCGTCGGCATGCGCTCCCACGCCGGCGTCGCCGCCAAGATGTTCAAGGCCCTGGCGGATGAAAACATCAACATTCAGATGATCTCCACCTCGGAGATCAAGATCACCGTGGTGATCGAGGAGAAATACCTCGAACTCGCGGTCAGAAGCCTGCACGCGGCCTTCGAACTCGAAGAGGCTGACAAGGTGGAGTAATTTGCGACACGCCAGCGGCGCGGGGATGGCGCAAGAGGCTGTCCATCACCCGTCGGCGGCGAGGCAAATGTGGTGCAAACGGCGAAACCAACAACAAAACGACGCCATTCATAGGAGGCGCCCCCGGGCGCAAGCAGTGTAGGAGAAAACCCATGTTGATCTTGACTCGGCGTGTTGGCGAAACCCTGGTGGTAGGCGATGACATCACTGTCACCGTGCTCGGGGTCAAAGGGAACCAGGTGCGGCTTGGCGTCAACGCGCCCAAGGACGTATCGGTCCACCGCGAGGAAATCTACCAGCGCATCCAGCAGGAAAAAGGCCAGGGCAACCAGTAATTGGCCGCCCAGGGCCCTTTGATTTTCCGGCTGGTGTGGTATTATGCCGCCCTCTCGTCGGGGCGGTATTTTCCGCGTTTTCCACATCCTGACGGAATTTTGGTGAGGTGGCCGAGTGGCTGAAGGCGCGCCCCTGCTAAGGGCGTATAGGCTAATACCCTATCGAGGGTTCGAATCCCTCCCTCACCGCCAAATTAAAAGCCCCCGGCTCGCAAGGCCGGGGGTTTTTAATTTGTGGTCACGGTGTAGGTGAGGCCGCTCCCTGTCATCCCTGACCTCGCATCATTCGTGCATCCCTGCACAGCAACCCTCCGGTTCGACAAATGCCCACTGCGCTCGCGTTGCTCGCTGGCACGCTTCTGTCATAGTGTTCTGATGGGTTGCCTTATTCTTCATTATCCGGCGGCCCTGTACTTTCCGACGATATCTACTGAGAAATGATCCGTGATTTCCCGCGTTATTTTGTGAGTGGTCGGGTGTTCGCCGGCCGCCCACCGATTATCATGTTTTATAGAGGTTTTCCTCGGCCATTTTCGTGACTGTATTGACCAACGTTTGCGGTCTTTTCAATTTGCATGACAGGTGGAGAACATCCATGGACCCCTTCCTTCAGGCCGCCATCGACGAGGCCCGCCAGGGGCTTGCCGAGGGCGGCATTCCCATCGGCTCGGTGATCGTCCATCGCGGCCGGATCATCGGTCGCGGCCACAATCGCCGTATCCAGCGGGGCAGCGCGATTTTGCACGGCGAGATGGATGCGTTCGAGAGTGCCGGGCGCCAGCCGGCGAGCGTCTATCGGGAGTCGGTGTTGTATACCACCCTGTCGCCCTGCGCCATGTGCTCCGGGGCGATTCTGCTTTACGGCATTCCCCGGGTGATCATCGGTGAGAACCGCACTTTTCTGGGGGAGGAGGCGCTGTTGCGTTCCCGCGGGGTGATGGTCGAGGTGCTGCAGGATGCCACCTGCGAGGGGATGATGCGGGATTTCATCGCCAGCAATCCTTCCCTCTGGAATGAGGATATCGGGGTCTGATGGCCTGTGGTGGCTACTGGGGCAGCTTCATCCCCACCACGGCGATGTCGGTGCCCTTCAGCTGGCGCACCACCAGTTCGGCGTGGCCGAGGGCGACCTTGTCGCCGACGATGGGGGGGCGGCGCAGTTCGGCGGTGATCCAGGCGCTGAGGCTCTTGCCGGTGTCGGGGGGCTCCGGCAGGTCGTAGAAGCCGCAGACCTGGCCGACGCCGATGGTGCCGTCGAGCACGAAGTCGCCGAATACCCGGCGGAAGTTCTGGCGGTCGTCCTTCTCCGGCAGCACCAATCCGAGGCGCCGCGCCACCCATGAGAGGCTGGAACCCTGCAGCAACAGGGAGGTGACCACCACCACGAAGGCGACGTTGAACAGTGTCTTGGCGCCGTCGAGGGCCGCCATCATCGGGAAAATGGCGAGCACGATGGGCACCGCGCCCCGCAAACCCACCCAGGCGATGAACAGGGTTTCGTTGCGGTTGAAGTGGAAGGGCGCGAGGCACAGCCAGACGGTGATGGGGCGGGCCAGGAGAATGAGCAGCAGGGAGACGCCGAGGGCGGGGGCCAGGTCGCCCGCCACTTCGCTGGGATTCACCAGCATCCCGAGCAGCAGGAACATCAGCGCCTGGGCCAGCCAGGCGAAGCCGTCCATGGCGGACAGTGCCTGGCGCACCGCCTTGCGGGCGCGGTTGCCCACCAGTACGCCAAAGATGTAGATCGCCAGAAAGCCGGAGCCGCCGAGCCAGGTGGTGAGGGCAAACACCCCGATGCCCGCCGACATCAGCAAGAGGGCGAGGATGCCCGCACCGCTGTCGAGCAGGCCGCGCATGCGGTTGAACATCGCGGCCATGGCCACGCCGGTGGCGGCGCCCACCATGCCGCCGATGCTGAACTGGCTGACGAAACTCATCACCGTGGCGAGGCCGTTGACGGGTTCGCCGCCCTGGGTCATCGCCAGTGCCACGCCGATGAAGGTGAGGGTGAGAAAGACCGCCATCGGGTCGTTCATGCCGGATTCGATTTCGAGGGTGGCGGCGACCCGCTCGTTCAGGCGCACGCCGCAGGATTTCAGCAGGGAGAATACCGCCGCCGCGTCCGTCGAGCCGACGATGGAGCCGAGCAGCATGGCCATCGGCCAGCTGAGGTCGAGGAGCCACATGGCGGCAAGTCCGGTGAGGCCCGCCGATAGCAGTACCCCCGCGGTGGCAAGCACCAGGGAGGGCCTGAGGCCAGTGCGGAAGGTGGCAAAGTCGGTGCGCAGTCCACCGTCCACCAGGATCACGGCGAGGGCGATGTTGCCCACCCAGAAGCTCAGGCGAAAATCGTTGAATACCACGCCGCCGATGCCGTCGACGCCCGCCAGCCCCCCGGCGAGGAGAAAGACCAGCAGGAAGGGGAAGCCCACCCGGGAGGAGAGAATGCCGGTGAATACCGCGATGAAGATCAGTGCGGCTACGGCCATCAGTGGCAGGGCGAGGAAGTCCAGTGAGAGCATTTTCCTCCAGGGGTGTCGGCGTGGGGGTGGGCGGGGCGGAAAGCGCTGTGTCGGTAAAAAACCTGTTGCGTCAGAGTGTATCGCCTGGCGGTGGCGAGCCCAAGGCAAAGTTTTGAGTGCCGGGAGGCCGGCAGAATGCGGCTCTCAGTCCCCGGTTCTCAGGTTTCAATCCTTACCGATGCGATGGCGTTCCAGCCATGCCCGCTGGTCGGCGGGGAGGGGCACCGCCTTGCCGTGGGCGGCGTATACCACCACCGCCTGGGCGAGCCCGATGCAGCGGCCATTCTGGAACATGGCCTGGCCGTAGGTGAAGGAGCTGGTGCCGATCTTGAGAAAGCCGGTGCCCACCTGGACGGACCCCGGATAGTGGGCTTCCCCCAGCATGGTGACGTGCACATCGACGATGTACACCTTGATGTCGCTGGCGATCTGTTCTTCCTTGGGATAGAGCACCTGATTGATGGCCACCCGCGCCTCGTCGTAGAGCTGGTAGATGGCCACGTTGTTGACGTGGGCGTTGTAGTCCATGTCGTTGAAGCGGATGGGGATCTCGGCGATCAGCGGATAGTTGTCGATGATTTGCCGCCAGAGGGGGTGGCGCATGGGCTGTCCTGACAGTGCGTTGAAGCCGGGAGATTACCACGGGGGTGCGGGCAGGGTCTGCCCGCACCCGCCCCGTGCTGCCCCCTCCCCCAAAAATAACAAACCCGGCGCGGGGCCGGGTCTGGGTGCTGCGGTGTGGGGAACTCAGAACTGCATTTCCGGTACATGGTCCGGCACGATCAGTTTGCCGGCGGTCTTCTCGACGATCTCTTCCACGGAAATGCCGGGGGCGCGCTCCTTGAGGATAAAGGCGCCGTCGGCGATTTCCAGGTAGGCGAGGTCGGTGAGCACCTTCTTGATGCAGCCGGCGCCGGTGAGGGGCAGGGCGCACTTGGGCAGCAGCTTGGAATTACCGTATTTGTCGGCGTGGGTCATCATCACGATGATGTTGGGGGCCGCCGCCACCAGGTCCATGGCGCCGCCCATGCCCTTGATGAGCTTGCCGGGCACCATCCAGGAGGCGATGTTGCCTTCCACGTCCACCTCGAAGGCGCCGAGCACGGTGAAGTCCACATGGCCGCCGCGGATCATGGCGAAGGAGTCGGCGGAGGAGAAGATCGACGCCCCCTTGATGGTGGTGACGGTCTCCTTGCCAGCGTTGATGAGGTCCGGGTCGACGTTGTCCTCGGTGGGGAAGGGCCCCATGCCGAGCAGGCCGTTCTCGGACTGGAACATCACCTCGATGCCCTCGGGGATGTAGTTGGCCACCAGGGTGGGGATGCCGATGCCGAGGTTGACGTAGTAGCCATCCTTCAGCTCGCGGGCGACGCGCATGGCCATTTGTTCGCGGGAAAGTGTCATGGTCGGTCTCCTCAGGCTTGGCGCACGGTGCGTTTTTCGATGCGTTTTTCGAAGGTGCCCTGGATCAGGCGGTCCACGTAGATGCCGGGGGTGTGGACCTGGGTGGGGTCCAGTTCGCCGGGCTCGACGATCTCCTCCACTTCCATCACCGTGATTTTGCCGGCGGTGGCGGCCATGGGGTTGAAGTTCTGGGCGGTGTGGCGGTAGATGGCGTTGCCGTAGCGGTCCGCCTTCCAGGCCTTGACGATGGCGAAGTCGCCCTTGATGGCCTCCTCGAGGATGTACTTGCGGCCGTTGAACTCCCGCACTTCCTTGCCCTCGCCGATGGGGGTGCCGTAGCCGGTGGCGGTGTAGAAGGCGGGTATGCCGGCGCCGCCGGCGCGCATCTTCTCCGCCAGGGTGCCCTGGGGGGTGAGGATCACTTCCAGCTCGCCGCTCATCATCTGCTGTTCGAACAGTTTGTTCTCGCCCACGTAGGAGGCCACCATGGTCCTGATCTGCTTGTCCTCCAGGAGGATGCCGAGGCCGAAGCCGTCGACGCCGCAGTTGTTGGATACCACGGTCAGGCCCTTCACGCCCATTTTCTTGATCTGCTTGATCAGGTTCTCGGGGATGCCGCAAATGCCGAAGCCGCCGGCAATCACGGTCATGCCGTCGCCAAGGCCAGCCATGGCCTCCTCGTAACTGTGGACTACTTTGTCAAACCCGGACATCAGGTAATCTCCTGTGGATGGTCGAATGGTGTGTTCGCGTCAAAGGGGGGCGGGAAGCGCAAAGGCGGGTAGTTTGGCGAAGATGGGGGGATTTATCAAATCCCCGCCGCCACCTGGCGAAGGCGCGGCGGGGCAGGTCGGCAGGTCAGCCCAGCAGGGTCTTGAGGGATGCGCCCTCGTCCGCCAGCACGGCCTCGTCGACATCGACCTTCTCGGTGATGAGGCGCTTGCCGAGCATGAATTCCTGGGGCTTGTTGATGGCGTCCACCGCCAGCAGCTTGCCGCCGGCGAGGTAGAAGGCGGCGAAGCTGCGGCCTTTTGCGATGTCGCCGCGGATCACCACCTTGTCGAAGCCCTGGTTGAGGCCGGCGATCTGCAGCTTCAGGTCGTACTGGTCGGACCAGAACCAAGGCAGGGCGGAGTAGGGCTTGAGGTTGCCGCACAGGGTGTTGGCGGCGACGCTGGCCTGGTCGAGGGCGTTCTGCACCGATTCGAGGCGCATGTGGCGGCCGTAGATGGGATTGTAGTGCCAGGTGCAGTCGCCGGCGGCGAGGATGTCGTGGTCGCTGGTGCGGGCGTATTCGTCAACCACGATGCCGTTGTTGACCTCAAGGCCCGCCTTTTCGGCCAGCTCCGTGGCGGGGATCACCCCCACGCCGACGATCACCAGGTCGGCGGGGAAGCGGTCGCCGCTCTCGCACACCACCGTCTCCACGTGCTTGGTGCCCTCGAACGCCTTGGCGATGGTGTCGGTGACGATGGTCACCCCCTCCTCGTTGTGGACCCGGGTGTAGAAGGCGGAGATCTCCGGCGCGGTGACCCGCTGCAGCACCCGGGACATGGCTTCCAGCACCGTCACTTCCATCCCCAGCTTGCGCAGGGAGGCGGCGGTTTCGAGGCCGATGTAGCCGCCGCCGACGATCACCGCCTTCTTGCCCTGGCCGACAAAGCCCTTGATGTGGTGGATGTCGTTGATGTCCCGCAGGTAGTGAATGCCCGGCAGGTCGCTCCCCGGGATGTTGAGCTTGCGCACATGGGCGCCGGTGGTGAGCACCAGCTTGTCGTAGGGGATGCGCTGGTCGTTGTCGAGCACGATCTGCTTGTCGGCGCGGTCGATGGCGGTGACGGTGATGCCGAGGGCGAAGTGGATGCGGGCCTTCTGGTAGATCGCCGGCTGGCGGATGAGGATATCGTCGAGGCTCTTCTTGCCGGAGAGAAAATCCTTGGACAGGGGCGGGCGGTGGTAGGGCAGGGAGTATTCGTTGCCGAGCACGCCGATGGTGCCCTGCCAGCCGTTGTTGCGCAGGGCCGGGGCCAGTTGGGCGGCGGCGTGGCTGGCGCCGATGATGAGGCAGCGTTGCTTGGTCTGGGCGTCTTGGGACATGGGATACACCGACGGTTCGTTATGGGGATCACGCCCGGTCAGGGCGGTCTGTTGGGGGCGAATAGTAGCAGCGTGGCCGGAGGCCCTCAATTTCCGTGGCCGGGCCTTGCCCGACAATTCGGCGAAGTTGTACGGGAATTCGACAACTTCGTGATCTGGCGCAAGCCCGGGCCGTCCGGCGCGGGGCCCAGGGGGCGGCCGGTCGAAACGCTGGAGTCGCCCCCTGCCATTGATTATAGTGGCCCGGCATTCGGCACCGCGGGCTGTGCCGGTTTTCTTTTTCGCCCCCACGAGCAGGTGATCCATGAGTGAACGACCAGCCGCCCTGGTGACCGGCGGCGCCATCCGGGTGGGCTTCCATTTCGCCAGAACCCTGGCAGAGCGGGGCCATGACATCGCCATCCACTACAACAGCTCCGCCGCCAAGGCCGAGGAAGCGGCCGCCGCCATTCGTGCCCTCGGTGTCGAGTGCGCGATCTTTCCCTGTGATTTTCTCTCCGGGGAGGATCCGTCATCCCTGATTCACCGGGTGGTGGAGGTGTTTCCCCGCCTGTCGGTGCTGGTCAACTGCGCCTCGATCTACAATGCGGCGCCGGTGGCCGAGACCTCCATGGCGATGCTGCAAAACGAATTCATGGTGAATTTCTTCACCCCCTTCCTGCTCAGCGGGGCCTTTGCCCGCCGGGTGGAGCGCGGCAATATCGTCAATATTCTCGACAACAAGATCGCCTTCCAGCAGTACCAGTACGGGGCCTATCTGTCCGCCAAGAAGGCCCTGGCGGAGCTGACCAAGATGACCGCCATGGAGTTCGCCCCCCGCATCCGCGTCAACGGCATTGCCCCCGGTGTGATCATGCCGGGGGTGACCCGCAGCGACGATTACATCCGCTGGCGGGTGCAGGGCATTCCCTTGAAGCGCCAGGGGGCGGTGGAGGAGCTGGGCAAGGCGCTGCTGTATATCCTCGACAACGAGTACATCACCGGCCAGCACCTGTTCGTCGACGGCGGTGAGGGGCTGTTCCATATCGGCCAGAACGCCGAGGTGTACCGGCCGGAATAATACCCATCGCACCGCCGCCGGCGCGGCGCCAGGAGAGACCATGGCCACAGCAATCCCCCAGCCGCTGACCGCCAACGTGGTGATGGGCCGCCACTTCCGCTACTACGATCTCATCATGGCGGCTTTTGTGGCGGTGCTGCTGTGCTCCAACCTGATCGGCCCGGCGAAAATCTGCGAGATCCAGTTTCCCTTCACCCTGCCGCTGATCGGCGACAGCCTGAGCTTTGGCGCCGGCAACCTGTTCTTTCCCATCGGCTACATCTTTGCCGACATCCTCACCGAGGTGTACGGCTATGCCCGCGCCCGGCGGGTGATCTGGATGGGGTTTTTCTCGCTGATTTTCGCCACCTTCATGTCCACGGTGATCCTCGGGTTGCCGCCGGCGGCCAGCGAGCCCTTCAACGCCACCCTGCAGCCGGCCCTGGAGATCGCCTTTGGCAACACTTACCGCATCGTGCTGGCGTCGATGATCGCCTATTGGGCGGGGGATTTCGTCAATTCCTACGTGATGGCGAAGATGAAGGTGTGGACGGAGGGCCGCCACCTGTGGATGCGCACCATCGGCTCCACCATGGCGGGGCAGGGGGTGGACAGCCTGATCTTCTACCCCATCGCCTTTGCCGGCATCTGGTCCGGGGAGAGCCTGCTGATGGTGATTCTCTTCAATTTCGTGTTCAAGACGGTGTTCGAGGCGCTGATGACACCAGTGACCTATGTGGTGGTGAACAGGCTCAAGCGGGCCGAGCAGGTGGACGTCTACGATGTGGACACCAACTTCACCCCCTTCTCCATGAAGGATTGACCACCATGGCGGTGCTGGACGTGGTCGAAGGGGATATCACCCGCCTCGCGGTGGACGCGGTGGTCAATGCCGCCAACAGCCGGCTGGCGGGGGGTGGCGGTGTCGATGGCGCCATTCACCGGGCGGCAGGGCACGATCGCCTGCAGGCGGCCTGCCGGGCCATTGGCCACTGTCCCACCGGGGAAGTGCGGGTGACCCCCGGGTTTGACCTGCCGGCCCGCTACATCTTCCACGCCGTGGGGCCGGTGTGGCACGGCGGCCAGCGGGGCGAGGCCGCGCTGCTTGCCAGCTGCTACCAGAACGCTTTGCGCCTGGCGGGGGAGTACGGCGTGCGCACCCTCGCCTTTCCCGCCATCAGCTGCGGCGTCTACGGCTACCCGCCCGAGTTGGCGGTGCCCTGCGCCCTCGACGCCGTGCTGCCCTTCACCGCGCCGCCGACCGTATTGGAGCGGATAGTCTTTTGCTGCTTCTCCCCGGATATGGCCGCCCTGTACCGCGATGCCTTGCGCCAGCGCGGCCTGCCCACCTGAATCTGGAGTGCCACCATGGCCTTGTTTCCCAAGCTGCCGGACGATGCCATCTACCTCGACCGCGGCGACCCCACCAACCCCCTCGCCAGTTACTCCCGCCACGGTTTTGAGCTGGAGGGCTGCGACTGGCCCTCGGTGGAGCACTACTTCCAGGCCATGAAGTTCGACGACCCGGTGCTGCGCGCCCGCGTCCGCCTGGCGCCGAATCCCGCCGCCGCGGCCCGCATCGCCCGCTGGCGCTTCTGGCGGGTGCGCAAGGACTGGAAGAAGGTGCAGCTGGTGATGATGACCCGGGGCACCTGGATCAAATGCCACGCCCACCCGGAGGTGGCGGCGGCCCTGCTCGACACTGGCGAGCGGATGATCGTCGAATCCAGCCTGTACGACTATTACTGGGGCTGCGGGCGGGATCAGCGGGGCCACAACTACTACGGCAAGATGCTGATGGACGTGCGGGAGAAGCTGCGGGCGGAGCGCCGACAGGGGGTTGGCGGCGGATGACGCTGCGCTCCATGTCCCCGGAGGGGGCTTCCGCCCTACGGCCGTAGGGCCGAATAGCCGCAGGCGTCATCGGCCGGAAGCCTGCCGGGGCTCGATATCGCTGGCGGATGACGCTTCGCTCTTCCGCCCTACGGCCGTAGGGCCGAATAGCCGCAGGCGTCATCGGCCGCGAACCCGCCAGGGCACCGGTAAACAGCGGGAGAGTCAGCCTTGGTAGAGTCGTCGCAGCCGCGCCGGCATGCGGGTGAGCAGTTCGTAGGGGCTGGTGCCGGCGTGGCGCGCCACTTCGTTGACGGATAGGCCCTTGCCCCAGAGCTCAACCGGGTCGCCGAGGGCCACCGGCCCGCAGTCGGTCACATCGAGGGTGATGAGGTCCATGGATACCCGCCCCGCGAGGCTCGCCCGTCGGCCGTTGACCAATACCGGCGTGCCGTTGGCGGCGTGGCGGGGGTAGCCGTCCCCGTAGCCCACCGGCACCGTGGCAATCAGGCTCGGTCGCGCCGCCCGCCAGGTTTCTCCGTAGCCCACCGCTTCCCCCGGCGCCAGCTGGCGCAGGGCCATGATGCGGGAGGCGAAGGTCATCACCGCTTGCAGCTGGTCGGCGTCCGGGTGGGCGGTCTCGAAGGGGGAGCTGCCGTAGAGCATGAACCCCGGACGGTTCCACCGGGCCCGGGCCTCCGGCCAGGCCAGCAGGGCGGGGGAGTTGGCCATGCTGAGGGGCAGGCCCCCGGCCACCTCCCGCAGGCGCCGGATCTGGGTGGTGGTGAAGGGATTGTCGAGCTCGTCGGCGCTGGCGAAGTGGGTGGCGGCGACGATGGCGTCCCGCACATGCCCAGAGGCCCGCAGGCGCCGGGATTGCTCCGCGACGGTGTCGGGGGCGATGCCGAGGCGGTGCATGCCGGTGTCCACCTTGAGCCAGACGGTGAGGGGCGCGGTGGGCCGGCTGGCGAGGACCCAGTCGATCTGGCTCGGGTCCCCCAGCATCGGCCAGAAATCCCGGGCGGCGCACAGGGCGATCTCGTCGCCGCTGAAAATACCCTCGAGCAGCACCAGGGGCCTGTCGATGCCGGCCTCCCTGAGGGCCAGTGCCTCGTCGCAGGAGGCCACTGCCAGGGCCGGGGCCAGGGGTTCGAGGGCCTTTGCCACCGCCACCGCGCCGTGGCCGTAGGCGTTGGCCTTGACCACCGGCAGGGTGTGGGCCCCGGGATCGCCGGCCCGGGACAGCCTGTCCGCCAGCCGGTAGTTGTCCCGAAGGGCGTCGAGGTCGATGAGGGCGTGGGAGGGGCGGGTCATGGGGGTTCCTGAAGGGGCCCGGCGGGAGCCCGGGGTTGGCGGCGCCCCGGGATTATAGGGGCTCGCCGTCGAGGGCGACAGGGCAGCTCGCCAGGTAGCGGCGCCGCGCCGCCCGCAGGGCACGCTGGGCTGCGCCGGGGGTGATGGGCACGAAGCGCAGCGCATCCCCCGGGGCGAGCCGCGCCAGGCGGTCCAGGTCGAGGGACAGCAGGGTGCCGAGGCGGGGGTAGCCGCCGAGGGTCTGGTGGTCCCGCATCAGCACGATGGGCTGGCCGTCGGGGGGCAGCTGGATGGTCCCCGGCACCACCGCCTCCGAGAGCAGCGCCAGGGGCGGGACGTCGAGGGCCGCGCCGGCGAGGCGATACCCCATGCGGTCGCATTGGCGACTCAGGTGGTAGACGGTGTCGAAGAAACGGCGCCGCAGGTGGCGGGGAAGATCGCCGGGCTGGCCGGCGGGAATCACCCTGAGGGCACAGATGTCGTCGCCCCCTTCCGGATAGGCCGGGCGCAGCGGGGCGGGGAGGGCGAAGCGCCGGGCAGGGCCCGGGAGGGGATTCACCGGGAGCAGGTCCCCCCTGGCGAGGGGCCGCCCGGCGATGCCGCCCAGGCCCTCCCGCGCCACGGTGGCGGCACTGCCGAAGGGGGTGGCCACCGCGAAACCGCCCCGCACCGCGAGATACAGGGGGCCGCCCCGGGGCGTTGGGCCGAGGCTCAAGCGATCCCCGGCCGCGAGCCTTAAGCCCTGCCACGGGGGGGCCGGCTGGCCATTCACCGCGAGGGGCGCGGCGGGGCCGGTGAGGGTCGCCAGCAGTGGCGCCAGGGCCTCCAGCACCAGTCCCCCCAGGGCGATTTCCAGGGCCGGGGCATTGGCGGGGTTGCCGCACAGGCGGTTGGCCCAGGCAAAGCTTTCCCCGTCGAGGGGGCCGGCGCTGGTGAGCCCCAGGTGCAGCACGCCGCGCCGCCCCAGATCCTGAACCGAGGTGAGGGGGCCGGGCTGGATGACCCTGAGGCCCGGGGTGTTCACAACTCGCCCCCGAGGGCGAGGTAGTCGGCCCGGCCGACCGGGCGAAAGCGCACCCGGTCCCCCACCGCGAAGGGCATGGGCGGGTCGGCGCCGGGGTCGAACAGCGGGGTGGGGCACAGGCCGATCAGGTGCCAGCCCCCGGGGGATGCCTGGGGGTAGACCGCCGTCTGGCGGTTGGCGATGGCCACCGCCCCCTTCGGCACCCGGGTGCGGGGTGTCGCCCGGCGGGGCACCGCGAGGCGCGGGTCGAGATCCCCGAGGTAGGCGAACCCCGGGGCGAAGCCGATGGCCAGCACCCGGTACTCCCGCTCGCTGTGGCAGGCGATGACGCCGTCTTCCCCGAGGCCGCTGTGGCGGGCGATGGCGGCGAGGTCGGGGCCCGCCTCGGGGCTGTAGTACACCGGCAGTTCGAGGGTCTTGCCCGGGGGGAGGGGGGCGTCGTCGAGGTCCGCCAGCAGGGCGGCGATGCGCCGCCGCAATGCCGCCGGGGTGATGCGCAGGGGTTCGTGGATCACCAGCAGGGTGGCAAAGCCGGGCACCAGATCCCGGGCCAGGTCGCCGAGGCCCGCCGCCAGCCGCGCCCGGGCGGCGGCGATGCGGGCGCTGGTGTCCGGCCCCGGGGCGGTGGCGAACTCGATGCGCAGGGCGCTGTCGCCGGCGATGCGGATTTTCACGGCCGGGCGTGGGCCAGCTGGCGGATCAGGCGGATTTCCTCCACCCCCGCCGGGTTGTCGCCGTGGACGCAGAGGGTGTCGGCGGCGATGGCCAGGGTGCGGCCACTGGCGGTGGTGACGGTGCCCTCGGCGCACAGCTGGCGCACCTGGTCGAGCATCCGCCCCCGGTCGTGGACCGCCCCCGGCAGGGCGCGGGGCAGCAGCAGGCCGTCGTCCCCGTAGGCGCGGTCGGCAAAGGTTTCGAACACCAGGCCCACCCCGTGGCGGGCCGCCTCCTCCCGGTGGCGCTCGGCATCACCGGTGGCGAGCAGCATCAGGCTGTGGACCTCGGGGAGTTCCGCGAGGGCCCGGAGCACCGCGGCGCGGATGTCGGCGTTGGCCATCATGTCGTTGTAGAGGGCGCCGTGGGGCTTGACGTAACTGACGGTGAGGCCAAAGGCGGCCGCCATGCCGGCGAGGGCCGCCACCTGGTAGTGGATCAGGGCGATCAGCGCCTCCGCCGAGTGGGGCACCGATACCCGCCCCTGGTTGGCGGGGTCGGCGTAGCCCGGGTGGGCGCCGATGGCGACCCCGTGGTCCCGGGCCAGGGCCAGGGTTCGGCGCATGGTGAGGGGGCCGCCGGCGTGCAGGCCGCAGGCGATGTTGGCGAGATCGATATGGGGCATGACCGCCGCGTCGGGGCTGTCGTCCACCGCGCCGGACCATTCCCCCAGGTCACAGTTGAGCAGCACTGTCGCGGCCTCGGGACGGAATGGGGCCAGTGTACCCGATCCGCGCCGCCCCGCACCCTGCCACCATGACAGCGGCGGCGCCGTCTGATAGCCTTCGCGGCCCCTTCCCACAGGACGCTTCCGTGAACGATTTCGACCGCGCCAGGGCCGACTTCCGCCTGGCCATCCAGCGCCAGGACCACCCCTTCGCCGCCACCCTCGCCTTCGTCGACCAGTGGTTCGATTACAGCCCGAGCGCCTTCAGCAACGGCCCGGTGAGCAACGCCGCGGACCAGAATCAGGGCAGCTGCAAGGTATTTGCCCTGGCTCGGCTGCTCGATCTCGACCGGGACGAGGCCCTGCGCTGCTTCGGCGAACATTACCGGGAGGTGCTCGCCACCCCCGGCGCCGACAACCACCGCAACCTGCGCCAGCTGCAGGCCGCCGGCCTCGACGCCGTCGCCTTCGACGCCTTCCCCCTGCGGCGCAAGGGGCAGGGCTGAGATGGACAGCGGTGACCTGACCCTGCGGGCGGCCCTGGTGCCCCTCACCACCCTGTCCTTCGACAACCTGGACCTCCCCGCCATCCGCGCCATCCTGGCGCAAAAGCAGGCGGATGCCCCGGCGCTGTTCAACAACCTGCCCTGCGTGATCGACCTGGCCGGTCTCGACCCCGGGCTGATCCCCCTCGCCGATCTCCACGCCCTGTGCCTGGACTGTGGCCTGTTGCCCATCGCTGTGCGCAACGTCTCCGAGCCCTGGGCGGGGCAGCTGGCGCCCCTGCGCCTCGCCGACCTCGGCAAGGGCAACCAGCGCCGGGTGGCGACCCCGGAGCCCGCCGCCGGGGATGCCGCGCCGGTCGCCCCCGAGGCCGCGCCGAGCCGGGCGCTCAGGGTCCACACCGGCAATGTCCGCTCCGGCCAGCAGCTCCATTTTGATGGCGACCTGGTGATCCAGGGCATGGTCAGCCCCGGGGCCGAGGTGCTCGCCACCGGCGATATCCACGTCTACGGCGCCCTGCGGGGCCGGGTGCTGGCGGGCATCAAGGGGGATGAGAGCGCCGTCATCGGCTGCCAGCAGTTCGACGGCGAGCTGGTGGCCATCGCCGGCCACTACCGTATCTTCGACACCGACCATCCCCACCGGGATCAGGGGGTGGTGATTCGTCTCGACGATGGCAGCTTGAATATCAGCACCCTTTCATAAATACTGCCGCCCCTTGAGCGCCGGGCCCCGGGCGGGCCCGCGCCAGCGTCTTTTCAGGGTTCCGGGGCCGCCTTCGCCCACCCTGAAGCATTACTGGCACAGAGGAAGAGAACCGTGGCAAAGATTATCGTTGTGACCTCCGGCAAGGGCGGGGTGGGCAAGACCACCACCAGCGCCGCCTTTTCCACCGCGCTCGCCCTCAAGGGCTTCAAGACCGTGGTGATCGATTTCGACGTGGGCCTGCGCAACCTCGACCTGGTGATGGGTTGCGAGCGGCGCGTGGTCTACGACTTCGTCAACGTGGTGCAGGGCGAGGCCAACCTGCGCCAGGCGCTGATCAAGGACAAGCGGGTCGACAACCTGTTCGTGCTGCCCGCCTCCCAGACCCGGGACAAGGAAGCCCTCACCCCCGCCGGTGTCGAGCGGGTACTGGAGGAGCTCGGCAAGGAGTTCGACTACATCGTCTGCGACTCCCCCGCCGGCATCGAGCACGGCGCCCACATGGCCCTCTACTACGCCGAGGAAGCGATCATCGTCACCAACCCGGAAGTCTCCTCGGTGCGGGATTCCGACCGCATCATCGGCATCCTGCAAAGCAAGTCCCGCCTCGCCGAGAACGGCGGCAGCGTCAAGGAACACCTGCTCCTCACCCGCTACAACCCCGAGCGGGTTGAGCGCGGTGAGATGCTCTCCGTCAAGGACGTGGAGGAAATCCTCGCCATTCCCCTGCTGGGGGTCATCCCCGAGTCGGAGGCGGTGCTCAAGGCCTCCAACCAGGGCGTACCCGTGGTGCACGACAATGACAGCGATGCCGGCCAGGCCTACGAGGACGCCGTCGCCCGCTACCTCGGTGAGGATCGCCCCCACCGGTTCCTCGAGAAGCAGCGCAAGGGCTTCCTCAAACGCGTATTCGGAGGCTGACATGAGCTTGCTCGATTATTTCCGCAAACAGCGCAAATCCACCGCCAGCGTCGCCAAGGAGCGCCTGCAGATCCTGGTGGCCCACGACCGGGTGCGCACCAACGGCCCCGAGTACCTGACCCAGCTGCACCAGGAGATCCTCGCGGTGATCCGCAAGTACGTGCCCATCGGCGACGAGGACGTGCGGGTCCAGCTGGAGCAGCAGGGCACCACCTCGGTGCTGGAGCTGAACGTCACCCTCCCCGAGGACAAGTGACACCCGGGGCGCGGCATTCCCCGGTGCCGCGCCCCGCGACCATCCCAAGCTCGCCACCGGGCGCCCGCGGCGGTAAAATGCCCCGCTTAAATCCTGTCATCCACCTCCCCACCCAGGAGTTTCCCCGTGTCTGATATCAAAAAAGTCGTGCTTGCCTACTCCGGCGGTCTTGATACCTCCGTGATCGTGCGCTGGTTGCAGGAAAACTATCAGTGCGAAGTGGTGACCTTCACCGCCGACATCGGCCAGGGGGAAGAGGTGGAGCCGGCCCGGGCCAAGGCCGAGGCCATGGGGGTCAAGGAAATCTACATCGACGATCTGCGCGAGGAATTCGCCCGGGACTTCGTGTTCCCCATGTTCCGCGCCAACACCCTTTACGAGGGCGAGTACCTGCTCGGCACCTCCATCGCCCGGCCCCTGATCGCCAAGCGCCTGATCGAGATCGCCAACGAGACCGGCGCCGACGCTATCTCCCACGGCGCCACCGGCAAGGGCAACGACCAGGTGCGCTTCGAGCTCGGCGCCTATGCCCTGAAGCCGGGGGTCAAGGTGATCGCCCCCTGGCGGGAGTGGGATCTGCTGTCCCGGGACAAGCTGATGGCCTACTGCGAGACCCACAATATCCCGGTGGAAATGAAGCGCGGCAAGAAATCCCCGTACTCCATGGACGCCAACCTGCTGCACATTTCCTACGAGGGCGCCATCCTCGAGGACCCCTGGATCGAGCCGGAGGAGGACATGTGGCGCTGGTCGGTCTCCCCCGAGGCGGCCCCCGACAAGGCCACCTACCTGGAGCTGGAATACCTCAAGGGTGACATCGTCGCCATCGACGGCGTCACCATGACCCCGGCGGCGGTGATCGAGCATCTCAACAGGGTCGCCGGCGCCAACGGCATCGGCCGCCTCGACCTGGTGGAAAACCGCTATGTGGGCATGAAGTCCCGGGGCTGCTACGAAACCCCCGGCGGCACCGTGATGCTGCGCGCCCACCGCGCCATCGAGTCCATCACCCTCGACCGGGAAGTGGCCCACCTCAAGGACGAACTGATGCCCCGCTACGCCAGCCTCATCTACAACGGCTACTGGTGGAGCCCGGAGCGCAAGCTGCTCCAGGGATTGATCGACGAGTCCCAGCTGTTCGTCAACGGCTCCGTGCGGGTCAAGCTCTACAAGGGCAATGTCACCGTGGTGGGCCGCAAGTCCGCCGACAGCCTGTTCGACGAGAAGATCGCCACCTTCGACGACGACGCCGGCGCCTACAACCAGAAGGACGCCGAGGGCTTCATCAAGCTCAATGCCCTGCGCATGCGCATCGCCGCCAACAAGCAGCGCTCGCTGCTGTAGTGGGGCAGGGCGGCTGATCGGGCGGGGGATTGGGGGTGCCTTTTCTCCCGTTTTTTTTGCGCTGCACAATGATTCAGTGTTCTATAGTTGACCCAGGTCATTCGGCGGTCACAGGGGGCCGGCGATAATCCGGCCACGAGACCTAACCCCCCTCGCCGGGCCCCCAGGGGCCCCTTCTCCGACAGAGACAGGATATTTCAATGAGCGGTATTGCTGCGACCGGTCATGGGCCGGATTACAACGTCAAGGTGGTCAAACAGTTCACCATCATGACGGTGGTGTGGGGCATCGTCGGCATGCTGGTGGGGGTGGTAATCGCCGCCCAGCTGGCGTTCCCCGACCTCAATGTCGGCCCCTGGTTTCACTTCGGCCGGCTGCGGCCCCTCCACACCAACGCGGTGATCTTCGCCTTCGGCGGCTGCGCCCTCTTTGCCTCGTCCTACTGGGTGGTGCAGCGCACCTGCCAGGCGCGGCTGTTCGGCGGCTGGCTGGTGCCCTTCACCTTCTGGGGCTGGCAGGCGATCATCGTCGCCGCCGCCATCACCCTGCCCCTCGGCTACACCAGCACCAAGGAATACGCCGAGCTGGAGTGGCCCATCGACATCGCCATCGCCATCGTCTGGGTCAGCTACGCGGTGGTGTTCTTCGGCACCATCCTGCGCCGCAAGCCCAAGCACATCTACGTGGCGAACTGGTTCTTCGGCGCCTTCATTCTCACCATTGCAGTGCTGCATATCGTCAACAATGCGGCCTTGCCGGCCACCCTGTGGAAATCCTATTCCGCCTACGCAGGCGCGGTGGATGCCATGGTGCAGTGGTGGTATGGCCATAATGCCGTGGGCTTCTATCTCACCGCCGGCTTCCTGGGAATGATGTATTACTTCGTGCCCAAGCAGGCAGAGCGCCCGGTCTATTCCTACCGTCTCTCCATCGTGCACTTCTGGGCGCTGATTGCCGTGTATATCTGGGCCGGTCCCCACCACCTGCACTACTCGGCGCTACCGGATTGGGTCCAGAGCCTCGGCATGGTGATGTCGCTGATCCTCCTGGCGCCCTCCTGGGGCGGCATGATCAACGGCATCATGACCCTGTCGGGCGCCTGGCACAAACTGCGCACCGACCCCACCCTGCGTTTCCTGGTGGTGTCCCTGTCGTTCTACGGCATGTCCACCTTCGAGGGGCCGATGATGGCCATCAAGACGGTGAACGCCCTGTCCCACAACACCGACTGGACCATCGGCCACGTCCATTCAGGGGCGCTGGGCTGGGTGGCGATGGTGTCCATCGGCGCCCTTTATCACCTCATTCCGGTGCTGTGGCGCAAGCGGGAGATGTACAGCGTGCCGCTGATCAACCTGCACTTCTGGATGTCCACCATCGGCACCGTGCTGTACATCGCCTCCATGTGGGTCAACGGCATCGCCCAGGGGCTGATGTGGCGCGCCTTCAACGCCGACGGCTCCCTCACCTACAGCTTCGCCGAATCCATCGAGGCGAGTTACCCCGGCTACCTGGTGCGGCTGCTCGGCGGCTTCATCTTCTTCGCCGGCATGCTGGTGATGGCCTACAACGTCTGGCGCACGGTGAGGAGCGAGGATGAACCCGCCCCTGCCGAGGCCCGGGTCCAGGCAGCCTGAGGAGAGCGCCCATGAAACACGACATCATCGAAAAGAACCTCGGCCTCATGATCGTGCTGATCCTGATCGCGGTGAGCTTCGGCGGCCTGGCCCAGATCGTGCCGCTGTTCTTCAGCAAGGAGACCACCGAGCCCCTGGAAGGCCTTAAGCCCTACACGGCGCTGCAGCTGGAAGGCCGCGATATCTATATCCGCGAGGGCTGCCACGTGTGCCACACCCAGATGGTGCGGCCGCTGCGGGCCGAGACCGAGCGCTACGGCCATTACTCGGTGGCGGGGGAGGGCGTCTACGAGCGGCCCTTCCTGTGGGGCTCCAAGCGCACCGGGCCGGATCTCGCCCGGGTCGGCGGCCGCTACAGCGACGACTGGCACAAGGCCCACCTCTACAACCCCCGGGACGTGGTGCCCGAGTCCAACATGCCGGCCTATCCCTGGCTGTTCCGCAATCTGGTGACCGGCGAGGACACCGCCGCCAAGATGACCGCCCTGCGCAAGCTCGGGGTGCCCTACTCGGACGAGGACATCGCCAACGCGGCGGCACCCTTCGCCGGCGGCCAGGTGAAGGAGGTGGATGCCCTGGTGGCCTACCTTCAGCAGCTCGGCGTGCTGATCAAGCAAAAGCGCTGAGGGCCGGGCCATGGACCAGGGTACCTTGCAGGGCATCGCCACCATCCTCGCCATGGTGGCATTTCTCGGGGTTTGCTGGTGGGCCTACAGCGGCCACAAGAAGCAGGATTTCGAGGAGGCGTCGCAATTGCCCTTCGCGGACGACGCCAGCGACAGTGGCGCCGACGGTGACGGGGCGTCGGACAGCATCAACAAGCAGCGAGGCGGAGCATGAGCAGTTTCTGGAGCTGGTGGGTCATCGTACTGGTGGTCATCAACATCGTCGGCGCCCTGTGGCTGCTGTTCGCCAACCGCAAGGTGGAGGTGCGCGGCCCCAGCGGTGACGCCCCCAAGACCGGCCACGTCTACGACGGCATCGAGGAGTACGACAATCCGCTGCCCGCCTGGTGGTTCAAGATGTTCGTCGGCACTGCCGTGTTCTCGGTGATCTACCTGATCCTCTACCCCGGGCTCGGCAACTTCAAGGGCGTGCTCGACTGGACCTCCACCGGCGAGTGGCGGGCCGACGTGGCGGCGGCGGATGAAAAGTACGGGCCCCTGTTCGCCCGCTACAAGGATACCCCGGTGGAAGACCTGGCCCTCGACCCGGAGGCCATGAAGATGGGCGCCCGGCTGTTCGCCAACAACTGCTCGGTGTGCCACGGCACCGACGGGCGGGGCGGCTACGGCTTTCCCAACCTCGCCGACGGCGACTGGCTCTACGGCGGCAGCCCGGACAACATCCACGCCTCCATCGCCCAGGGCCGCGCCGGCATGATGACCCCCTTCGGCCAGATCCTCGGCGAGGCCGGCGTGGTGGACGCCGCCAACTACGTGTTCAGCCTGAGCGGGCGCGACCACGATGCCGAGAGCGCGGCGCGGGGCGGCAAGCTGTTCGCCACCTACTGCGTGGCCTGCCACGGGGCCGACGCCAAGGGCAACCAGCTGCTCGGCGCCCCCAACCTGACGGACAACATCTGGCTCTACGGCGGTTCTCCGGAGATCGTCAAGCACACCATCCGCAACGGTCGCCAGGGCAACATGCCCGCCCAGCAGGATCTGCTCAAGGACGACAAGATCCACCTGCTGGCCGCCTACGTGTACAGTCTGTCCCACCAGGACTGACAGCGGGCCCTGCCGGGGGCGGAGGGCCCATCCTCTCTCCGCCCCCCGCCCACCAGATCCAACCCCATCCCAGTGGAGAACCCCATGAGCGAGGGCAACGGTCAGCACCAGGGAGCCAACGGCCAGGGCGTGGCCAACGAGGAGGTGGTACGCATCCTCGACCTCTACGAAACCCGCGAGAAGATCTACACCCGCCGCCTCGAAGGGTTTTTCCGCACCCTGCGCAACTGGACTTGGATTCCCCTGCTCGGCGGCTACTTCCTGCTGCCCTGGTTCAACATCGACGGTCGCCAGGCGGTGTGGTTCGACCTGCCGGCCCGCAAGTTCCACATTCTTACCCTGACCTTCTGGCCCCAGGATTTCATGCTGCTCGCCTGGCTGCTGATCATCGCTGCCTTCGCCCTGTTCACGGTGACGGTTCTGGTGGGGCGGGTGTGGTGCGGCTTCACCTGCCCGCAGACGGTGTGGACCATGCTGTTCATGGGCGCCGAGCATCTCTGGGAGGGGGATCGCAACCAGCGCATCAAGCTCGACAAGGCCCCCTGGGACGCCAACAAGGTGATCCGCAAGACCGGCAAGCAGGCCAGCTGGGTGCTGATCGCCCTGGTCACCGGTTTTACCTTCGTCGGCTACTTCAACCCGATCCGCGAGCTGGTGCCCGATGTGCTGACCCTCGAGGCCCACCCGGCGGCGGTGTTCTGGACCGGCTTCTTCGCCTTCATGACCTACATGAACGCGGGCTTCCTGCGGGAGCAGGTGTGCATGTACATGTGTCCCTATGCCCGCTTCCAGTCGGTGATGTTCGATCGGGACACCCTCATCGTCTCCTACGATGTCGGGCGGGGCGAGCCCCGGGGCGCCCGCAAGAAGGGCACCGACCACGCCACCGAGGGCCTCGGCGACTGCGTCGACTGCAGCCTGTGCGTGCAGGTGTGCCCCACCGGCATCGACATCCGCGACGGCCTCCAGTACGAATGCATCAGCTGCGGCCTGTGCATCGACGCCTGCGACTCGGTGATGGACAAGATGGGCTACCCGAAAAAGCTCATCAGCTTCACCACCGAAAATGCCCAGCAAACGGGCAAGACCCATATCCTCCGCCCGCGCTTCATCGGCTACGTGCTGGTGCTTGTCGCGATGGCGTCCCTGTTCACCTGGACGGTGGCCACCCGGGTGCCCCTCGACATCAACGTCATCCGCGACCGCAACCAGCTGTTCCGGGAAACGCCCAACGGCCTGGTGGAGAACATCTACACCCTGCGCATCAACAACATGGACAACGACGCCCACCGCTACCGCATCACCGCCCGGGGTGACTACGATTTCAACCTCAAGGGCGACCTGGAGGTGACCGTGGCCGGCGGCGAGGTCCATTCCAGCCTGCTGCGCCTGGAGCTCGACCCCGGCCTTCTGCGGGAGCCCAACAGCCGGGTCGACTTCGAGGTGATCGCCGTGGACGACCCGGGCCTGGCGGCGCGCCAGGAGAGCCGCTTCATCGGGCCCGCCCTGCGCGCCCCGCGCTGAACAACCCTTTTGCCGGAGAAGCCCTTGTCCCTCGCCCGCACCGACACCAAGCCCTGGTACCGCCACTTCTGGCCCTGGTTCATCATCGCCCTGCCGGCGACGGTGGTGGTGGCGGGGATTTCCATGGTCTTTATCGCCTTCAAGCACGCCGACACCGTGGTGATCGACGATTACTACCGGGAGGGCCTCGCCATCAACCAGCGCCTCGCCCAGGATGAGGCCGCCGCGCGGCTGGGGCTGGCCGCCGAGCTCAGGGTCGATCTCGTCACCGGGGAGGTGCTGGCAAGCCTCGACGGCGCCCACCCGGCCTCGGACGGCCTCCGCCTGCTGTTGATCCACCCGGTGGACGCCGACCGGGATCAGACCCTGACCCTCACCCCCGTCGCCGGGGGGCGCTACCGGGGGGAGCTGCAACAGGCGCCCAGGGGCCGCTATTACCTGCGCCTGAAGCCCGCCGCCGACCCCCTCTGGCGACTGTTGGGGGAGGCGGACTTCAGCGCCGGGAACACCGTGCGACTCGCCCCTGCCGGAGGCCCCTGAAAGGCCCATGAACAGCCGCCCGGAGATCGCCCTCGACTGCTACCACTGCGGCCTGCCGGTGCCCGCCGGGGCCGACTTTGTGGTGGCGATCGACGGCGCCCCCCGGGCCATGTGCTGCCCCGGCTGCCAGGCGGTGGCGAGCGCCATCGTCGACGGCGGCCTCGACCGGTTCTACCGTTACCGGGGTGCCCTGTCGCCGACGCCGCCAGCGGCGGCGACGGAATCCCTGGCGAGCTACGACCTGCCGGAGGTGCAGCGGGATTTCGTGCGGGCGGCGCCGGACGGCAGCCATAGCGCCGAGCTGCTGGTGTCCGGTATCACCTGCTCCGCCTGCGCCTGGCTGATCGAGCACCACCTGGCCCGGGTGCCCGGGGTGGAGGCGGTCTCGGTCAACGCCTCCACCCACCGCTGCCTGCTGCGCTGGCGCCCGGAGGCTGTGGCCCCGAGCCGGCTGCTCGCCGCCTTCGAGGCCATCGGCTACGAGGCCCGCCCCGCCGGGGACGAGGGCGCCGAGCGCAAGCGCGGCCGCGAGGCCAAGCTGTTCCTGTTGCGCCTCGGCGTCGCTGGCCTTGGCATGATGCAGGCGGGCCACGCCGCCATCGGCCTCTATGCCGGGGCCTACACCGGTATCGACCCGGAGTGGGAGGCGCTGCTGCGCTGGGTGAGCCTCGTCACCGTTACCCCGGTGGTGCTGTTCTCCGCCCAGCCGTTCTTCGCCGCCGCCTGGCGCAGCCTCAGGGCGCGCCACCTGGTGATGGATGTCCCCGTCGCCCTGGCGGTGGCCCTCGCCTTTGTCGCCAGCGCCTGGGCCACGGTGACCCATAGTGGCGAGGTCTATTACGACTCGGTGTCGATGTTTGTCTTTCTGCTGCTGCTGGGCCGCTACCTGGAGATGCGGGTGCGCCACCGCAACGAGCATTATTCGGCGAGCCTTGCGCGGCTGATTCCGCCGGTGGCCACCCGCCTCGACCCAGGGGGGGAGCAGGCCGTGGCGGTGAAAAGCCTGCTGCCCGGGGATCTGATCCGGGTGGCGAGCGGCGCCACCATCCCCTGCGACGGGGTGGTGGAGGCGGGGCAGGGGGCGGTGATCGAGGCGGTGCTCACCGGCGAGCAGAACCCGGTGGTGAAGGGCCCGGGCAGCGCCGTCAGCGCCGGCACCGTCAACGGCGACAACCCCCTGCGCATCCGGGTGGCGAGCACCGGCCAGCACACCCGCCTCGGCGCCATCCTCGACCTGGTGGCGAGCGCCCAGGGCGAGAAGCCCCGCATCGCCACCCAGGCGGATCGGGTGGCCAGCGGCTTCGTCGCGGCGGTGCTGGTGGTGTCGGTGGCGGTGGCCGCCATCTGGTGGTGGATCGATCCGGCCAGGGCCCTGTGGGTGACCCTCTCGGTGCTGGTGGTGACCTGCCCCTGCGCCCTCTCCCTGGCGACCCCCACTGCCCTTACCGTGGCCAGCGCCGAGCTGCGCCGCCGGGGCTTTCTGATCCGCCGCGGCCATGTGCTCGAGACCCTGGCGGTGGTGGATCGCTGCGTGTTCGACAAGACCGGCACCCTCACCCTCGGCGCCATGGGGGTGAGCGGGGTGCTGCCCCTCGCCGATCTCGCCCCCGAGGAACTGCTGGCCCTGGCGGCGGCCCTGGAGCGGGGCTCGTCCCACCCCATCGCCCGGGCCTTTGCCGGCGTTCCCGCCGTGCCGCCGGTGGAGGATCAGGCCAGCGTCCTGGGGCAGGGGGTTGCCGGCACCGTGGCGGGGCGGCGCCTCGCCTTCGGTACCCCCGAGTTTGCCGCCGGGCGCTTTGGCTTCCCGGCCCCGGCGGTGCCGGCGGGGGCGGGCCTGCCGCTGCTGCTCGCCGACGAGGGCGGACCGCTCGGCTGGATTGTCCTGGAGGATACCCTGCGCCCCGGTGCCGCCGACGCCATCCGCCAGCTGGAGGCGGCGGGTGTCGCGGTGGAATTGCTGAGCGGCGACCGGCCGGCGGCGGCCGCCGCCATGGCCGATCGCCTCGCCATCCGCCAGTGGCGGGGCGGCGCGAGCCCCGAGGACAAGCTCGCCCATATCCGCCGGCGCCAGGGGGAGGGCCACCGGGTGCTGATGGTGGGGGACGGCATCAACGACGTGCCGGTGCTGAGTGGCGCCGACGTCTCGGTGGCCATGGGGGATGCGGTGGACGTGACCCGCCTGCACGCCGACAGCCTGCTGGTGTCCGGCAATCTCGACACCCTGGCCGCCGCCGTGGTGCTGGCGCGCCGTACCCGGGCCATCATCCGCCAGAACCTCGGTTGGGCGCTGCTCTACAACCTGCTCGCCCTGCCCCTGGCGGCGGCGGGGATGATCCCCCCCTGGGTCGCCGCCATCGGCATGTCCCTCAGTTCCCTGCTGGTGGTGGTCAACGCCCTGCGCCTCGGGCGGCGGGGCGGGGGGCGTTGATGGAGAGCCTGCTGTTTCTCATTCCCCTGTCCCTGGTGGTGCTCGGCCTAGCCGTCTGGCTGCTGTTCTGGGCGGTGAATTCCGGGCAGTACGACGACATCGACCGGGAGGGGGAGGAGATCCTCTTCGACGACGATCCGGCGCCCGCCGCCGCCGATTCCGCCAAGGAGGCCCGGCGCGATGACCCCTGAGCCCGCGGTGTTGTCCCTGCTGGCGATGCTCGCCATCGGCCTCGCCGGCGCCGGCCACTGCGTCGGCATGTGCGGCGGTATTGCCACGGGCCTCGGCTTTGCCAGCGCCCCGGGGGGCGGGGCGCCCCTGGTGCTCGGCTACAACCTCGGGCGGGTGCTGAGCTATGCCATTGCCGGGGTGCTGGTGGCGAGCCTCGGCTACTGGGGGCGGGAGCTGCTTGCCCTGGGGCCCGCGTTGCGGGTGCTGGCCGGGGTCATCCTGTTGCTCATGGGCTGCCAGCTGGCGGGCTGGTGGAACCCGCTCGCCCTGCTGGAGCGGGCCGGCGCCCGGCTGTGGCGCCGTATCCAGCCCCTCGGCAGGTACCTGTTGCCGGTGACCGGTCCCGGCCAGGCGCTGCTGGTGGGCATGCTGTGGGGCTGGCTGCCCTGCGGCCTTGTGTATTCCGCCCTCGCCTACGCCGCCACCGCTCCGACCCCCTGGCAGGGCGGCCTGATGATGGCGGCCTTCGGCCTTGGCACCGCCCCGGCGATGGTGGCCGGCGGGCTCTTTTCCGCCCGGGCGCGGCGCCTGCTCCAGGGCCGGCGGCTGCGCCTTGCCATGGGCCTGGCGATGATCGCCTTCGGCCTTTGGACCCTGCTGTCGGTGGCCCTCCACGGCGCCCCGATGGGGGCGCACGGGGACCGGGGTGGGGAAATGCACCATACTCATTGAGCGCGGTGAATGGCTAAGCATGGCGAATGGCGTGGCGGCGGTGTCCGCCAGTTGATATTTATCAATACATCCCGTTCACTTCGCCGTTATAAGACGACGACAACCCTCAAGGAAAATGATTATGTTCGGGCACATGTTTGGAATACTGCTGGAGCCGGAGAAGACCTGGGGCAAACTCGCCGCCCTGCCCGACAGGGAGATCAAGCGGCTGTTGCCCTATCCCATCGTGATGGCGCTGATTCCCGCCATCGCCTTTTATTTCGGCACCACCCACTACGGCTGGAAAGTCCTCGGCAATGATGTCACGCGGCTGACCCCGGAGAGCGGCTTCCCCATAGCCGTGCTGTTCTATGCGGCGCTGATGGGGGCGGTGATCTTCATCGGCTGGATGATCCACTGGATGTCGGCCACCTACGCCGCCAGCTCCTTCGTCATCAAGGGGGTGGTGCTGATGGGCTACGCCTGCACCCCGGTATTCCTCGCCGGCGCCTTCGCCATCTACCCGGTGTGGTGGTTCGACATCCTCCTCGCCACCGCCGCCTGCGGCTACGCCTGCCGCCTGCTCTACCTCGGCGTGCCGCCGGTGATGAAGGTGCCGGAGGAGCGCGGATTTCTCTACGCCAGTGCGGTGTTCATGATGGCCCTGGTGTACGTGGTGTTGGTGCTGGTGGCCACCGCCATTCTCTGGGAGTATGTGGCGACGCCGGTGTTTACCGATTGACGGAGTGAGCGACCCAACGGTCAGGGCCATAAAAAAACCGGGAATTTCCCGGTTTTTTTATGGCTGTCCCGTGGCGATGCCCGGCTACTTGACCAATCCGAAGGTGAACCAGCGCCACCAGGATTTCTCCTCCCCTTCGTTGGGGATCATTTCCTCCTGATCCGCCAGGGCGGTGGGGTTGTAGAGGTGGCGGGTGTCGAAGCGGGGTGGCTTGCTGTTGTCGTAAAGGCCGAGGGTCAGGCGGCGGATCCAGGGCTTGCTGTCGTCGGGGCTGATGCCTTGGTACTGGAAGCTGCCGTCCTCGGCGAAGGCGGGGTACTCGGGGTAGTTGGCCGCCAGCACCTTGACGGCATCCGCCGACAGGTCGTGGAGGCCGAGGAGGTGGTAGGCCTCCGCCATCACCGCGAGGCCGTCGGGCACCGCCGGGGTCTGCTGGAAATTCTCCACCACATAGCGGCCGCGGTTGGCGGCGGCCAGGTAGGCGCCCCGCTCGAAGTAGTAGTTGGCCACGTGGATCTCGTAGCGGGACAGGACATTGCGCAGGAAGATCATGCGCTTGCGGGTATCGGCTGCGTAGGGGCTCTCGGGGAAGCGGGTCAGCAGCTCGGCGAAGGTGGCGAAGGATTCCCGCGCCGCGCCGGGGTCGCGGCTGGTGTTGTCGGTGGGCAGGAAGTTGCCGAAAAAGCCCCGGCTCTGGGCCAGGGACGACAGGCCCTTGATGTAGTAGGCGTAGTCGACGTTGGCGTGGCGGGGGTGGAGGCGGATGAAGCGGTCGGCGGCGGCGATGGCGGCTTCGTAGTCGGCGGAGCGGTAGTGGGCGTACATCAGTTCGAGCTGGGCCTGCTCGGCGTAGGTGCCGAAAGGGAACTGGGCTTCGAGGGCCTGGAGGTTCTCGATGGCCACCCTCCAGTTGCGGGCGTTCAGATTGCGCTGGATGACGTTGTAGAAATCCGTCTCGGTGTAGCCCGCGGTCTCGGATTCCTTGTCCTCGTCTTCGTCCCCGAAAAAGGGCATCCAGGAGCAGCCGGTAAGGGTCAGCATGACCACAAGCGCAAGGGTGAAGGATCGCATAAGGTCTCGGATTCTCGTCGATTCGTGTTGTGCCGGGGTTGGCGCCCTGCAAAAATGATGTCCGTCCCCCGCGCCGCAGGCCCGGGGCCTGTATTTAACCACAGCTGCCAGGCAAGCTAAACAATGACCGATACCCAAATCCGCCTGGGCGCCAGGGTGCCCGCCGAGTGTTTCGGCCAGCGTCTCGACCAGGTGGCGGCACGGCTCTTCCCCGACTTTTCCCGCACCCGCCTGCAACAGTGGATCAAGGAGGGTGCCATCACCCTGGACGGTCAACCCTGCAAGGTCCGCGACAAGGTGGCGGGTGGCGAGCAGCTCGACCTCCATGCCGAACTGGAGGATCAGGGTGACTGGGTGGCGCAGGCCATCGACTTCACCGAGGTGTACGTCGACGAGGATATCCTGGTGATCGACAAGCCGGTGGGGCTGGTGGTGCATCCCGGGGCCGGCAACCCCCAGGGCACCCTGCTCAACGCCCTGTTGCACCATTACCCCGACCAGGCCCTGTTGCCCCGCTGCGGCATCGTCCACCGCCTCGACAAGGACACCTCGGGGCTGATGGTGGTGGCCCGCACCCCCCGGGCCCAGACCGCCCTGGTGGCCCAGCTCCAGGACCGCACCGTCAGCCGCGAGTACGAGGCGGTGGTGCAGGGGGTACTGGTGTCCGGCGGCACGGTGAACGCCGCCATTGGCCGCCATCCCACCCAGCGCACCCGCATGGCGGTGCAGCGCCACGGCGGCAAGGAGGCGGTGACCCACTACCGGGTTATCGAGCGCTTCGCGGCCCACACCCATGTGCGGGTCAGCCTCGAAACCGGCCGCACCCACCAGATCCGCGTCCATATGGCGCACCTGGGGTTTCCCCTGGTGGGGGACAGCGTCTACGGCGGCCGCCTCAAGCTGCCCGCCGGGGCCAGCGCGGCGCTGATCGCCGCGTTGCGGGGTTTTCGCCGCCAGGCCCTGCACGCGGCGGCCCTCAGCCTGGATCACCCCGCCAGCGGCGAGCGTCTGCGCTTCGAGGCGCCGCTCCCCGCCGATATGGTGGCCCTTCTTAAAGCCCTCGGGGAGGGCTAATGGACCCCGGGCTGCTGCGGCCGGACTGGCCCGCCCCGCCCTCGGTGGGGGCGGCGGTGAGCACCCGGCGGGGCGGCGTCAGTGTCGCCCCCTGGGATTCCCTGAATCTCGGCGGCCATGTGGGGGACGATCCCGCCGCGGTGGCGGAGAACCGTCGTCGCCTGACGGCTGCCCTGGGGCTCGGTCGCGAGCCGGTATGGCTGGAGCAGGTCCACGGCACCCGGGTCCTGACCCTCGATGCCAGCGAGCCGGTGGACAGGGTGGCCGACGGGGCCCTCACCCGAACCCCCGGTGTGGCCTGCGCGGTGATGACGGCGGACTGCCTGCCGGTACTGTTCTGCGACCGCGCCGGCACTGCGGTGGCGGCGAGCCACGCCGGTTGGCGGGGCCTCGCCGCTGGGGTGCTGCGGGCCACGGTGGAGGCCATGGGGGTGCCCCCCGGGGATATCCTCGCCTGGCTCGGCCCGGCCATCGGCCCGGCCCGCTTCGAGGTGGGAGAGGAGGTGCGCGCCGCCATGGTCGACAACGCCGTCGATGCCCGTCACCGCGCCGCCATTCCCTCCTGCTTCGTTCTGTCGCCGGCGAGCCCCGGCAAACTGCTCGCCGATATCTATGGCCTCGCCCGGGCGGAACTGGGCGCGGCGGGAGTCGGCGCCACCTTTGGCGGCGGGCTCTGCACCGTCACCGACAGCGCGAACTGGTATTCCTATCGCCGGGATGGTGTCACGGGGAGGATGGCGGCGCTGGTTTGGCTTGAGGAGGTCGGACCTGTGACGCCTGAAGTCCGAAGTCTGACGCTGGACGCTGGACGCTGGACGCTGGACGCTTGAGTTTGCTTGGTTGCTGGTGGCAATGGCCACCCAACTTCCAGGGCCAACCCGGCCTCCTCGGCGTCAGACGTCAAGCGTCAGACCTCAGACCTCAGACCTCAGACCTCCTTCACTCCCTCGGAATCACCAGCGGCGCTCCTTCGCTGCCGAGGGCAAAGACGATCAAGCGCACGTCCTCGCTGCCCCGGTTGACGCCGTTGTGCCAGCTGTCCACCACCTCGTAGACCACGTCCCCGGCGCCGTAGCGGGCCAGTTTGCCGCCCTCCAGCTCCACTTCCACCTCGCCGGCCATCACGTAGGTGTAGAGGGGCGCGGGATGCTTGTGCCAGCCGGTTTCCGCGCCGGGGGGGATGACGATCTCCAGGGTGGAGACCTCGGGATGGTCGCTCGCGGGGTAGCGGATGGGGGCGCCGTCGGCGGTGGTGGTGGCGCGGTGCAGCAGGGTGCTGGCGATTTCGGGGCGATACCCTTCGTCGGCGAGGGCCAGGGGGGCGGCGAGGGCGACAAGGAGCGGCAAGGTGGCGAGGCGGAATGATGGCTGCATGATGCGATCCTGTGATTGTCGGGGTGTCGGACAGCTCCCAGTATGGGCGCAACCAGGCATTTCGCCAGGGATCGTCCGCTCTCGGATTCCCCGGGCGGACGCGGGGGCCATGGGGACGACACCTTGGGCGCCGCCCCTGCCGGCCTGTACACTTGCCGCCCCATCGATCCTCGGAGCCTCGCCATGGGTGAGACCAACCCGCGCCTGATCGCCGTCGCCCTGCTGGCGGTGACGGCCATGTCCCTGGTGCCGGTGCTGATCAAGTTCACCAGCGCCAATATCGAGACCATCGGCACCGCGCGGCTGGCGATCTCGCTGCTGGCCCTGACGCCGCTGATGCTGTTCAACCGCGCCTTGCGCGGATTGTCCGCGGGCGACTGGGCCTGGCTGGTGGCGGCGGGGTTGTGCTTTGGCCTGCACTGGTGGACCTACTTCTACGCCATCAAGGCGGCGGGGGCGGCCGCCGGTGCCATCGCCATGTCGACCTTCGGTATCCACCTGTTGCTGCTCAACCGCATTGTCCATCGCCACCCGGTGCGCCTGTTGGATGGCGTCCTGGTGGCGGTGTGCATCCTCGGTTGCTACCTGGTGGTGCCGGCGCCGAGTATCGACAGGGGCGCCACCCTCGGCTTTCTGGTGGGGGTGTTCAGCGCCTTTCTCTATGGGGCCATGCCGTTGATGCACCGGCGCATCATCCATCTGCCCACCAGCACCCGCACCTGGGGGCAGTTCGCCTTTGCCGGGCTGTTCTTTCTCGCCCTCTGGCCCGGCACCGACTGGCGGCTGTCCAGCGCCGACTGGTGGGCGCTGCTGGTGCTCGGCACTGTCTGCACCCTGTTCGCCCATTCCCTTTGGGTCAAGGCCAGCTCCGAGCTGCCGGGCATCGTCACCAGCAGCATCCACTACCTCTACCCCCCCATGACGGTGGCGCAGAGCTATTTCTTCCTCGGCGAACGCATCACCGTTGCCACCCTCGTCGGCACCGCGCTGATCATCGGTGCCAACCTGATTTTGCTGGCGGCGCCCTGGGTGCGGCTGCGGCGCCGGGACCGTTGATCCACTACTTGTCGTCGACGGCATAGACCAGCAGGGCATTACCCGGCTTGAACATGGCGTAGGAGTAGCCGGAGTTGACGATCAGGTGGCCGTCGGCGATGGCGGGGCCGGGGCCGCTCATGGAGCCACCGGTGGCGGTCAGGCCATTGACGGCGGTCACGGGGCGGGTGGTATCGGTCTCCCAGAGGACCGCGCCGGTGGCGCCGTCGTAGGCCCGCAGAACCCCGTCGAGGTGGCCGGCGAACACCACTCCGGGGATGGCGGTCAGGGCCGAGGAGATGCCCGGATGACA
>Ga0265293_10000442_pt1 | contig 99552 bp, 95 predicted proteins | sample Munlanlewell138R_FD_192505 | JGI IMG/M metagenome (GOLD analysis project Ga0265293, IMG submission 192505) | Leachate microbial communities from a municipal landfill in Southern Ontario, Canada - Leachate well 138R | ecosystem: Engineered > Solid waste > Landfill > Unclassified | place: Canada... | reverse complement strand
CGATCACAGGGTTATCGATGGCGCCCTGGCCGCTCGCTTCAATGCCTATCTGGCCTCATTACTGGCGGATTTCCGTCGGGTATTAATTTAAGGGCAGGGGGTTGAAAATGAGTCAAATTGAAGTCAAAGTACCCGATATTGGTGATTTTGAGAGCGTGGAAGTAATCGAAATCCTGGTGGCGCCCGGTGATGTGATTGCCGAAGAACAAAGCCTGATTACCGTGGAGTCAGACAAGGCTTCCATGGAAATCCCTTCGCCTGCCACCGGAAAGGTGGTGGCGCTTAATATCAAGCTGGGTGACAAGATTGCGCAAGGCAGCGTGATTTTAACCCTTGAAAGCAGCGCTGCTGAGCCAAAAGCCGAGCCGGCTGCGGCCAGTGTTCCTGCCGTGCCCGTTGCAGCAACCCCTGCTGCTGAAGTGTCCGGTACTTCGGTGGGTGTTTCAGAAGATGCTTACGATGTTCTGGTGCTGGGTGCTGGCCCGGGCGGCTATTCAGCCGCTTTCCGTGCCGCAGATCTTGGCCTGAAAGTGGTGCTTGTAGAGCGTTACGCCACCTTGGGTGGTGTATGCCTGAATGTGGGATGTATTCCGTCCAAGGCCTTGCTGCATAATGTGGCCGTACTGGAAGAAGCAAGGCACCTGGCCGCCAATGGTATTATTTTTGGTGAGCCGGTCATTGACCTGGACAAACTGCGTGGCTATAAAGACAGCGTCATTGGCAAACTTACCGGTGGTTTGGCTGGTATGGCAAAAGCTCGTAAGGTGACTGTGGTAACCGGTGTTGGCGAGTTTGCAGACAGTCATCACCTTTCCGTTACCAAGCCAGATGGCACAACCCAGGTACTGGCCTTTAAAAATGCCATTATTGCTGTCGGAAGCCAGTCGGTAAAGCTGCCTTTTTTGCCTAATGATGAGCGTATTGTTGATTCAACCGGTGCCCTGGAACTCAAGTCTATTCCCAAGAAAATGCTTATTGTTGGTGGGGGTATCATTGGGCTTGAAATGGGAACGGTATATTCGGCACTGGGTGCCCGTCTTGATGTGGTGGAAATGCAGGATGGCTTAATGCAGGGTGCAGACCGTGATTTGGTCAAGGTCTGGCAAAAAATGAATGCCCCTCGCTTTGACAATATCATGTTAAACACGAAAACGGTAGCCGCCGAAGCCAAAGAAGATGGTATTTGGGTAACGTTTGAAGGTGAAAGCGCGCCCAAAGAACCACAACGCTACGATTTGGTACTGCAGGCCGTTGGTCGTTCCCCCAATGGTAAAAAAATCGGTGCGGAAAAGGCGGGTGTGCAGGTTAGTGAGCGCGGCTTTATTGAGGTTGACCAACAAATGCGTACTAATGTTCCCCATATCTTTGCTATCGGGGATCTGGTAGGGCAACCCATGCTGGCTCACAAGGCTGTTCATGAGGCCCATGTGGCTGCCGAAGTGATTGCCGGGCAGAAAAGCTTCTTTGATGCCAGGGTCATTCCTTCCGTAGCTTATACTGATCCTGAAGTGGCATGGGTTGGGCTAACTGAAGAACAAGCCAAAAAAGAGGGAATCAAGATTGAAAAAGGTCTTTTCCCCTGGGCGGCTTCAGGCAGAGCCATTGCCAATGGTCGTGATGAAGGTTTCACCAAGCTGATTTTTGATGCGGAAACCCATCGTATTTTAGGTGGCGGCATTGTGGGGACACATGCTGGCGACCTGATCAGTGAAGTGGCTTTGGCTATTGAAATGGGTGCTGATATGGTGGATATAGGCAAAACCATCCACCCGCACCCAACATTAGGTGAGTCGATTGGCATGGCGGCAGAAGCCGCCCATGGCAGTTGCACTGATTTACCTCCAAGCAGACGCAAATAATAGCGTTTTTGTTTCAGGATTAAAACTCTCTTATTTTCCGGTTTTCCGGAAAATCAAGAGAGTTTTTTCTTGGTGTCGCTTAAAATGGCGGATTAACCGTTATGTTTTATGAATATTGAAATGACTGCCGTACCTACTGAACAGCATTCTCTTGATGAATGGCTGGCTTATCTTGAATCCATTCATTCAAGCTCCATCGATATGGGCCTGGATCGCGTTAGTGAAGTTGCCAGACGTATGGATATCAATTGGTCTGGTGTGAAAATCATCGTAGGTGGCACCAATGGCAAGGGCTCTACCTGTGCCATGCTGGAATCCATTTACCTGGCTGCCGGATATTCTGTTGGCATGTACACATCACCGCATTTGATTCATTTTAATGAACGTATCCGGTTGGATGGCAGCATTGTTCAGGACGCGGATATTGTCGCGCAACTTGTCCTCATAGAGAAAGCCCGCGGTGAAATTTCCCTTACTTACTTCGAATATACAACGTTGGCGGCCTTGCTGTTGTTCAAGCAGCATAATGTTGATGTGGCCGTACTTGAAGTAGGGCTTGGTGGCCGGCTTGATGCGGTCAATATTGTTGATGCCGATTGTTCCATTGTTACCAGCGTGAACATCGATCACACCCAGTGGCTGGGTAATACCCGGGAAGAAATCGGATTCGAAAAGGCGCATATTTTCAGGGCAGGCAAACCTGCTATTTGCAGTGACCCCGAGCCCCCGCAATCTCTTCTTGATTATGCCAACAGTATTGGTGCAGATCTATGGCTGTTCGGTAAAGATTTCAATTATTCTGGCGATAAACAACAGTGGGCATTTGCCGGACGCACCCAACGCCGTAATGCCTTGGCTTACCCTGCTTTGCGGGGCGCAAACCAGCTGTTAAATGCCTCTGCAGCGCTTGCGGCGATCGAATCACTTCGTGGCCGTCTTGCCGTGCCCATTCAGGCTATCCGTGAAGGTTTGTTGCAGGCATCCTTGCCAGGCCGTTTCCAGATCCTGCCAGGCCAGCCTACCGTTATTCTTGATGTCGCCCATAATCCACACGCTGCTGCGGTATTGGCACACAATCTTGATGGCATGGCTTATTTTCCATATACCCATGGTGTTATTGGCATGCTGAATGACAAGGATTGTGATGAAGTCCTGAAAAAAATGGGCCGGCGTATAGATCATTGGTATTGTGCAACCTTGCCTGGCGATCGGGCGCGTTCGGGCCAGGATATTGCCGATAAAATAACGGCACTTTTTCCTGCCGACAAAGACGGTTTGCCAACCGTTACGGTCCATGATACACCTGTAAGCGCTTATGAAGCGGCCAGGGAAAAAATGGCCAACGATGATAGAATTGTGGTTTTTGGTTCATTTGTAACGGTGGCTGCCGTTATGCAGAAGCTAAATAAAGGGTAAGTTGGCTGTAAAGTTAACACTCAACAAGGATTTATATGGGATTGTTCAATTCACAAAATAACCAGAATCAACACCATCGGTCTCGTACGCGCATGAGCGAGTCAGAGCAGCAGGCGCTTAAAGCCAAGGCTCGCAATCGGCTGATTGGTGCCATTGTATTGATTATTTTGGCAATTATCGTGGTTCCAGCCATTCTTAATACGAATGATAACCCTAATATTCAGCAATTGCCGCCTATGGCTCCCTTGGTGGCGGGCGGTAACAATGACGCTAATGTGGCAGGAACCCTGTCGGTAACAACTGCTCCGGGTGTCGAGTCTAATGGCAGCACTTCAACTTCCCAGCTCGTCAATACAGACGGGACAGTCTCAGGCGATGTTCAGGTAACCGGTTCGGTTGCCTCTGATACAGCCATTATTCCCGAGCAAACACAAGGCACGCCTGTTGAATCAGTTGCTTCGGGTACCGCCATTGTGCCAGGTACCGCAACCCAAAACCTGACAGAGCAAGAAGCCCAAACGCCTGTACGTACCTCAGAGTCTAAAGAAATCGTTAAAAAACAAGAGCCAGAGCGAACCAAGCCGGCTGAGGTTAAAAGACCTGATAATCGCATTACCATTAAGGAAGCTGAACGCACCGATGACGGATCCCGTGCACTGGCTTTGCTAGAGGGCCGCAGTCCTTCGGTCAAGCCCAAAAGCTCTCCCAAGGTAACCAGTGGAAATTACTCCCTTCAAATCGCTTCTTACTCTTCATCCAAGGATGCACAGGATAGACGTGAAAAGTTAATGGCCTCTGGCGTTTCCAATGCTTATGTACAAAGTGCCATGGTTAATGGCAAACAGCAATATCGTCTTCGCGTAGGGCCATTCAACTCGCGTGAAGCGGCTCAGGCGGCGCAAACCCGTTTGCGTACGCTGGGTTACGATAACGGGTTTATTTCAGCCAATTAAACCATTGTGACCGAATTTGATTATGTCGCGCTGGGCATTGTTGCCGTGTCCGGCCTGTTGGGGTTAATGAGAGGGTTCCTGAAGGAGTTTTTCTCATTAATTGCCTATGTCGTTGCATTTATTGGTGCTGCATGGTGGGGGCCTCATGTGTACCCCTGGTTTCAGACGTTTATTGATAACTCCCTTTTAAGCATGGGCATTGGTTATGGTCTGACCTTTATTGGTGTTTTGCTGGTAGTGGGCTTGCTTAACCTGACCCTTGGCACACTAATAGAAAAAACCGGTCTTGGCCCGGCAGATCAGGGGCTTGGTATTATATTTGGATTGGCGCGGGGCATTCTTATTGTTCTTGTGCTTGTCGTTATTGCGGGATACACTCCATTTCCCCAGGAACAATGGTGGGTAAATGCACGTTTTTCAGAGGCGGCAGTCAATCTGGTCAAACAGATTACGCAGTTATTGCCCGAGAATGTGGGGTCTTACCTGCCTTATCAGTAGTTTTCATCGTTAAAAATAGGTATACACAATATGTGTGGAATAGTCGGGATCGTCGGTCGTTCTCCTGTTAATCAATTAATATATGACAGCCTGCTTTTATTGCAGCATCGTGGCCAGGATGCTGCGGGGATTGCAACGGCAAACGGCAATAACTTTAATATGTTCAAAGCGCATGGCCTGGTCAGGGACGTGTTCAGAACACGTAACATGCGGTCATTACCTGGCAATTCGGGCATTGGGCAGGTACGTTACCCCACGGCAGGCTCAAGTGACAGCCTTGAAGAAGCACAGCCTTTCTATGTGAATGCTCCGTTTGGCATCACTTTTGCCCATAACGGCAATCTGACCAACTGGCGTGAACTGCGCGAATCCCTGTTCAAGGTGGATCGCCGTCACATCAATACCAATTCTGACTCCGAAGTATTGCTGAACGTACTTGCCAATGAATTGCAAAATGCATCGCATGGTATTTCTTTGGATACGGATACGATTTTCAAGGCAGTGTCTGCGCTCCATAAACGGGTGAAAGGCGCCTATACCGTTATCGCCCATATCGCCGGTTACGGTATGCTGGCTTTTCGTGATCCGTTTGGTATTCGTCCATTATGTCTGGGGCGTTCAGAGTCCGAACAGGGAACCGAGTGGATCGTGGCCTCAGAGTCTGTTGCCATTGAAGGAATCGGGTTTGATTTCGTTCGTGATGTGCAGCCTGGTGAAGCGGTCTTTATCGATCTTGACGGGAACGTTACCTCTCAGCAGTGTGCTGAAAACCCTGTTTTGACACCCTGTCTGTTCGAGTATGTTTATTTTGCCAGGCCTGATTCAACCATTGATGGGATAAATGTTTATAACGCCCGGCTAAAAATGGGGGAATATTTGGCGATCAAAGTTGCCAAACAATTGCGTTTAAGTGATATTGACGTGGTTATGCCTATCCCTGATTCCTCACGGCCTGCCGCCATGGAACTGGCTTCTCATCTTAAACTCGAATACCGGGAAGGGTTCATCAAGAACCGTTATGTGGGACGCACATTTATTATGCCCGGTCAGGCAGTACGTAAAAAATCAGTGCGCCAAAAGTTGAATGCCATGAGCATGGAGTTCAAGGGTAAAAATATTTTGCTTGTTGATGATTCTATTGTGCGTGGTACGACAAGTCGTGAGATTGTGGATATGGCCAGGGCAGCGGGTGCCAATAAAGTGTATTTTGCGTCGGCCGCGCCAGCTGTGCGTTATCCAAATGTCTATGGTATTGATATGCCTTCACAAGATGACCTGATCGCAACAGGAAGAACACCCGAGGAAGTGGCCAAAGAAATTGGTGCTGACGGCCTGGTATATCAGGATCTCGCAGATCTTAAACAGGCCATTCATGATTTAAACCCGAATATTAACCAGTATGAGGCTTCTTGCTTTGATGGAAAATATGTGACAGGCGATATAGATGAGGCTTATTTAAAACGTCTTCACGACACCCGTCACCAAGAGAATAGCAATACAGAGCCGCAGGGCGGTTTGCAATTCAATATGGGTTACGCAGCCAATAACGGCTCAAATTATTAGGCCATATCTATTCATTGGGCAGTGTTGTTTTTTCTGAATAACACTGCCAATGAAGCAATAATAATGACTGCAAATAACAGCAGGCTCCAGATGGCGTATTCAACGCCCAATAGTTCTGCCCGGGCGTCCATGCAGGTGGCGTAAATGCCAAATAACCATGGTACGGCAGCATCCAGGCCAGTTGTTTTGGCCATAAACCGGTCGGCAAATGTCATGTCGCAGGAAAACATCTCGGAGGCTACGCTATATTGGTACCACGCAGCCAGAACGCCGCAAATACCCAGCCCGCCCGTTGTAAAGGCAAACATCTTTTTAGCAATAGCTGAACTGAAAAAATTGGCCAGCAGGCAAACAGCGGCAATCGTTAGAAATATCAGGCGTTGCAAAACACACCAGGCGCACGGAGGCATATCAAGAAAATGCTGACAGAACAAGGCAATGCCAACAGCAGCCAGGCAGGCTAATGCAATTGTATTTAGTATTTTTTGTGTCATGGATAAACCTTGTTCAGGAATGAAGTTTGGCAATATCGCCAGAAAGAGACATTATAAGCTCGTATGCACCATTCCAGACAATTTGAACGCCAATGCAAAGCAGGATAAAGGCGGACAGCCGCATGAAAACAGCCGTTCCGGTAGAACCGAGTTTATAGAGAAATTGTGCGGCATAGCGTAAACAAAGATACACAATAATTGCAACAAACAAAATACCTGTGAGGGTTCCTGTTAAGTTAAGCAGGCTATAGGCTGGACTGGAACTTTGAATGGTGGCCCCAATTGTGATGGCGGCGGAAATGCTACCCGGTCCGCAGGTGATGGGAAAGGTTAAAGGAAAAAAAGCATGTGCCTTGACTTTTTCCATGGTGAATTGCTCGGCCAGTTTTTCTGCATGAACCGTGTCGTTGTCTTTGGCATTAAGTAACTGCCACGCACTGGCTACCACCAGAATCCCGCCGGCCACCCTTACAATAGGTAAAGAAATACCAAAGAAGCTCAGGACAATATTTCCACCTACGGTAGCGCAAACAAGCATGATAAGTACGTTAATGGCAATTCTTTTCGCCAAGATGGCACGTGTTGCACTACTGGCGCCACTGGTCATTGTCCAGAAGATGGGGGTGACTGCAGGTGGGTTTACGAGTGGCAGCAAGGTACCCACAACAAACAGGAAACTGCGGCCTATAAAATAAACATACTCGTTAATCATCATTTGATGCGGGTATCCGGATAGGTAAGGGTTTTCAGGGTTTCAAGCAGGTCACGTTCAAACAGCAGTTGTGTGCGGGGGTTTTCAAGTGTAGCGCCATCAAGGATGAAAACGTCTTCAACTCGCTCGCCCAAGGTCATGACTTTGGCCATTTGAAGATTGATGTTGTGCCTGCTGAAAGTAGACGCAAGGCTGTATAGTATACCCGGAGTATCAGTGGCTGTAATTGAAAGTCGCCAAGATTTGCTGTGTTCGTCTGGCTGTAACTCTATGCTGGGAACAATAGGAAAGGTTCGTGATCGTCGAACGCCTGCTGTCATGCTGAACCGGGTTCTTCGCTTAAGTACGCACTGAAAGTCTTCGAGTTGTTTTTTGGTGATTTTATCAGCAAGACCGTGTTCAATAATCGGAACGTAAGAACGGGTATCCTCTCCAAAGGCAAGGCTTTCAATGATAAAACTGTCAAGTGCATAGCCTTCATTGCTGGTGTGGATGCGGGCATCAAGAATATTAATCTGGTTTTCGTAGAAATAGGAACAGATCAATTCAAACAGGTTTTCCTTGTCTTTGGTATAAACCAGTAGCTGAATCCCTTCGTTTTTATCGGTGGGTCGGGCTTTCACAACGGTCTGCTCGGTAGAAACCAGCTTATATAATTGCCGGGTATGCCAGGCAATTTCCAGGGGTTCGTGACGCAGGAAGTAGGCGACATCCATTTTCGACCAAAATGCATCCCGGTCTTCATCATCCAGGCCAGCAAGACTGATTAATGCCATGGCTTCATTTTTACGTTGTGCCAAAATGCTGCTACGGTCCAGTTGCGCACCGCCCAGCGCTGCCAATGCATGGTTATACAAATCCTCAAGCAGCTTGCCTTTCCAGGCGCTCCAGACTTTCGGGCTGGTCCCACGGATATCAGCAACGGTAAGCAGATAAAGCGCGCTCAGGTAGCGTTCTGTTTTTACCAGATCAACAAAATCCCGTATAACTTGCGGGTCAGATAAGTCCTGCTTTTGGGCAACACGGGACATGACAAGATGGTTCTCGACCAGGAACTCAACCAGGCGGGCGTCTTCCGGCTCAAGTTTGTGATCTTTGGCAAACTTTCGAACTTCAATCGCACCCAGTTCGGAATGGTCACCACCTCGTCCTTTGGCAATATCGTGAAAAAGTGCGGCCACATACAGTAGCCAGTGTTTTTCAAAATAAGCAATCAGGTGACTGGCCAGCGGATATTCACGGGCGTGCTCAGGCATGGTGAAGCGTCGTAGATTGCGAATGACCATCAAGGTGTGTTGGTCTACGGTGTATACGTGAAATAAATCATGTTGCATCTGGCCCACCACGTTTTTGAAGGCAGGGATGTACATGGGGAGCACATTCAGCATGGTCATGCGTCGCAGGTTATGCACAATGCCTGTGGGAGATTGCAGGATTTGCAAGAAAAAACGCCGGTTTACCGGGTTACGCCTGAACTGGGCATCTATCCTGAAGCGTGAGCTCCAGATGGCCCGTTGTGTACGCACGGTCATGTCGGTCAGTTCAGGGTGCTGCTGCATGACCAGAAATGATTTTAACAATAATTGGGGCTTGCGCTCGAAGGCATCATCCGCTTTGATGTCGAGCCTTTGCTGGATGCTACAAAAATCTTCATCAATATCGATGCTCATGGCATTGGTGACAGGAAAAAAATAGTCCTGAAAGTTTTGCATCATGAATTGGGTGAGCTGGTAAACAATACGCGCAGAATTGTAATACCGCTGCATGAGGACTTCGCTGGGGCGTTTGCTGCCTTGGGATTTTATTTTATAAATCTCAGCCAGTACCGGTTGGGTATGAAACAGCAGTCGATCATCGCGCTTGTTGGCCAGTAAATGAAGTTCAATCCGTAGCCGCTTGAATTCCTGCTCCGCTTTTTTCAGCTTACTGGATTCATCATCGGTCATGAGTCCTGCAGTGACCAGATTTCGCCAACTTGGGCCCATTCCGGCAGCTTTGGCAAGCCAGTGTATTTGCTGCAGATCCCTGTGGCCACCCGGTGATTCCTTGCAGTTGGGTTCAAGTGAATAGGGGGTGTCACTAAAGCGGGCATGGCGCTGTTGTAATTCAAGCCTTTTTGCCAGATAAAATTCGCGCGGGTTAAGTTGGGCATGAAATTTTCTATCCAGTTCAAGAGCCAGTTTTCGGTTGCCCAGGATAAAGCGCAATTCAAGTAATGAGGTCTCTATTGTTATGTCGGTTTTCGATATTTCAAGGCATTGTTCTATGGTTCGCACACTATGGCCAATTTCCAGGCCAAGATCCCACAACATGGCGATAAAAGACTCAAGCGCGATTTTTTCTTTGGGTTCAGGCTCTTGCCTAAGCAAGATGAGAATATCAATATCGGAAAACGGGTAGAGCTCTCCGCGCCCATAACCACCTACGGCACAAAGGGCTGAATTTTGGGGAAGCGGATGGAGCTCGACCAGGTTTTTAAATGCCTGGTCTACGATTTTACGCAGCGATACCAGCAAAGTATCCGGTCTTATCTTTTGTTGCCGGTATAAGTCAAACAGATGCCCTTGCTGTTCGTTAAGCTGTTGTTTAACAAGGAGGGCTTTGCTGGGGATATTCATTTTTTATTGCTTGATAAAAGCGGGTGGCGCTGGCATGCCAGGAGAGGTGGTAAGGACTTCGTAGCCGGTTTCAGTAACAATGAGCGTATGTTCCCATTGTGCTGAGAGGCTATGATCACGTGTTACGACTGTCCATTGGTCTGCCAAAATTCGTGATTCTTTGCGGCCTGCGTTAATCATGGGTTCTATGGTAAAAACCATGCCTTTTTCAAGCTTTTCTCCTTCTCCGGGCTTGCCAAAATGCAATATCTGCGGCTCTTCATGGAAATTGCGTCCTACACCATGCCCGCAATATTCCCGCACCACTGAGAATCCGTTGGATTCAGCGTGTTTTTGAATGGCGTGGCCAATATCGCCAATGGTTGCGCCGGGTTTGACTTGTTGGATGCCAAGCCACATACACTCATAGGTATTTTCAATAAGACGTTTTGCCAAAATTGAAAGGGGGCCGACATAAAACATGCGACTTGTATCGCCATACCAACCGTCTTTGATCACCGTGACATCAATATTAAGGATGTCTCCGTTCTTGAGTTTTTTGTCTCCCGGGATACCATGGCAAATTACATGATTCACAGAAATGCAGACGCTGCCGGGGTAGGGGGGGTGCCCTGGCGGTGCGTAGCCAATAGTGGCCGATTTAACCTTCAGGACGTCGGTCATGTAAGCCAGGCACAGTCGGTCGATTTCACCGGTTGTTACACCTGCCTTTACGAAAGGAGCAATATAATCTAAAACAGAGGCGGCTGTTTGGCAGGCGTCCCGCATTTGGTCGATATCAGTTTGATTTGTTAAAATTGGCATAACTGCTTGAGTAAATTATAAAAAAGATAGTAGAATGGTGGGCTTACCTGAAATTGCCGGGTAAGCACGTGGTGAAAAATATAGATTGTACCACTTATTTTTATTTTCGATTAAGCAGTAAATCGCGTGTATTTTTTCCTAGGGTGTTGATTTTAAAAGATAAATCAATGCTGAAAATACACAGGAACTAACCCTTTGGAGTTTTTATATCATGTCATTAATGCGTGAAATGCTGGAAGCAGGTGTGCACTTTGGTCACCAAACCCGTTACTGGAATCCTAAAATGTCTCAGTACATTTTTGGTAGCCGTAACAAAATTCACATTATCAACCTGGAAAAAACCGTAGGCAACTACCTGGAAGCAATGAAATTTGTTCGCCAGACAACCGCTCGCGGCGGAAAAGTCCTGTTTGTTGGTACAAAACGTGCTGCACGTGAAACAATTGCAGCAGAAGCCGCACGCGCAGGCATGCCTTATGTTGACAGTCGCTGGTTGGGCGGCATGATGACCAACTTTAAAACTGTCAAAAGCTCTATCAAGCGTCTGAAAGAAATGGAAGCTGCCGTTGCTGATGGCAGCACCGAGCGCATGAGCAAGAAAGAAGCCCTGATGTTCGAACGTGAACTGGAAAAACTGAACAAATCCATCGGTGGTATCAAAGACATGAATACCCTTCCTGATGTATTGTTCGTTATTGATGTTGGCTACCACAAAATTGCCATCCAGGAAGCCCGTACGCTGGGTATTCCAGTTGTTGCCATTGTTGATACCAATCACTCACCTGATGGCATCGATTACGTTATTCCTGGTAACGATGACTCTGCAAAAGCAATCGCCCTTTATGCAAAAGGCGTGGCTGACGCTGCCCTTGAGGGTCGTGAGCAAAGCCTGAATGGTCTTGTTGAGACCATTGTAGAGGTCGAAGAAGAGTTTGTTGAAGAAGTTCAGGAAGACGACAACAACTAATATGACAGCATCTTGCCTAATATTCATTTGTCATGAAAATCGGGTATGTTGTCAATTGATCCCGCAAGGCTGATCAATTATATTTGTAAATTCAATTCGCCCCGCCCAGTCGGGGCGACTTTAAAAATACTGGAGTAAAAATGGCTGCGATTACTGCTGCGATGGTAAAGGAACTGCGCGAGAAAACAGATGCGCCCATGATGGAATGCAAAAAAGCACTGACAGAAGCCGATGGCGACCTGGCACGTGCCGAGGAAATCCTGCGGGTCAAGTTGGGTAGCAAAGCCAGCAAGGCTGCTTCACGTGTTACTGCTGAAGGTCTGGTTGGTCTTTTTATTGCTGAAGATGGCAAGACGGGTGCCGTTGTTGAAATTAACTGCGAAACCGACTTTGTAGCAAAAAATGACGACTTCATTAACTTCGTCAACCAAATGGCTGAGCTGATTGCCAAACAAAATCCCGCTGACGTTGAAGCACTGTCCGCCTTGCCATTTGCTGAGGGTACCGTAGAATCCACACGTTCAGCCCTGATCGGCAAGATCGGTGAAAATATGTCTATTCGCCGTTTCCAGCGGATTGAAACCGAAAACCTGTTGGCCAGCTACGTTCACGGTGGTCGTATTGGCGTCTTGGTTGAGTTTTCTGGTGACCAGGAAGTGGGTAAAGACTTGGCCATGCACATTGCCGCTACCAAGCCTAAAGCTATCGATGCAAGCGGCGTACCTGCCGAGGAAATCGAAAAAGAGCGCTCCGTGGCAGAGCAAAAAGCTTCAGAATCTGGCAAACCTGCTGATATCGTCACTAAAATGGTTGAAGGCTCTATTGCCAAGTTCCTTAAAGAAGTTACCTTGTTGACCCAGCCATTCGTTAAAAACGACAAGCAAACGGTTGAGCAAATGCTGAAAGAGAAAAAAGCCTCTATCTCCAGCTTTGCCATGTTTGTGGTTGGTGAAGGTATCGAGAAACAGGTTACCGATTTCGCTGCCGAGGTTGCTGCCGCTACCGGTAACTAAATCAAGCATTTTCGCCTGATAAAAATAATCCCCTTTTAAGGGGATTATTTTTGAAAACTGCAAAAGTCTTGTTCCGGACTTGTTACAATAGCATGTTAATTTTTTTAAGGATGCCTTGGCATGAGTGGCAATAAATTTAAACGCGTTCTTTTAAAGCTTTCTGGCGAAGCCTTGATGGGTGAAGATGCGTATGGCATTAATCGCGCAACGATTATTCGCATGACGGAAGAAATTGCTGAAGTTGCAAAATTGGGAATAGAGCTTTCTATTGTCATTGGCGGAGGTAATATTTTTCGTGGTGTGGCGCCCGGAGCCCAAGGCATGGACAGGGCAACTGCAGACTATATGGGCATGATGGCAACGGTCATGAACGCGCTCGCACTGCAAGATGCGCTTAAAAACCACGGTGTTGTTGCGCGGGTGCAATCCGCCCTGAATATTGATCAGGTAGTAGAGCCTTATATTCGACCCAAGGCATTGCGCTATCTGGAAGAGAAAAAAGTGGTTATTTTTGCTGCGGGTACAGGTAATCCATTTTTTACTACCGATACGGCTGCTGCCTTGCGTGGTGCTGAAATGGGCGTTGAAATTGTCATGAAAGCCACAAAAGTTGATGGCATTTATTCTGCTGACCCAAATAAAGACCCTACTGCCACAAAATATTCACGCATCAGTTTTGATGAAGTAATTACACGTCGACTTGAAGTGATGGATGCAACGGCATTTGCTTTGTGTCGTGACCAGAAACTTCCTATCATGGTTTTTTCAATTAATAAGCCAGGTGCCCTGAAAAGAGCTGTTTGCGGTGAAGATGAAGGCACGCTAGTTCACGTATAAAGGATATGCAATGAGTATTTCAGAAGTTAAAAAATCAGCTGAAACCAGGATGAATAAATCCATTGAAACGCTGAAAAACAATTTGTCAAAAATTCGTACCGGTCGTGCTTCGGCCGGCTTGCTCGATCACGTTCAGGTTGACTACTATGGCTCAATGGTTCCTGTCAGCCAGGTTGCTGCTGTTAACGTCATTGATGCGCGCACGCTAAGTGTTCAGCCATGGGAAAAGCACATGGCGGCACCTTTGGAAAAGGCAATTCGTGAATCTGATCTTGGCCTGAATCCTGTTGCGCTGGGTGAGCTTTTGCGTGTACCAATGCCTGCCTTAACAGAAGAGCGTCGCCGTGATCTGACTAAAGTGGTCAAAAACGAAGGTGAGGATGCTAAAATTGCAATACGTAACCTGCGTCGTGATGCTAATGATACCTTCAAGAAAATGGTGAAAGATAAAGAAATCTCAGAGGACGATGAGCGTCGCGGTCAGGATGATATCCAGAAAATGACAGACAAATTCGTTGCTGAAATTGATACCCTGGTTTCTCAAAAAGAAGCCGAAATCATGAAAGTTTAAGCGTTGGCTTATATTTTTACATTAATTGAAATTTGCCAATGATTCAAAGTTCGACACTTGATATTCCGGAAACCCATGATGTGCCAAAGCACATCGCCATTATCATGGATGGTAATGGTCGTTGGGCAACCGAACGAAAAATGCCTCGTACGGCAGGGCATGTCCGTGGCGTGCAGGCAGTACGCAAAGTTGTCGAGCACTGCGCCAAAAGCGGCGTCAGTTACCTGACCTTGTTTGCATTCAGTTCAGAAAACTGGCGCCGTCCCAAAGATGAAGTCTCGTTGCTCATGCGTCTTTTTATTCGCACACTAGAGCGGGAAGTCAAACGCCTGAATGAAAATGACATATGTCTGAAAATCGTGGGTGATTTGTCACAGTTTGAGCCAAAATTGCAGCAACTGATTCTCCAATCGCAGGAAAAAACCAGTGGTAACACTAAAATGACCCTGACGATTGCGGCCAATTACGGTGGTCGCTGGGATATCCTGCAGGCAATAAAGCGTCTTGTTGTGGAAAACCCGCAGGCCGTTCAGACGCCAGAATTAATCAATGAGCAGCTGCTTAACAGCTATCTAGCCATGTCTTGGGCACCAGAGCCCGACCTGTTTATCAGAACGGGCGGTGAAAGCCGCATTTCAAATTTTATGATTTGGCAGCTGGCTTACACGGAGCTTTACTTTACCAATACTTATTGGCCAGACTTCAAAGAAAAAGATCTGGAGTTGGCCTTTGAGTGGTACCGGGGACGTGAGCGCCGGTTTGGGCGCACTAGCGCCCAGCTTAAAACAAAATAACAAGGGGGCATTCATGCTCGGCCAAAGAGTCATAACAGCCATTATTCTTTTGGCGGTTCTGGTCGCTGTTGTTTCAATACCAAATCCGGTATATTTTAACTGTTTTGTCAGCCTGGCCGCTTCGGCGGCTTTTTGGGAATGGTTGCGGCTTACTTTGCCTAAAGCATGCAAGGGTAAAGGAATTGAGTATGCCGGGGGCATCATTCTTTTCATGCTGTTTTTGGGCGGTTCCATTTACTTGCCTAAAATAATAGCTGATGACTCGCCATATTTATCCCTATTCAACGAAGCAGGCCTGTTTTTTGTTGTGCTTAGTGCATTTGTATGGCTATTGCTTATTCCCGTTGTGCTTTATCGGGCCCGGCTTGATCCTTCAGGACAAAATTTTTTACATGCCTTATTTGGTTTTATCACCATTGTGGCAACCTGGTATGCCATTATTACTCTGTATCTTATTCACGGGGCCTGGTTTGTTTTCTCTTACCTGATTCTAATTTGGTGTGCCGATATTTTTGCTTACTTTGGTGGCAAATATTTTGGCGGGGCAAAGCTTGCGCCCAAAATCAGTCCGGGAAAAACCCGTTCGGGCGCTGTGTGCGGAATTTTGGCATCCATGATTTGGATGCTTGCCAGTGCTTTCATCGAGAACAGTTTTTCTTATTTTATGTTACAGCAGTCATCCATTTTGCTCATACCCGCAGTGGGTTTGCTGCTGGCAGTTTATTCCATTTTTGGAGACCTGTATGAGTCGCTCCTGAAGCGACGGGCGGGTTTCAAGGATTCCAGTCATTTGTTGCCTGGTCATGGCGGTGTCTGGGATCGGCTGGATTCAGTATTGTCAGTCAGTCCGATTGCAATGTTGATCTGGTATTTACTTATTCATTGATTTATTATGCAAAACATAGCGATATTTGGTGCCACCGGTTCCATTGGCGATAGTACGCTGGATGTTATTCGAAAACATGCAGACCGTTTTTCCGTATATGCACTTAGCGCTCATAGTCGTATTCGCAAATTGCTTGAACTCTCTCTGGTTCATCATCCGAAGGTTGTCATCGTTCCTGATGATGCCGCTGAAAAAACATTCAGGCAACTTTGGCCTTCAGAGGCAAGCATGCCTGAAATCCGTATTGGCTCAGAAGGGCTGTGCGAGACGGCCCGTGATCCTGAGGCTGATACGGTGGTTGCCGCTATTGTGGGAACGGCCGGTTTGCCCTCTGCTTTTGCGGCGGCACAGGCTGGCAAGCGCATTTTGTTAGCCAACAAAGAAGCGCTGGTTGCCGCGGGTTCCCTGTTCATGGAAACAGTTAAAAAAAACAATGCCACTTTGTTACCGCTTGATAGTGAGCACAATGCCATTTTTCAATGCCTTCCCAATGGCAAATACAATTCACAGGTCAAACGCCTTGTTCTTACCGCTTCAGGCGGACCGTTTCGTAATATTGATCCTGCCGGTCTTTCTGCGGTAACCCCCGAGCAGGCATGCAAGCATCCTAATTGGTCAATGGGGCGAAAAATATCCATTGATTCAGCAACCATGCTAAATAAAGGCCTTGAGGTGATAGAGGCCAAATGGATGTTTGATGTTGATTCCTCCAGAATAGATGTTCTGGTCCACCCGGAAAGTACGATTCATTCCATGGTTGAATATATCGACGGATCGCTGTTGGCACAATTGGGTAATCCTGATATGCGTATTCCCATTTCCTATGCATTAGGTTACCCGGACAGGATTGAAAGCAATACCGAAAGCTTTGATTTTTCCCGTTTGCTGCAGCTTAATTTTGAGTTGCCCGATTACCAGAGGTTTCCCTGTCTTCGACTTGCCTTTGATGCATTAAAATCAAGCCAGTCAGACTGTGTGGTACTTAATGCTTCCAACGAGGTGGCGGTTGATTATTTCCTGAAAAACAAAATAAAATTTACCGATATCGCAGTTACTATTGAAAAAATGCTTGATGGATTTGCCGGAACTGTCAAAGGCTCTTTGTGTCATATAGATGATGTCTTCGAGCTTGATGCCTTGGCTAGAAGCCATACCAGTGAATTGTTAAACACTACTCATTGACCAGCCTGGGGATCTTGATGCTTTTTAATCTGCTTTTTTTTATTATCACTATCAGCGTTGTGGTTGTATTCCATGAGCTGGGGCATTATCTTGCCGCTCGGTATTACAACGTAAGAGTAGAGCGTTTTTCTCTTGGTTTTGGGAAAATCCTCTTCAAAAAAACCGATAAACATGGTACCGAATGGGCAGTTTCGGCCTTGCCTCTGGGAGGTTATGTAAAACCGCTTGCAGAGCCACCTGTGGGCGCCAGTCCACGGGAAGCCGCACGGGCCATTAGTCAAAAAACACCTTGGCAACGATTTGTCATATTTGCTGCGGGCCCTTTCTTCAGCTTTTTGCTGGCCATTATTATTTACTCTGGTATGAAAATAAGCGGGACAACAGAACCGGTTCCGTATCTTGCGCAACCAGCGCCTGAAACCGCTGCCTATATGGCTGGAATTAATGGCGGAGACAGGGTGTTGGCGGTAAATGGGGTTGACGTGCAGGGATGGGCTGAGGCCCGCCTGGCCCTACTGGAGCCGCTTGCCTCGGGCGCTGAAACTACGCTGGCAATTCAGGCCCAAAATGGTGCGGTGCGTGATGTGTCCATACAATTTCCCAAGGTAACAGGTACGCTTGAAGGTGTTGATTTAATGGGGCAGGCGGGGCTTGCGTTAATGGCGCCAAAGCCCCGTGTGGCCAATATCCTTGACGGTGGGGCAGGGCAGCAGGCCGGTCTTAAGGATGGAGACCTGGTTTTACGTGCTGGCTCCCATGATGAAATAAGTATTACCGGTTTGATTAAGCTAATACAGGAAAGTCCCGATAAAACCCTGCCTTTGCTAATTTCAAGGGATAACACCGAGTTGTCGCTTAATATTACCCCACGCGCAGAGTTTAATGAAAATGATCAGTCCATAGGAAAAATCGGGGTTGCTTTTTCGGGTCAATATCCAACGCTCACCGTGCGCTATGGTATTTTTGAAAGTGTATACCTGGCAACGGTGCAAACCTTTGATACCGCCTGGTTCTCTTTGAAAATGCTAGGCAAAATGGTCATGGGACAGCTTTCATGGAAGAATATCAGTGGCCCCATCGCAATTGCCGATTATGCTGGGCAGTCCGCTCAGGTCGGTCTTGATAAATTCATTGAGTTTATTGCGCTTATCACCGTCAGTATTGGCGTCTTGAACCTGATTCCAATTCCCGGGCTGGATGGTGGTCAAATGGTTTTTTGCCTGATAGAAATGGTTCGAAAAAAAGCCCTGTCGGAACAGGTTCAGGAAAAAAGCCTGATGGTTGGATATTCATTATTGCTGTTTTTAATGATATTTGCATTTGTAAATGACATTGCCCGTGTTTTATGAGATTTTGATGTGGTAAAGAGCGGGTTTTTACTGGCAAATAAGGAATTTCTGCCTTACAATCGCATGTTATGTTCTAACTGAATATTAATCAAGGATAGTCCTAATGTCTTTTCGTCCGATGACATATATAAGAAAAAAAGCGATTCCGTCACTTATCGCTACACTATTGATACCGCAGGCAGTATTTGCTTTCTCTCCCTTTGTCATCAAGGATATTCAGGTTACAGGCCTGGAAAGTACAGAGCCTTCAATGGTATTCAGTTACATGCCCGTGCAGATTGGTAATACTTTTACTGAAGAGCAGGCCTCAGACGTCATACGTCGCCTTTATGCAACCGGTCTTTTCAATGATGTCAAAATCAACACGGCAAACAACATTGTCCAAATCAATGTTGTAGAGCGGCCGCTTATTACTTCCATTACCTTTGAAGGAATGCGCGCTTTCGACAATAAAGCCATTACCACTGCATTGTCACAAGTTGGTTTTGGTACTGGACGGGCACTCGATCCCGCACTTCTGGATCGCGCCACTACAGAAATTCGCCAGCAATATGTAGTCAAGGGCCATTATGGTGTCGACGTCAGCTCCACGCTCACTCCTTTGCCAAATAATAGGGTAGGTATCAGTTTTACGGTTGATGAAGGTGTTTCTTCCCGTATCAAAGATATCAATATCGTCGGTAACAAGGCCTTCTCAGAGGGCGAACTACTTGATGAATTAAGCCTTACAACACCTGGTTTCATGACTTGGTATACAGGCACACATAAATATTCTCGTGAAAAACTTGAGCAGGATACAGAAACCATCAAGGGTTTCTATCTTGATCGCGGCTACCTTGACTTCACCATGGAGCCCCCCCAAGTTACCATCTCTCCCAATCGGGAAGATATCTCCATTAACATGACGGTCAGTGAAGGTGAGCCTTATACATTACGTAAAGTTCAACTTGCCGGTGATTTGCTTGATTTGAATACAGAGCTCGAGTCTTTGGTGGTATCTAAACCCGGTGAGGTGTTTAATGCATCAAAAGCACGTGATACCGTCGCTGCAATCAAAACCCGACTGGGTGAGCTGGGTTATGCGTTTGCCACTGTAACGCCAAACCCGGTAACGGTTCCTGGTACAAACGAAGCCGACCTTACATTTTTTGTTGATCCGGGTAAACGTGTTTATGTACGCCGTATTGATATTGGCGGTAACGTGCGTACACGAGACCAGGTTATTCGTCGTGAAATGCGCCAGCAAGAGGCCGCCTGGTATGATGCCGGTCAATTGGCCACATCAGAAGAGCGCATAGATCGCTTGGGCTATTTCAACGAGGTGCAGGTTAGCCAAGCACCTGTTGCAGGAACCGATGACCAGGTGGATATCGTTGTTGATGTCAAGGAAAAGCCAACCGGTATGATTAACCTTGGTGTAGGTTATGGTTCTACCGATAAACTTTCATTTACCGGTGGTATCAGCCAGGAAAATATTTTTGGTAGTGGTACCGATTTAGGTTTGCAGGTCAATACCAGTAAGCGAAACCGTGCTGCTGTTATCACGCATACAGACCCATACTGGACATCAAGCGGTATCAGCCGTACCACTTCTTTGTATTATCGTATTGATCGCCCCTATAACTCAAACGTAGACCAGGACGAAGATAACTATCGTACGCGGTCTATCGGTTTTGGTATGAACTTTGGCGTGCCCATTTCTGAAAATGACCGTATTTTCATGGGCCTTACCTTTGAAAACAACAAAATTGAATTGCCTGATACTGATTCAGGGTATATTGTTCCCAAGGCCTATCGTGATTTTGTGGACATTTATGGTGAATCCACCAATGTATTCATGTTCAACCTTGGCTGGGCCAAAGATACCCGTGACAGTGCGCTTGCGCCAACCAAGGGTTACTATACCTCGCTAACGGCAACTGCCGGGGTGGGTGATCTGAAGTACTACATGCTAAGTGCCCAGCAACAATACTATTTGCCTTTGGGTAAAGACTACACGCTAGCCTTCAATCTTGGTGCCGACTATGGCAGAAGCTTTGATAGTAAAAAGCCTTTCCCGGTTATTAAAAATCTGTATGCGGGTGGTATTGGTTCCGTTCGCGGTTATGAAGGCGCTTCCTTAGGTCCTCGCGATTTGGAATCGGGCGACTATCTTGGTGGTTCTACCCGTGTGATTGCCAATTTGCAGCTCTACCTGCCTTTCCCGGGCACACAAAATGATCGTACATTGCGATGGTTCCTGTTTGCCGATGCTGGCAAAGTCAGCGTTTCTGGTAAAAGCGTTTGTACCAACGGTAATATAAACAATGGTGGGCTGGTTGATAAACCGTGTGGCTGGCGTTATTCTGCCGGTGTGGGCCTGTCCTGGCAGTCCCCCTTGGGCCCATTGCAAATTTCATATGCTCGCCCAATCAGTGCGAAACCGGGGGATAATAAAGAATCCTTCCAGTTCCAGATTGGTACTGCATTCTAAGGTTGGATACAAACTTTAACAGGTATTTAATCGTCGGGCCTGTCTTGAAACTGTCTTGACGAACAGATTTTTATATAATTCCTTTTTCATTATAAGGTTATTTTCATGAGTTCAAGTTTGGCAAAAAATACTTTCGGTAAACGTAAAGTTAGTATGTTGCTTGCAACATCAGTAATCGGTCTCTCATTAGCAGCGCCGACTGTATTCGCACAAGCAAAAAAAACAACCGAAGGGACAGAAAAGAAGACTGAAGCTGCAGCGGAAACTTCAAGTAATGGTCCATTGAAAATCGGATTTGTTAATACTGAAAAGATCCTTCGCGATTCAGCACCTGCAAAAGAAGCACAGGAAAAAATTGAAACTGAATTCAAAAAAAGGGATGAAGAGCTGCAAAAACTGGCTAACACTTTGCGTAGCAAAGCCGAGGAATTTGATAAAAATGCACCAGTCATGACTGATGCTGATCGTACCAAGGCTCAGCGCGAACTGGCGGACATTGATACCGATCTTCAGCGTAAGCGCCGTGAATTTCAGGAAGATTTCAATCGTCGTCGTAACGAAGCTTTTTCCGGTATTGTAGATAAAGCCAATGCGGCTATTCGTGATATTGCTGAGAAAGAAAATTACGATCTTATTGTTCAGGATGCGGTTACCGTTAGCGCGCGTATTGATATTACCGATACTGTTATTAAAGCACTGGATAAAAAATAAGCATGGCAATCGTATTAAATCCGAATCAGGCAGTTACACTGGATAAACTGCTTGAACAGATTGATACGCAAGGTTTGGATTGGAAAATCAAAAACAGTTCAAATCAACCCTTGCCATCAATTTATGGCTTGGGCTCCCTGAGTAATGCAGGAAAGACTGAAATCAGTTTTCTTTCAAATGCAAAATTTTTTCCACATTTGTTAAAAACTGAAGCTGCCGCCGTTATTCTTCCCCAAAAAGCGGTTGACCATTTGCCCGATACCGTTTCATTCGCGATGGTGATATGTGAAAATCCCTATCTGATGTATGCCCGGATAGCGCAATGGATTGACAAATTCAGGCTAAATACCATACCCAAACAGATACACCCCTCGGCAATTGTGGCTCCTGATGCCATTATTGAAGAGGGTGTGTCTATTGGTCCCCTTGCGGTTATTGAGTCTGGCGTTAAAATTGCAGCAGGCAGTATCATTGGCGCTTCCTGTGTTATTGGCAAGAACTCGGTTATTGGCAAGAACAGTATCTTATACGCCCATGTCACCCTTTATCATGATGTCATTATTGGTCAACGCTGTATATTGCACAGTGGCTCGGTAATTGGCGCAGACGGCTTCGGTTTCGCACCTGACAACACCTATGAAAAAGGCGCCTGGTGCAAAATATCCCAGCTTGGACGGGTTATTCTTGGCAATGATGTTGAAATTGGTGCTTGTACCACGGTCGACAGAGGGGCGCTTGAGGATACGGTTATTGGTAATGGTGTCAAACTGGATAACCAGATCATGATCGGTCATAACGTCAAGATTGGTGACCATACTGCCATGGCCGCCTGTGTTGGCATTGCAGGCTCTACTCAAATAGGTACCCGTTGCACTGTCGCTGGTGCCGGCATGGTTTCTGGTCATATTACTATTGGTGATGACGTGCATGTTTCTGGCGGTTCTGCTGTCACATCGGACATTCTTGAACCGGGTCGCTACACGGGCGTTTTCCCTATTGCCCCACATGGAGTCTGGCAAAAAAATGCTGCCGTTCTGCAGCAGTTGGCTCAGCTCAGAAGACGCATTCAGCAATTGGAAAAAAAATAATTCAATCGAATCAGGCAGGCTGGTTCTTAAGCAGTACAGCCTGATTTGTAAGTTTTTAAATATTAATAACAGGAAAATTTATGGTAATCGATATTCAAGGCATTATGGATCGCATCCCTCATCGTTATCCTATGCTGCTGGTGGATCGTGTCCTTGAAATGGTTCCAGGAAAAAGTATTGTTGCTGTCAAAAACGTAACTATTAATGAACCCTTTTTTCAAGGTCATTTCCCACACTTGCCAGTTATGCCTGGGGTGCTTATTATTGAAGCGCTAGCCCAGGCTGCGGCAATTTTTTCATTCTCAAATGAAGACGGGACTATGCTGGACAGCTCAAAAACGGCTTATTACCTGGTAGGGGTTGATGGTGCCCGCTTTCGTAAACCGGTTGTCCCTGGTGACCAGTTAATGTTGCATGCAGAAGCCGAACGCATCAGCAAAGTCATTTGCAAATACAAGGCCAAGGCCACTGTTGATGGCGAAGTTGTTGCTGAAGCTAAAATCATGTGTGCAATAAGGGATTTAGGCTGATAATGTCAAACAACATTCATCCAACAGCAATTATTTATGATGGGGCACGGCTCCATCCCAGCGTTATTGTTGGTCCTTATGCAGTTATTCATAAAGATGTTTGCATCGATGAAGGAACAACGGTTGGTGCCCATTGTATTATTGATGGATGTACTACGATTGGTAAAAACAATAATTTCTACCGATTCTCTTCCATTGGTGGTATGCCCCAGGACAAAAAATATGGCGGAGAACCTACCAGGCTTGAAATTGGCGATAACAATACCATCCGTGAATATGTCACCATCAATACGGGCACCGTTCAGGATGTGGGCACTACCCGCATAGGCAATGACAATTGGATTATGGCTTATGTGCATATTGCGCACGATTGCCAAATTGGCAGCCACACCATTATTGCCAACTCGGTGCAACTAGCCGGGCATATTCATATTGGTGACTGGGCTATCGTGGGTGGTGGTACTGCCGCGCACCAGTTTATCAGGATTGGTGAGCATTCAATGACGGGAGGCATGAGTGCCATTCGTCAGGACATTCCTCCCTATGTGCTGGGTGCTGGTCAGCCCTATCGCCCCGCCGGCATCAACTCTGAAGGCCTTAAACGCCGTGGTTTTTCAGCTGAACAGATTTCAGCCATTAAAGAAGCTTATAAAATAATTTATATGCGTAAGTTATCTACCGAGCAAGCGCTTGATGAAATCAAACAGTATCAGGAACAACATCCCGATACCCGTACGGTACTTCAGCCATTTTTGGATTTTTTCCAAACTCACTCTCGTGGAATAGGCCGTTAATGGGTCTGAAAGTTGCAATGGTTGCCGGTGAGCCTTCCGGCGACCTTTTAGCCTCTCGTATTATTGATGGTATACAGCAAATTCAGCCAGAGGTTCATTTTACGGGTATTGGCGGGCCTAACATGCGCTCACGCGGGATGCAAATCCAGCACCCCATGGATAAATTAAGTGTTTTTGGCTACGCTGATGCACTCAAGCAACTGCCTTCTTTAATCAGAACGTATACCAGTCTTAAAAACAATTTAATTGCCCATAAACCCGATGTGTTTGTGGGAGTGGATGCGCCTGACTTCAATTTGCGCCTGGAACAAAAATTGCGCGAAAAGGGGGTGCCTACCGTTCATTTTGTAGGACCATCTATTTGGGCATGGCGGTATGAACGTATTCATGCCATCAAAAAGGCAGTCTCCCACATGTTGGTCCTGTTTCCTTTTGAAGTCGATATCTATCGCAAGGAAGGTATACCGGTTACCTTTGTGGGTCATCCTTTGGCCAGTCAGATACCGGTTAAGCCCGATATGCAGGCAGCAAGGCAGCGTTTGGGGCTAAGTCCAGACTGTAGAATACTGGCGATTTTGCCTGGAAGCCGGGCTTCAGAAATTAAACTGCTGGCACCGCGGTTTTTGCAAACTGCCCAGCTACTATTAAAGCACGACCCAATGCTGCAGTTTATTGTTCCTGTCGTCAATCAAAAAAGGCAACAGGATTTTGATGAGATTTATTCCGGCATTCCGGTTAAAAACCTGAAAACCTTTTCTGCCACCGATACAGGGCGTCCTATTGCATGGGATGTGATGGAGGCTTGTGACGCGGCATTGGTAGCGAGTGGTACTGCTTCTCTTGAAACGGCATTATTCAAAAAACCCATGGTTATTTCATATGTTATTTCTCCCTTGATGAAAAAACTGATGGAATGGAAGTCAGGGCAACTCAAGCCTTATGTTCCTTGGGTGGGATTACCCAATATACTCTTAAAAGAATTTGCCGTTCCTGAAATTCTTCAGGATGATGCGACCCCCGAAAATCTGGCTGCTGCCTGCATTAATGCAATGGAAAACACTGCTTATATTCAGGAAGTAAAACAAAAATTCCTGTTTCTTCATGAAACTTTGCGTCAGGATACGGCCCGTCTTGCGGCGCAAGCCATTTTACGCGCAGCAAATTCACCGGCGTAACCCCATGACTCATAATCTTGATTTATTTGCCAATGATGAAGGCGGTTTATTGGTCGCGGGGATAGATGAAGCGGGAAGGGGACCATTGGCGGGTTCTGTTTATGCGGCTGCGGTCATACTGGATCCATTAAAACCCATTAATGGTTTGATGGACTCAAAAAAACTCTCTGAAAAAAAGCGTGAACAACTGGCGCTTGATATCAGGGAAAACGCGCTGTCTTGGTCTATTGCCTGCGCCACTGTAGAAGAAATTGATAAGATTAATATATTGCAAGCAACCATGCTAGCGATGAAAAGGGCTCTTTTGGGCTTGTCCGTTGCGCCTGGCTTGGTGCTTATTGATGGTAACCGTGTGCCTGCTGATATGCCTGTTGCCAGCAGGGCTATTATCAAAGGGGATGCGCTTGAGGCTTGTATTTCAGCGGCCTCCATCCTGGCAAAAACGGCGCGTGATGCCTCATTGAAAGGGCTACATGAACAGTATCCTGAATATGGTTTTGATCAACATAAAGGATACGGTACAGCCCTTCATCTGGAACGCTTGCTTTTGCATGGAGCATGCCCCGAACACAGGCGGAGTTTTGCCCCTGTAAAAAAACTGTTGGCTTAAAAGTGCATGTTTTTATTACTTTTTTCTATTAATTAAGCTAATTTTAAGTTTTGAAATTGATTTGCATTAAAAAGGAAGTACAATTATTTGCTTTCATTGTAAAGAATTACAGCCTTTTGTTATTAGATAGATATTATTTATGACCACACCTTTAACGCCAATTCCACCGAGTAATGAACTGCCTCATCGTAAAATTATTCGGAGCTGGTTAACACCATTATCAGAAAAAAATACGCTTCGTGCTCTTGTTCTGATGACTATTGATATTGCCTTGTTTTTTGCACTAATTGCAGGGGCGATTATTTTTGAACCATGGTGGGCAAAGTTAATTTGCGCCCTGGTTTGCGGTTTTGTCATTGGCCGTCTTTTTATTATTGGTCATGACGCCTGCCACCAAAGCCTAACGCCACACCGGAAATTGAATAAATGGTTGGGCCGTATTGCATTTTTGCCGTCAGTCTCACCCTACAGCCTATGGGATGTTGGCCATAATGTTGTGCACCATGGATATACCAATCTGAAAGGGATGGATTTTGTCTGGTGCCCTCATACTCAGGAAGAGTTTGCCGCCATGTCCAAAGGGCGCCAGTTGATGGAACGATTCTATCGCAGCGGTTGGGGCGCAGGTATCTATTATCTTGTTGAAATCTGGTGGAACCGCATGATGTTTCCTACCAAGGCGTACATGGGAACACAACGTAAAGTCTTCTTTTGGGACGGTTTGCTATCTAGCGTGTTTGGCATTTCCTGGGCCCTTATTGTCATCGTTGCAGCCATTCAAACAAATCAATCAATACTTTCACTGCTGTTTTTTGCCTGGTTTGTACCATTGATGTTCTGGTTTTACATGATTGGATGGGTGGTGTATGTACAGCATACGCATACCAAGGTGGTTTGGCATGACAACAAGGTTGAATGGGCCAAAGCACAGCCGTTTGTTTCCACAACCGTGCATCTTACCTTCAACTTTCATTTTGGTGCCCTCATGCATCATATCCTTGAGCATACTGCCCATCACGTTGATATGAGCATTCCCCTTTACAAGTTGAAGGCTGCCCAGTCACGTCTTGAAGAAATGCTGCCAGAGCGAATTGTGGTGCAGAAATTCAGCTGGAGATGGTATTTCAAAACAGCCAAGGCCACCAAGCTGTATGACTACGAAAACAAGCAATGGCTTGATTTCAACGGCAAGCCAACGCTCCAGGTTCTGTAATCTATCTGGAAACATAAATATTAGGCTTTGATATTATCCCGCTTATGCGGGATAATTTTTTGTATGAAATCCATTTCCTCCAAAGAAAATCCCTTGTATAAGCAATTGCTAAAGGTTCATCTTGGCAAAACCAAGGGTCAGATCCTTATTGAAGGCGTCCATCTTTGCCATTCATGGCTAGAGCACTATGCGAATCCCTTGCTGGCTATTTTCAATGCAGCTGTACTTGAACATGCCGAGTCGGGTGCTTGCTCAGGTATGGTTACGCATTCTGAATATAAACAGGAACAGGAAAACGCATTGACAATGCAGTCGTCGGGTAATGAGGTTTGGCAGTTGTTCAACGTGTTGAATACGGACCAATGCATTGTTGTTCCCGACAAACTGTTCAGAAATTTGACGCATGTGGATTCACCACAAGGAGTGCTTTTTCTTGTGAATACGCCATCTTGCAAGGTGCCGGCAATAATTCATGAGAACGCGGTTTTTCTGGACCGGTTGCAAGACCCGGGTAATGCAGGAACCATCCTGCGTTCAGCCGCTGCTGCAGGTGTCCGTCACGTATATCTGTCAAAAGGCTGTGTTTCTGCCTGGTCATCAAAGGTCTTGCGCAGTGCCCAAGGTGCGCATTTTTCCCTGAATATTTACGAGCAGCAAGACCTCTCCGAGTTAATTAACCGGACTTCTATTCCAGTCATGGCAACCGCTTTGTCGGACCAGGCACGGAACCTGTATGAAACACGCTTGCCTGAGCAATGTGTATGGTTGATGGGGCATGAAGGGCAGGGTGTCCACCCTGCCTTATTAAGCAAGGCAACCGGCCAGGTATTTATCCCTCAAACAGACCTGGTCGAGTCACTGAATGTCGGTGTTGCAGCCGGTATCGTTTTGTTTGAGCATCGGCGCCAGCGGCTTTATTACGTTTAAAGTTGTGTAGTGACAGCCTGTCAAAAAAATACCTGTCAGTGAAATGAATACCCGGACAGGTATTTATAGATGATAGGGTGTTTTTTAGTAGCTGGATTTATTCAGCCCTAGTATTTGCAAAACAGTCGTGGAAATTTCTTCAATCGACTTGGTCGTGGTTGATAGCCATTCAATGCCTTCCCGGCGCATCAATCTTTCTGCTTCAGCCACTTCGTACAAACATTGCTCTAGCGTAGCATAGCGACTGTTTGGGCGACGTTCATTGCGGACTTCACTCAGGCGATCGGGCTGGATAGACAAACCGAACAGCTTGTTGCGAAAAGGCTGCAATGTTTTAGGCAGGCTTCCACGCTCAAAGTCTTCGGGAATTAACGGAAAATTGGCTGCCTTGATGGCGTATTGCATGGCAAGGTAAAGGCTCGTTGGTGTTTTACCACAACGGGAAACACCCACCAGAATTACATCGGCTTCCTTAAGTCCATGAATAAACTGACCATCATCATGAGCCAGACTAAAGTTGATGGCCTCTATGCGATTGCGATAGGCTTCTGAGCTGGCGCTTAAATGTGACATGCCAATGGTTGGTTCAGACTTGGTGCCCAAGGCGGATTCTAACTGGCTGACGCAAGTTCCAAAAATATCCAGAAAAACACAATTGGATTCTTTGACATAGGCAAGAATATCCTGTTTAACCAATGTGCTGAAGACGATGGGTGGGTTTTGTTCACGCTCTGCAATTTCATTGATTTTTTTTGCTACAGCCTTGGCCTTCTCATCAGTCGTGATGAAAGGTTCACGTATTTGCTGGAACTCAAAAGACTTACTGAACTGAGAAAGTACAGAATGACTAAAGGTTTCTGCTGTAATACCGGTACTGTCCGATACAATAAATACAGTTCTTTGATTAAGTTGCATTGTGATTGCCTAAAAAACGCCCAAAAAAAACCGTAAAACGGTACAATTCAGTCCATGATTGTAATCGACATCATTAACTTGTCGTGTAAAGGCCTATTTGTTTGAAGAATTTAGTTGTTTTTCAAACAAATAAGCTTTCATTTTTTTATCTTAAGGGTGACTTTAATGTCGTATGTAGTTCCATTTGAAAATCTCCGCATGACGGATGTGGACTCGGTAGGTGGTAAAAATGCCTCACTGGGTGAAATGATTAGTCAGCTGTCATCAGCGGGTGTTCGTGTTCCTGGTGGTTTTGCCACTACAGCAGAAGCTTTTAGGGATTTCCTTAAGTTTTCAGGACTGGACACTCGTATTGCCAATCGCCTTAGCACATTAAATCCGGAAGATGTTCGGGCATTGGCAGAGGCCGGTGCCGAAATTCGTCAGTGGATTATTGACGAGCCATTTTCCGCTGAATTTGAAAACCAAATCCGCGAAGCCTATGCTCAACTGGATGCCGACGGTAATGGCTCTTTTGCAGTCCGCTCTTCTGCTACAGCAGAAGACTTGCCTGATGCTTCTTTTGCAGGTCAGCAGGAAACTTTCCTGAACGTTGCTGGCATTGAAGATGTTCTGGATAAAATCCGTCATGTTTTTGCTTCACTTTATAATGATCGCGCCATTTCCTACCGTGTCCATAAAGGCTATGCTCACGCTGAAGTAGCCCTGTCCGCCGGTATCCAGCGCATGGTTCGTTCAGACAAGGGTAGTGCCGGTGTGATGTTTACCCTGGATACCGAATCCGGTTTTGATGATGTTGTGTTCATCACTTCCTCTTACGGTCTTGGTGAAACCGTTGTGCAGGGTGCTGTTAACCCTGATGAATTCTACGTATTCAAACCTACCCTGGAATCAGGCAAATATCCTATTGTTAGCCGTCGTATTGGTTCCAAGTTGATCAAAATGGAATTCAACGCCGAGCGTCGTCCTGGTGAAAATGCAGTATTAACCATGGATGTGCCTGTTTCAGAAAGAAACCGTTACTCCCTGACTGATGATGAAGTGATTGAATTGGCCCGTTATGCGGTCATTATCGAAAAACATTACCAGCGTCCCATGGATATTGAATGGGGTCGTGACGGCATTGATGGCAAATTGTATATCCTGCAGGCACGCCCTGAAACCGTCAAGTCTCAGCAGGGTGCCCATGACGTACAGCAACGCTACAAACTGAAGGCTACTGGCCAGGTATTGATTACCGGTCGTGCTATCGGTCAAAAAATCGGTTCTGGTAAAGTACGTATCATTAACGATATTGCCCAAATGGACCAGGTTGAAGCCGGAGATGTATTGGTTACCGACATGACCGATCCTAACTGGGAGCCCGTTATGAAGCGTGCTTCAGCTATTGTGACCAACCGGGGTGGCCGTACCTGCCACGCTGCGATTATTGCGCGTGAACTGGGAATTCCTGCCGTTGTTGGTTGCGGTGAAGCAACCGAAGTGCTGGCCAATGGTTCTGAAGTAACCGTTTCTTGTGCTGAGGGTGATGAAGGCCGTATTTATGAAGGCCTGCTGGAAACCGAGGTGGAAGAAATCCGCCGTGGCGAAATGCCTGAAGTAGATGTAAAAATCATGATGAACGTCGGTAACCCCCAGTTGGCATTTGATTTCTCTCAAATCCCCAACTCTGGTGTTGGCCTTGCCCGACTCGAGTTCATTATCAACAACAATATCAACATTCACCCCAAAGCGGTCCTTGATTACCCCAATGTTGATGGCGAGCTGAAAAAAGCGGTTGAATCGGCTGCCCGTGGTTATGCAAGTCCGCGTGCTTTCTTTGTTGAAAAGCTGGCTGAAGGTGTTGCAACCATTGCGGCTGCCTTTTATCCCAAACCAGTTATTGTTCGTATGTCAGATTTCAAATCAAACGAATATCGCAAGCTGGTTGGCGGTTCCCGCTACGAGCCAGAGGAAGAAAACCCAATGCTGGGCTTCCGCGGTGCTGCACGCTATATTTCCGACGATTTCGCCGAATGCTTCCGCATGGAATGCGAAGCTCTGCGCTTCGTCCGAGAGGAAATGGGTCTGACTAACGTTGAAATCATGATCCCCTTTGTGCGCACCCTTAATCAGGCAGAGCGCGTGATTGGCCTGCTGGCAGAAAACGGCCTGAAGCGCGGTGAGAATGGCCTGCGTGTTGTCATGATGTGTGAAGTGCCTTCCAATGCCATTCTGGCTGATAAATTCCTTGAGCACTTTGATGGTTTCTCTATCGGTTCAAACGATATGACTCAGTTAACGCTTGGTCTAGACCGTGATTCTGGCATGGAATTGTTGGCTGCTGATTTCGATGAGCGTGATGAGGCAGTTCAATTCATGTTGTCACGGGCTATTCAGGCGTGTCTGAAAGCCGGAAAATATGTTGGTATTTGCGGTCAGGGTCCTAGCGATCATCCAGACCTGGCAGTATGGCTGAAAGAGCAGGGTATTTTGTCAATGTCTCTTAACCCCGACACGGTGGTTGATACCTGGCAAAAACTGGCTGTGGCACAATAATTGCCAAAGTAGTGTAAAAACAGGCTCTTTTAGGGGCCTGTTTTTTTTGTCATAAGAAACCAAAAATGTAGTTTACGCATACCCCGTATTTCATCACAAAGAATATTTCATTTTTTAAGAAAATGGGGTTTGAATTAAGTTACACTTGCTAAACTAACTGTTGATTTTAAGGATATTGAAATGAGTGAATTGATTATTGAAGATATTGAAGTGGGTACAGGCGAAGAAGCCAAAAGCGGCCAACATGTAACGGTGCACTACACTGGCTGGTTACTGGATAATGGTGCCAAATTTGACTCAAGCAAAGATCGCAATCAACCATTTTCTTTCCCTCTGGGTGCCGGCCATGTTATCAAAGGATGGGATCAGGGTGTGGCGGGTATGAAAATTGGCGGCAAACGCAAATTAACTATTCCTGCATCGTTAGGCTATGGCACCCGGGGTGCCGGTGGCGTTATTCCACCTAATGCAACCCTTGTGTTTGAGGTTGAGTTACTTGACTTGGCGTAAGTCTGGTAAGTTTTGATCTTTCCAAAAGGTAACAATATGATCTGGGTCTGGTTTGGTCTTGCGGTTATGGCACTGATTGCTGAACTGCTTTCGGGCACATTCTATATGTTGCTTGTTGCATTAGGGCTGGCCGCTTCGGGTATTGTTGCCTATTTGGGTTTCAGCCTGGCTGCCCAGTTGGCTACCTGCAGTATCATCGGTATTGCCGGGCTGGTTATACTTAAAAAAACAGGCGTTCTGTTAAAAAAAGGGCACCTCAAGGCCACCAGTGACAGTAATGTCAACCTTGACATCGGCCAGCACGTAGAAGTGAAATCATGGACAGATAATCGTACGGCTACTGTTTATTACAGGGGTGCTCAATGGCAGGTAAAACTCGACCCCTCCATCACTGAAACGCCTTTACCCGGACAATATATGATTGTCGATATTCAAAGCGTTACCCTTGTTTTAAAACCGGTGCATAAGTCGTCCTGAGACCCCGTCAAACCATAGGAGCGTTAACGTGGAATTTGATACATCAATTGTTTTCTGGCTAATTGTCTTTATACTGGCCCTGATTATCTTTATTAAAACCATTGCCATTGTTCCCCAACAACATGCATGGGTGGTAGAACGGCTTGGTAAATTCGACAGGACCCTGTCCCCGGGGGCAAAGTTTGTTATCCCCTTCATTGAGAAAATCGCTTACAAGCATTCATTGAAAGAAATCCCTCTTGATGTACCCAGCCAGGTTTGTATTACCCGGGATAACACCCAACTGCAGGTAGATGGTGTTATTTTCTTCCAGGTTACCGATCCCATGCGGGCCTCATACGGCTCATCAAATTACATTGTAGCCATCACGCAGCTGGCACAAACCACCTTGCGTTCGGTCATTGGCCGCATGGAGCTTGATCGTACTTTTGAAGAGCGGGATGCCATCAACAGCACGATTGTTTCTTCACTTGATGAGGCGGCTACAAACTGGGGCGTGAAAGTATTGCGTTATGAAATCAAGGACCTCACACCCCCCAGCGAAATTCTACGCGCTATGCAGGCACAAATTACAGCAGAGCGTGAAAAAAGGGCCCTGATCGCTGCCTCTGAAGGCCGTCGACAGGAGCAGATTAATATCGCAACCGGTGAGCGAGAGGCAGCCATTGCGCGATCTGAAGGTGAAAAGCAGGCACAAATCAATAACGCTGAAGGTGAAGCCAAGGCAGTTACCACAATTGCAACCGCTACCGCTGAAGCGATTACCAAAGTGGCCAATGCCATAGAACAGCCCGGTGGTCTTGCGGCGGTAAACTTGCAGGTGGCTGAAAATTACGTTGAAGCGTTTGGCAAACTTGCCAAAGAAGGCAATACACTTATCCTGCCGGGCAATTTGTCTGATATGGGAAGCATGATCGCTTCAGCCATGACAATCATTAAAAACACCAACGGAAAGTCATAAGCTAACAGGGTTAAAATTCCGGACAGGACTTCCTGATGAAAAAAAGGACCTGGTCCGGTTTAAGCCCGGGCCGGGTTCTTAAGTGTCTTGCAAACCCCTGTCTGTGCCTTTACTGACGACGGGTGTCATGCTTCATGATTCTTTCTTTTTCACGCTGCCAGTCTTTATCACGGGCACTGTCGCGTTTGTCATGAAGTTTCTTGCCTTTGCCCAAGCCAAATTCAAGCTTGATGCGCCCATTCTTGAAGTGCAGATTAAGTGGTACCAGGGTATAGCCTCTTATTTCAACCTTGCCAATTAATTTGCTGATTTCTTTTTTGTGCATTAGCAATTTGCGCGTGCGCGTTGCATTGGGATGAATATGGGTTGAAGCAGTGGCCAGTGGACTGATATGCATATTAAGCAGCCAGAGTTCACCATCACGTACAATCACGTAACTTTCACCCAATTGCACTCTGCCTGCGCGTATGGCTTTAACTTCCCAGCCCTCAAGAACGATACCTGCTTCAAAGTTTTCTTCAATGAAATAATCGTGGCGGGCTTTTCTATTTTCTACAATGCTCATGATTTATATTATAAAAATGCTACAGCCGTTAAAATAGGACTTTTTTATGAATGTGTATTTATTGGTTTTCGGCTTAAGGCCATATTGTAAATGAATACATCACATGAAAATGAAATTTATGGCAATATTGCCCTTAAACGTCCATATTCGTTTATATTCGCCATTGGCCCATTGATTTAATCTGTAAAATTTCTTAATGCATACTGTCCAAAGATCCGTCCTTCTTCCTTACAAGGCAAGCCAGATGTTTGACCTGGTTTCCGATGTCGAAAAATATCCCGAATTCATGCCCTGGTGTGGCGGTTCTGCCATTAAAGAGAAGCTCGAAGATGGTGTGATTGCATCGGTTACCATCAGTCTTGCAAAAATAAAGCAAACATTTACCACCCGTAATAAACATACCTACCCCGGCAAAATGGAATTGGAACTGGTTGATGGCCCGTTTTCATCACTTAATGGTACTTGGGAATTCATCGAGTTGGATGAAGATGCCTGCAAAGTAATCTTTACCCTTGATTATGCCTTCAACAGTAAAACGCTTGAGATGCTGGTGGGACCTGTATTCAACCGTATTGCCAACAGCTTCATTGATTCCTTTACCAAACGGGCCCAGGTTATTTATGGCGACCGCTGATCTTCAAGTTTCCCTTAGCTTTCCGGTTACCACGAGCCATATCTGGCGAAAAAGTTTTTACGTACCTTCCGGAAGTACCGTTGCTGACGCCATTGCTTTAAGTGGTATCGCCAACGTCTTTCCCGATCTGGATCTTGGCAGCCTTGGAAAGGGTGTTTTCGGGATCAAATGTTCAACACGACAACTTGTGGAAGAGGGGGATCGGGTTGAGCTTTATCGCAAGCTGGTGTTTGATCCTAAAGAGTCCCGAAGACGCAGGGCAGAACATCGCAAGGCAGGGATCCTGACTAAAAAACATCTCAGACAGAAAAAATCACGTATCAACAACTATACCGAACATCGGGACAATACGTAAAATTACACGACTCAAGGAGGAACAATGTCGTCACCTGTTTTATTCACTGAACTCAACACCAATAATGGATACAAAATTGGTGTTGCCACCCTTAACCAGCCCAAGATCCTGAATGGACTTTCGCTTGAAATGTGCCGCTTGCTGGGCAAACAGCTTGCCCAATGGGAGGCAGACCCTGAAGTGGCGCTGGTTATTATGCAAGGCGCCGGTGACAAGGCATTTTGTGCTGGTGGTGATTTGCATGGTTTGTACCAAAGCATGCAAACCTGGCAAGGGCAGGGAGCATGGGCGAATACGTATTCACGCGAATTCTTTGAAATTGAGTATAAACTTGATTATCAAATCCATACCTATAGCAAACCCATTATTTGCTGGGGGCACGGTATTGTAATGGGTGGGGGCATAGGCCTGATGATTGGTGCCAGCCATCGGGTGGTTAGTGAAAGCTCCCGACTTGCCATGCCAGAAGTCAGTATTGGCCTTTTTCCCGATGTGGGCGGAAGCTGGGTCTTAAATCATTTGCCGGGTAAAACCGGTGTGTTCCTGGCTAGCACCGGAGCCATCCTGAATACGTCTGATGCGCTTTTTTCGGGGCTTGCCAACTATCAGGTTGATCATGCCAACTGGGAAGCGGTAGTGAATGGTTTGCTGGATGCAGCCTGGCAAGAACCCAAGTATCGACGGTTTAATGATGATCTTGTTCATGCGGTCTTGGCTGCCCATAAAGGTAAAACTGCCGGGGCTGGGCCGTTGCAACAGCATTATGGCTTAATCAATGAAATTTGTGCGCCAGTCAATATCCAGACCATTTACCAAAATATCGCCTTGCTGAAAGACAGTGATGACCCTTGGTTATCCCGTGCTGCCAGTACCATGCTGAAAGGCGCGCCGCTATCCATGGCGCTGGGTATTATCTTGCAACAAAAAACCTTGCACCTGTCTTTGGCCGATGTTTTTCGTATGGAATATATTGTGGCACTGCATTGCTGTGCCGATGGCCAGCTGCAGGAAGGCATTCGTGCCCTGTTAGTGGACAAAGACAAAAAACCCAAATGGACGCCTTCTGATATTAACGATGTTACCGAAGCCATGCTGGCATCATATCTTGACAGTCCCTGGCCCAAGTCAGACAGGCATCCTTTGTCTGACCTGGTTTAAATATTATCCGGAAGTCTTTATATTGAATTACTTCCGGATTTCAGGTTTTTCAAGTGAGTACGGAATTTCAACCAGTTCCACTTTGGGGCCTTCAAGACTGCCAATGCTTATCTGATTGTGTTCAAGGGCAGACAGTTTAGTTTCAAACAACAAATATACTTTCCCGTCATAAGCGGTGCCATTCACGATTTGTCCGCATGGCTCATTAGTGTCCTGTGCATCAAAAACGTCTTTGCCTGGCTGCCAGGTTTCGGGGTCTGTGGCATTGGCAACAATACCAATTGCCATCCGGCGTTTTAAAGTGCCGCGGTAGTGGCTACGCGCAACCACTTCCTGGCCTGGATAGCACCCTTTAGTGAAACTAATACCATTAATTACATCAAAATTAATGCTTTGCGCAATGAACAGTTCCTGATTGTTTTTTTCAATCCATGGCGTGCCGCTTAAGATTTCCAATGCATCCCATTGTGCCGTGTCTTTATGGCTTAACAGTGAACAGAAACATTCCTGACTACGTGCCTGGGGATCATAAATGCATATGAAACGTTTATTGCCGGCTACATCAGGCAAGGCGATCCAGGCACATCCATTTTTTGAGGTGACCTGCCACGCTGGCATTTGTTGCAAGTCCAATTCAAGCCGCTTGCCCAATTCTTCGACTGAAGAGGACCAAATGCCCTTGATGACCAGTTCTTCCGGGGTGAAAACCACTTTTGAACGCATGACATACATGCGCAGGCGCTTAAGCAAGGGTTCGGCAATATCGCTGCGAACAAGGAACCTGAATACCGGCTCATGATCAGCCAGGGTGTCTTTCCAGATCAGAAAACTGGCCAGCACACGCCCTTTGGGAGAACAGTACGCCGACAGTACGGCATGGCTTTCAGTGGCCAGGGCCATGTCCTGGGTGAGCTGTCCCTGCAGAAAATCAGCCGCATCGGCACCGCTGACAGAGAAAATAGTAAAATGGGTGAGATCGCTTTGAAATAAAGTATCGTCAATATGTTCTTGAGGTTCTGAAATCATGGCTATTATCCTGCATTACTGATACAAACTTGAATGCTTAAATAGTACGCCATATTGCTCAAGACAGGTGAATTTCCTGATTCTGATAAAGGTTAATGAGTGACGCCATGCCGTATCCGGCTCTATTGCATGAAGCCTTTTAGTTCATGTCTTTGAATAGATGGCTATTGTCGTGTTGCCTGATACAATTGAGCCTTGTTAAATTACTCCAATACGCTTGTACGCATGAAATTATTCAAGTCCCTTGTCCTGGCTTTTGTTATTTGCGCCCTGTTGCTGGTAATTGGCTTGGGCGGTAAAGTCTGGCACTGGTCCACCAGCCCCATTCCCATGTCAACCCAAGCGGTGGAGTTCACGGTTCCCAAGGGCAGTACTATACGCACAGTTGCCGAAACCCTGACCAAAGCAGGGTTGGATATTGAGCCGCAGCTGTTTATTTTATATGCCCGTTATACCGGGCAGGATGTTCTATTAAAGGCCGGAGCCTATGAGGTAACCCAGGGAATGACGCCACTGGACATTCTTGACAAACTGGCTAAAGGTGACATGATCAAGCGCCAGATTGCCCTGATCGAAGGTTGGACTTATAAACAAATCCGTCAGGCCTTGAAGACCAACAAGGACATACAACAAACATTGGTTGATATTACCGATGAGGAACTGTTGAAGAAACTGGGTTCTGACCAGACGCACCCCGAAGGTTTGTTTTTCCCTGAAACCTACGTGTTTGTGCCAGGAGATACCGATTTCCAGATTTTAAAACGCGCTTATGATGAAGGGCAGAAGCGGCTGATGCAAGCCTGGGAGAGCCGTGATCCTGATACTCCGCTTAAAACACCTTATGAAGCACTTATTTTGGCCTCGATTGTAGAAAAGGAAACCGGTCACAGTCAGGATCGTGATCGGGTGGCAGGCGTTTTTATTAACCGTCTTAAGGCAAATATGCTTTTGCAGACAGACCCTACTGTCATTTATGGAATGGGCGATAATTACAAAGGCAACATTAGCAAAAAAGACCTGCAAACCGATACACCATGGAATACCTATACCCGCCAGGGCTTGCCTCCTACACCTATCGCGGTCCCTGGATTCTTGTCCATACAGGCGGCATTGCATCCCGAAAAACATGGTTATTATTATTTTGTGGCTCGCGGTGACGGAACCAGTGAATTTGCCGAAAACCTAAGAAAACACAATCAAAACGTACAAAAATATATATTGAAAAGGGGTCAGTAATGACAGGGCTTTTTATTACACTGGAAGGCGTTGATGGCGCTGGCAAAAGTACCCATATGAAGTGGTTGCCCGATTTTTTTGCAAATCAAGGGCTTGAGGTCGTTATGACACGCGAGCCGGGTGGCACCCCTGTGGGTGAAAAACTGCGTGAAATTTTGCTGCATGATGCAATGAGCCAGGAAACAGAGGCCTTGCTGATGTTTGCTTCGCGCCAGGAAAATATCAATCAGCTCATCAAGCCCGCTTTGGCGGCAGGTAAGCTGTTGCTTTGCGATCGATTTACTGACAGTACGTATGCCTATCAGGGTGGTGGGCGTCATTTTGATCTCAACAAAATAGCTGCCCTGGAAAACTGGGTACAAGAAGGCCTTAACCCGGACTTGACGCTGCTTTTTGATGTGCCACTGGAAGTATCGCGCGAACGATTGGGCAGGCACGGTGCCAGCCTTGACCGGTTTGAGCAAGAAAATGATACTTTTTTCGAGGCGGTACGCAGTGCCTATTTACAACGTGCGGCCAATGAGCCGCAGCGTTTTTTGCTGATTGACTCCACAAAGCCTTTTGAAGAGGTCAGGGAATTTGTTGAAAATCGCTTGCTGCAGTTTATCGGGCTGAAAAACAATGCATCTACCTGAGTTTCTACCATGGCAGAAGGATATTGCCAGCCAATGGTTAGGCAATAAGGAACGGTTTTCACATGCCTGGATTATTCATGGTATTCCGGGAATCGGCAAACTGAAATTTGCCCATGCGGCAGCAACCGGCTTATTGTGCGAATCTTCCCATAACGGCATTGCATGCGGCCACTGCGAGTCCTGTGGCTGGGTTAAGTCAGGCAACCACCCCGATTTGCGAATAGTTTTGCCCGACGCCATAGCCGTTAAGGAGGGGTTTGTTACCACTCCAGAAAATGATGAAGAAAGTGGAACAAAGAAAACCCTGTCCCAGGACATCAGGATAGAACAGGTTCGCCAACTTGAAAAACTGTTTAATGTTTCCACGCATCGGGGCGGTTACCGTGTTATTGTGCTGTATCCGGCCGAAAGCCTGAATGCAGCTTCTTCCAATGCCTTACTTAAAGTCCTTGAAGAGCCGCCAGAAAACACTATTTTCCTTTTGGTTACGCATACCATCCAGCGATTGCTGCCAACTTTGTTGTCACGTTGCCGCCGTCTAGCCTTGCCGGTACCGGACAGCCAGGTTGCCTTGGACTGGCTCCAGAAAAATGGAGTGGAGGATGGTCGGGTTTGGCTGGCTGCCACCGGCGGCGCACCGTTAAGTGCCCTGGCTTTCAGTCAGTCTGATTATGAGCCGGTCAAATACTGGCTATCGGCATTTGCTGACAAACTGGCACACAGGGAAATGCCCAATCTTGATAAACTGGCAGAACTGCTTGAAAAACTGCAAGCAAAACAATGGTTTGACAGTCTTCAGCGATTTGTTTTTGATATCAATCTTAACCGCTATGGGCAGGTATCCCGCTATTTTCCCACTTTGGGTAAAAATGCCTCTATTATCGCAGGCAATATGGCTGCAGATAAAATTTCGCAGCTACTTAAATGGCTGACAGAACAGCAACGTCTTGCCGATCATCCGCTTAATGCCCGTTTGTTTATTATGTCTACCCTACAGCGGGTTGCGTTAAGCTGCATTTCAAAGTCATAATTAATTTTTCATAAGTCATCAATCATGTTTGTCGATTCTCACTGTCATTTGGATTTTCCTGAATTAAGCCAGGATCTGGATAATATTCTGGATAAAATGAAACAGAATAATGTTGGACGCGCCTTGTGCGTCAGCGTCAATTTACCTGACTGGCCAAGAATCATTGCGCTGATAGAAAAATATCCGCATCTGGTCGGTTCTGTTGGTGTTCACCCTGACTACGAAGACACACCGGAACCAACGGTTGACATGCTGTGTGAACATGCACAGCATCCGAAAATTGTAGCAATTGGCGAAACCGGCCTTGACTATTACCGGCTCAGTGAACCGCTTGATTGGCAACGAGATCGTTTCCGGGTACATATCAAGGCTGGCGTTCAGTCTGGCTTGCCGTTAATCATTCATACCCGCTCATCCGCCGCAGACACGATTCGTATCATGAAAGAAGAGGGTGCACATCAGTGTAGCGGTGTTATGCATTGCTTTACTGAAACCTGGGAAGTGGCCCAGGCAGCCATTGAGCAGAATTTTTATATTTCACTCTCGGGTATTGTCACCTTCAAGAATGCCCATCAATTGCATGAAGTAGCACAAAAAGTACCATTGGAACGTTTGCTGATTGAAACCGATTCGCCTTATCTGGCACCGGTTCCTTTCAGAGGTAAACTGAATGATCCGTCGAAGGTGATTCATGTGGCCGAAAAAATTGCCGATCTCAGGGGGGTGACACTAAAAGAGATTGAAGAGGCCAGTACAGATAATTTTTTCAGGCTGTTCCGGAAAGCACAACCGTAAATCAAGGTAAATTTACCCGTTTGGGTTTCCTTGAACATACTTACGTTTTGTATACTGCTTATTTGTTATGTTTGATATGATCCGATTAATTAAAAAGGTAGGCTATGCTCAATAGTAAATTGAAATCTTCCTTGCTGCTTGGTGCCATGCTTGTAACCCTGACGGCGTTTGCCAATACATCAGGGGCCTGGTGGAATGACATCAAGAATAATCGGGCGTCTTCCGTTAAAGAAGCCATCAATAAAGGCCAGGATGTCAATGCGCTGAACCAGGCTGGCCAACCACCCATCATGCAGTCTATTCGAGACAAGTCGATGGATGTTTTTGATGTTCTGGCCAGAGATCCCAATATCAACCTTAATATTGAAAATATTAATCATGAAACACCATTAATGTATTTGGCTATTATTGGTGATGTGCGTCGGGCTGAAGGACTTATCTTTCGTGGTGCCGATGTTAACCGGTTGGGTTGGGCGCCTTTGCATTATGCGGCCTCAATCGGACATGTTGATATGATCAAAATGTTGTTGGCCAATGGAGCATTTCCCAATGCGCCGGCTGCCGAGGGCAGTTCACCTATTTATATGGCGGTAACCTCTAAAAATGCCGAAGCAGTAAAAGTATTGATGGCCGCTGGCGCAGATCCCAAGGCTGTTAACCAGTTGGGTAAAAGTGCCATAGATCTGGCCCGGGAATTGAAGCAGCCCGGACTTGTTGAAATTATGCTTAGATAACTGGATTTCACCATGAAAGCTCACTCCCGTATCGCTCCTCTTCATCTCTTGTTTTCTTTGGCATTGTTGGGAAGCTGGACAAATGCACATGCAGAGCAGGTTTACTGTCAAAGCCCCTGGCTAAAGCCCAACGGGAAAATTGAGGGGAACATCAATGGCGGGAAGGGCCATTTCACGATAAGGATCAAGCAGGTAACGAAAGCGGCTGGCAATGATTGTCATGCCGACTTGCATATCCAGGCAAAGGCCCCCATAGCCGGACAGCAAATTAACGGTTCAGGTGATTTTCGTCTTATGGTCAATAGTGGCGGCTCTATCCTGAGTGGCTCCTTTGATTCTGCAGGCATATTGGGTACCGTCATGCGTTCCGTCGTAACCAGCCGTGTTAATGGGTATTTTCTTAAGCCAGCCAATATAATGACTGAGCAGTCCGGTTCCTTGCCCGCCCAGACCTACAGGGCTGACGCCCAGGCATCCATGTCCTTGCCTTCTGCGCTGCCCATTAGCCAAGTCAACGTGGAAAATGCGTTTTTGCAGTCCGCGCAAAGAAAAATCGGAAAAGAACAGCAAATTCATACTCAAATGGGCTCAATGAGCTGCAAGCCAATTACCTACACGGGCACTATTTCCAGTGGACAGATTCAATCCACACTTATTTCGTCTGGCAAGTCTCCCCGCAATAAGCCTATAACCGTAACTGAATGGTATTGCCCTGAAAAAGGTCTGACCATGAAAATGGATATTAAAAGTGGAAATTCGGTATATACCGTTGCTGTGACCCATGTCAATTAAACAACATTTCATCCGTCCCCATTAAAATTTAATATTAATTAAATGGGGACGGATTAATAATTCAAAACAGAACAAGTACAATTCAAGAAGTTAGCAAGACAGCTCATTTCACCGGAGAGCTTAAATGACTTCAGAAATTACCACTTCGCACTCGCTGCCTTCATATCTGAATCCAAATGACTTGGGCGCATGGGGTATTTATCTTCAGCAAATTGATCGGGTAACCCCATATTTGGGCTCCCTGGGACGTTGGGTAGAAACACTGAAGCGACCAAAGCGCTCATTGATTGTAGATGTTCCTGTTGAACTGGATAACGGTACTATTGCCCACTTTGAGGGCTACCGCGTGCAACATAATACATCACGTGGTCCCGGTAAGGGTGGCGTACGTTTTCACCAGGATGTATGCCTGTCAGAAGTAATGGCATTGGCGGCCTGGATGTCAATTAAAAATGCAGCTGTCAATTTGCCTTTTGGTGGTGCCAAAGGTGGTATTCGTATTGATGCGCGCAAGTACTCAAAAAAAGAACTTGAACGGGTCACGCGTCGATACACCAGTGAGATTGGCCTCATTATTGGCCCAACCAAAGATATTCCAGCCCCCGACGTTAACACCAACTCTCAAACCATGGCCTGGATGATGGATACCTACTCAATGAACGAGGGTTCCACATCAACGGGCGTGGTTACCGGCAAGCCTATTGCACTTGGCGGTAGCCTTGGCCGCATAGAGGCGACTGGTCGTGGTGTTTTTGTTGCGGCCTGTGAAGCAGCCAAAGATTTGGGTCTTAGTGTTTCCGGATCAAGGGTGGCCGTACAGGGTTTTGGTAATGTGGGTGGTACAGCGGCCCGATTATTCCATGAAACCGGTGCCAAAGTTGTTGCGATTCAAGATCATACCGGCACTCTTTTCAATGAAAATGGAATTGATATCCATGATTTATTGAATTACGTTGAAGATCATCCAGGTGTCATGGGATTCCCAGAGGCAACCGCCATTTCAAATGAGGATTTCTGGGCAGTCGCAACCGAGTTCCTTATTCCTGCTGCACTTGAGAATCAAATTACCATCAAAAATGCTGATCAGATCAAGACAAAAATCCTGGTAGAGGGAGCCAACGGCCCAACCACCCCCGAAGCCGATGACATTCTTACCCAAAAAGGGGTGCACATTGTGCCCGATGTCATTTCAAACGCGGGGGGGGTAACCGTAAGCTATTTTGAATGGGTACAGGATTTCTCCAGTTTTTTCTGGAGTGAAGAGGAAATCAACCAGCGTCTGGAACGTTTGATGCGCGATGCTTATCGTTCAGTCTCTGATGTTACAAAACATCATGGGGTCAGCTTACGTACGGCGGCGTTTATTGTGGCTTGCACGCGCATCCTCGAAGCACGTGAAGTACGGGGCCTTTACCCTTAATTGATTTTTGTAAAAGTTTGCGGTGTTAAACCCTGGTTTTAACAGATCCGCCAGAAGAATCCGTTAAAACCGGGGTTTCTTTTTTGCTGCAAACGTTAGTGTTTATTCAAGGATTTTGCTGTTTGCCCAAACAATATTTTCCTTGCTTCTTCATCATGCACAGTTGGTGAAGGATTAACTTCACGGGCAATTTCATAAGCACGTATCGTTGCCGGTCGTGCTTTTATCAATTCATACCAGCGGTGCAGGTTAGGAAAGTCCTCAAGGTTTTGCCCCTGTTTTTCATGCGAAACAATCCACGGATAACAAGCCATGTCGGCAATGGAATAAAGCCCGGCAATATAAACCCGGTCTTCCAGGTGCTTGTTAAGCACACCATACAAGCGATTGGTTTCATTACGGTACCGCTCAATGGCATAAGGTATTTTTTCAGTAGCGTACTGGGAAAAATGATGATTTTGGCCTGCCATAGGGCCTAGACCCGCCATTTGCCAATATAGCCATTGGAGCGTTTCTGTTCTTGTTCTTAAATCGGAAGACAGGAATTGACCGGTTTTATTAGCCAGGTAATGTAATATTGCGCCCGATTCAAAAATGGAAATAGGCTCTCCTTTATCAATCGGATCATGATCAACAATGGCAGGAATACGATTGTTAGGCGCGATTTTCAGAAAATCAGGAGAAAATTGTTCTCCTTTAGAGATATTGACAGGAATAATTTTATATTCAAGGCCTGTCTCCTCCAGGAACATCGTAATTTTATGACCGTTTGGTGTTGTCCAGTAATATAGATCAATCATGATAAGGCTTCCTTTATATCGGTTTCCAGTTGCTCGGGTTTGGTAACGGGTGCATAGCGCCCGATAACTTCGCCCTGGCGGTTAATCAAAAACTTGGTAAAGTTCCATTTAATATTTTGGCTACCTAAAATGCCTGGCTTTTCTTGTTTCAACCATGTGTACAATTCGTGTTCATGACTGCCATTTACATCTATCTTGCTCATGATGGAAAAGCTTACGTCATGATTCAATTGGCAAAAAGATACAATTTCTTCGTTAGTACCCGGTTCTTGCTGGCCAAACTGGTTACAGGGAAAGGCTATAATTTCAAACCCCTGGTTTTTATAAGTTCGATAAAGTTTTTCAAGGCCGCTGTATTGGGGTGTAAATCCACAGTGAGAGGCTACATTTACGATAAGAACAACTTTGTCTTTCAGGCAAGAGAAATCAAGAATGCTTCCATCTGCCTTGCTAGCAGAAAAAGAAAACAGGGTTTTCATGTCGGATTTTTCTCCATATCGACTCGAATCGGATTGCGGGAGGTGACTGCACACCCTATCGACGCACTAACAATAAAAGTAATGGCCAACCATTGAGCAAGGGTAAGTAACTCATGCAAAAGAATAACGCCAGCTATTGCACCCATGGCGGGTTCAAGGCTAAGTAAAATGCTCATTGTTTTACGCGGTAGGGCACGCAGGGAAATCATTTCAAGCGAATAGGGTATTGCGCTGGACATAATGGCGACACCCAAGCCAAATAGCATGAGGGAGGGATTCAACAGCTCAGTTCCTGCGTGGCCAATGCCAAACGGTAAAACCACCAAGGCTGAAACCGTAATGCCCAAAGAAGAGGCCTGACCCGGATGGATATTACGCGTTCTTTGACCAAAAATGATATACAAAGCCCAACCTACGCCGGCAATCCCGGCATAAGCGACCCCAACAGGGTCTAGTGCTGCCATTGAATCTTGTTGTGGAATAAGCATGTATAAGCCTGTCGCAACCATGACAATCCAAAGAAAATCAATTTTTTTGCGTGAAGAGTAAATAGCCAGACTTAGCGGGCCTATAAACTCTATCGCTATTGCAATACCCAAGGGGATGGTACGAAGTGACATGTAAAACAGAAAATTGATGGATGCCAGGGACAAGCCATATAAAACAATGCTTAAGGCATCTTTGCGATTGAGTTTAAAACGCCAGGGTCGCCATATGCAACACAAGAGCAAGGCCGAAAACACCAATCGATAAGTCGTTGTGCCTTGCGCACCCACTTCCGAAAACAGGGATTTGGCAAATGAAGTACCAATACACAATGAAGCCATGGAACCGATTAATGCAGCAATTCCTATAGTATGGGAATAGGCGGGAGAAGAGGGTGTTGACATGGAGATGTGCTATTACGAGTATCAGAAGGTAAATGATCCATTCTATCGGATTGAGTATTTAATTGTTGACGGGTATAGGCTATTGCTGGCTCTTGCGCCTTAACTGTTGCTTTTCTCCATAAAACAGTGCCTTTACAGCATGACTGGAAAGGCACTGGAAAGTATGTGAGATTGATATGAATATAAATATGTTGTTCTATTTCATTTCAAGCTGACTTTTTTCAACCACCGATTTTGCCAGGTCGTAATTGTCTTTGATTTGTTGGGCAAATTCTTCGGGTGTATTGCCAGCCGGGAAAGCACCTTGTTTTTCAAGAGCGGCAATGATTTTAGGCTCTTTCAGTGCTTCCTGTGTAGCGTTATTCAGTTTTTCAATAATATCTGCTGGGGTTCCTGCAGGAGCCAGCAAACCGTAGAACACGCCATTATTCAATTGCGGGTAACCCATTTCCGCATAGGTTGGGACATCCGGGATGTCTTTCATGCGTTCGGGCCAGGCAACTGCCATGGCTTTAAGCTTGCCAGTCTGGATATGAGGCATGGAGGAAGGCAGGTTATCGAACAGGCTATTTACCTGACCGCCCAGGGTATCGGCCACAGCCGGACCAGAACCCTTATAAGGCACGTGTACCAAATCCACACCAATTGCCTGCTTGAAGGCTTCACCATTAAGGTTTCCAATACTGCAAATGCCCGGTGACGCATAGGTGTATTTGCCGGGATTGTCTTTGAGTACCTGTACAAAGTCTTTGAAGTTGTTGGCTGGCACACCTGGGTTAACGACAATAACGTTTGGTGTATTCACAAAGTTACTGACCGGAGCGAAATCTTTTTGTGCATCGTATGGTAAATCATTGGGGCGGCAGGCAGGGTTAACGGCCATGGTAGATACTGTAGCAATGGAAAGGGTGTAACCATCGGGTTTTGCCCGTGCCGCCTCAGCGGCGCCAATGGCACCACCGGCACCACCTTTATTTTCAATCACCATTGATTGTCCCAGTATCCTGGACATTTCCTGCACCACAATACGGGCGACAATATCGGTAGATCCGCCTGGCGCAAAAGGTACGATTACCCTGATGGGCTGGCTGGGATAATTGGTGCTTGCGTGTGCAAGTCCGCTTAGTGTCAAGGTGCCAAAGGCTGTAGCCAATACGAATGCTTGTTTTAATTTCATTAAATCCTCCTAAATCAGGGCATAGTGTAGATAAAAAAGCTTAGCAGTCAAATGGGTAAATACCATGACAGAGATAGTGGCTATTCGCTGTATGTATAGCCAAGGTCTTGATATAAAGAAGGAATCTAACTTGTTGTGCAGTAGTAAATGCTAGAATAAGCATTTGAACTTATTCAAACAATACAATAAGGTTTTAATGATGAAAAAATGGTTATTATCCGCGTCTGCTGTACTGGCTATGTCCTCTTTTGCTTATGCAAGCAATAACGAAATCACCGTTTTCCAGGACCCCAATTGTGGATGTTGTGATGGCTGGAACCAACATATGCGTGATGCCGGCTTTAAGGTTAAATCTATTAAAACCGGCAATATGACTGCCGTAAAAGAAAAGCTGGGCGTTCCCTTAAACCTGGCTTCTTGTCATACCGCGGTTGTTGAAAGTACTGGCCAAATCATTGAAGGGCATGTGCCTTCTGCAGCAGTACATAAAATGCTGGCCAAGACATCGGTTAAAGGTGTTGCTGCGCCCGGTATGCCAGCAAATTCTCCGGGCATGGGGCCCATGGATGGTAACCTGATCACTGTTGATTTTAACGGTCAGCCGTTCTCAAGAGATTAACGCATAAGCGCTGTGTGCCCCCGAGCATTTATTTCTGCAAAGCCCGCTCGGCAGCAGCATTGGCATGAATGCTGGTCGTATCAAACAAGGGTAACGGGGCATCTTCCGCCCCGATCAACAGGGAAATCTCAGTGCAACCTAAAATAACGGCTTCCGCGCCTTGTTTGGCCAAGCGTTGGATGATTTCCCGATATTTTTGACGTGATGATTCTTTTAAAACGCCCATACACAGCTCATCATAGATAATACGATGAACCTGTTCCCGGTCATCAGGCTCTGGAACCAGGACCTCGATGCCATGAACATGGCTTAATCTTCCACGATAAAAATCTTGCTCCATAGTAAAACGGGTTCCCAGCAGGGCAACTCGTTTATATCCTGCCTGTTTAATGGCATTGGCTGTAGGATCGGCAATATGCAATAGTGGAATTTGAGTGGCGGATTCTATGGCGGGCGCCACTTTATGCATGGTATTAGTGCATATGACCAGGAAATCAGCGCCTGTTTGTTGCAAAAGCAGGGCGGCATCGGCCAGCATCTTTCCGGCCTCATCCCATTTTCCCTGATGTTGTAGTTGTTCTATTTCCTGGAAGTTAACGCTATACAGGATTATTTTTGCCGAGTGCAGACCGCCCAGGCGTTCTTTGATGACTTCATTGATTTGACGATAATAAGGAATAGTTGATTCCCAACTCATTCCACCAATTAAACCGATGGTTTGCATTTTTGCTCCGTGAAGTGCGTTGTTAAGTTTTTGCGATCCGGGGATAATAGTACCGCTGTGTAATATGGGTTATTCCACATGGAATTGTAACGAATATCAGGCACAGTTTATCTGGTCAAAATGCAAATAACACATAAATTCGCGCAGTTATATTATTCGCATAATGTATATTATGTAAAGTAGATAATATGGTTTTTATGCTGTTGTTACCCTGTACTAAAGTTGCCTCCCTGCTCATATTGATTACCAGGGTTACTGAAATGGGCAGATTCAATTTCAATGCGTTCCACTTCGTTCTGCCGTGAGTTTTCTTTCCTATAATGCTTGTGATTGCTTTAACCGCCTGTTTATCGCTAATGACTTAAGAAAAAAGCATTTAATCACTACCAATCCAAATAACTGATAGGAGTACCCATGACTTCACACTTGAAAGTGATCTTGATGACCTGTGCCGCTTTGACGGGTTATATGCAACCTGCCTTGGCCGATGATTTCTCTTGTCAGGGATCTATAGGCAATAAAAAAATCAATGATAATATTAAAGTACCCAGTGGTGCAACATGTACGCTGAATGGCACCCGTGTTGACGGGAATATTGAAGTATTTGGCAATGCGACTCTGGTGCTTAAAAATGCCAAGATTGATGGTAACGTGATTTCAAAAAGAGCCCGAAAAATTCAAATCAGTGATAGCCGCATTGATGGAAATATTGAAGCCAAAACTTATACGCCCTCATTGTCAGTTAACAATACCATGGTTGATGGGAATATTGTGTGTGAAAATGGCAGTCGCCTGAAAGGCGGCAATAATCGGGTTGATGGCGATATAGAATGCCAATCTTGAAGAATCTAAAACCAATATTAAGCAAACCGTGAGGCTTAATAAAAAGCAGCCAAAAACTCAGTGATTTTGGCTGCTTTTTATTGGATGATTTTAAAACAATTACAGGTGCTCAGCGTAAAAGCGTTGCAGCATGGTAAAGGCTTCATCAATTGAATCAACAATCCTGAATAATTTAAGGTCGTTCTCGTTAATCATGCCCTCTTCTACCAAGAAATCAAAATCAATGGCACGTTTCCAGAATTCGGAACCGAAAAGAATGATAGGAATCGGATTCATTTTTTTTGTTTGAACTAAAGTGAGTACTTCAAACAACTCATCCATCGTACCGTATCCACCTGGAAAAACAACCAGCGCTTTTGCCCTAACCAGAAAATGCATTTTCCTGATAGCAAAATAGTGAAAACGAAAGGCTAAATCTGGACTTATAAAAGGATTGGGTGTTTGTTCATAAGGCAGGGTTATATTTAGGCCTATTGACTGTGTATTAATTTCAAAGGCCCCGAGATTGGCTGCTTCCATGATACCAGGGCCACCACCAGTCATAATGACATTATCACACTTGCCCTGCTTCTGGAAGTGCTCTGAAATCATTTTAGAAAACTCGATGGCCTGCGCATAATAATGCGAATTTCTCAGATTGCGCTCTGCCCTTTTGTAAGCTTTTTGCATTACTTCATCATCGGGGGTGGCGTCCAGCATCTTCTGGATCTGCTCCATTTTGCTTTTCGCTTCTTCTGGTGAGAGGATGCGTGCACTGCCAAACACCACAACAGTAGACTGAATACATTTTTCATGCAGGATCTTATCTGTCTTAAGGTATTCAAGCATAAGACGCTGGGCACGCAAGTTATCGCCAGCTAAAAAATCAGTATCCTCTTGAGCCAACCTGTAAGTGGCGCCCTCTTTTATGTTTTTTTGAAGCGCTTTGCGCTTTTCATGATCAATCATTGTTACTGTACGTCTCTTTTAATCAAAAGTAATGCTTTCGTGCCGTTTAGGGATATATACATTCCAGTTCAACTCATTTTCAAGCCTGCTGGCCAGGACTTCGGCTGGATTGGCTTCACCATGAACCAGATAAGTATGTTTTGGTGGCTTTTTGAAACCTTTAGCCCAGTTTATCAGCGCGGGTTGGTCAGCATGCGCCGACAAGCCACCAATTGTATGAATGGAGGCCCGGACATTGATTTCTTCCCCAAAAATACGCACTCTTTTGACGCCATCGACCAGGCGGCGCCCTAATGATCCCATGGCCTGAAACCCGGTTATCATGATAGCGCACTCTTCCCTGCCCAGATTATGACGCAAATGATGCTTGATACGTCCTGCATCACACATGCCGCTTGCCGAGATAATAATGGCTCCGGAGCGGATTTTATTCAGCATTTGTGATTCCTCAACGCTTTCGGTGAAATATAAGTTAGGCAGCTCTGTACCTATTTTCTTCCAGCTAAGCATTTTTTTGGCTTCTTCATCAAACAGCTCGATGTGTTTCATGGTAATGGCGGTTGCTTTAGTGGCCATGGGGGAATCGACAAAAACCTTAAGATTATTGTTCACTTTGTCATGCCGTGCCAAATGCAATAAGCCGTAAATGACTTCTTGTGTGCGCCCTACCGCAAAAGCGGGAATAATAATGTTTCCTTTGGGCAAGGTCCGGTTAAAAATCTCAACAATTTCCTCTTCCGTCGAGTTACTGGTGCGGTGTGGCCGGTCACCATAAGTGGACTCCATTATCAGGATGTCGGCTTCTTCTATTAAGGTCGGATCCCGCAAAATAGGCCTGCCAGGCTGGCCAAGATCACCGCTGAATACGATTTTACGGGTGGTTTCACCTTCGGTAATCCAGATTTCGATTATGGCTGAACCAAGGATATGACCGGCATCCTGATAACGGCATTTGATGCCGGGCGCCAAATCTATCATGGTTGCATAGTCAATTTCTTTGATATGATTTAGTGTTTGCAGTGCGTCGGTCATCGTATAGACAGGCGTTGTAAGACCATAATGCCTGCCTTGTTGTGAACGTGGCTTTCGGCTTGCTCGTTCTGCGTCTATTTCTTGAATATGTGCGCTGTCGGGTAACAGAACGTCTAGCAAATCAGCGGTTGCACTTGTGGCGTAAATGTATCCCGAATAACCGGCTTTTATCAATTTGGGCAGCATGCCACTGTGATCAATGTGGGCGTGAGTAAGCAGCACAAAATCCAATTCCGAAGGATCAAAGCCAAAGGGTTGCCGATTACGGATGGGAGCTTCACGGCCCCCTTGCAACATACCGCAATCAACCAGGAATTGAATATTACCGGTTTGCACCAGAAAACACGAGCCGGTTACTTCTCCGGCTGCGCCTAAAAATTTGATTTTCATATTTTGCCTGCTCTTGTTGATCTGCAACGATAATGATCATAGTCTTGAGGGTTTACTTATTCAAGCTGCTTTTATCTGTTTTGTCTATGTTGGTTAAGGTAATCGCATTTATTTTTTCAAGTAATTGTGCCATTTCCTGTTGTAATGCCAGGTTTTGCTGCTGTCGTGCCAGTGCGCTTGTTAGCGTCTCGTTTTCCTGTTTTAACTGCTGAAACCGTTGCTCGTTCTGGGACTTATACTGTTCAAATTGAATGGCAAGCAGATTGTTTTCATCTTGTGCCGCTTGCAGGTTCAGGCGGCCTGTTTCATTAACTTGTGTTAATTGGCGCTGTTTTTCATAAGCCTCTTCAAGCTGGTTTTTTAGTGATTGCTCGCTTTGTGTGTGTGCCTTAATGCTTTGTTCAAGCTTTTGCTGAACCAGTTTTGTTTCTTGCCGGGCACGATCAATTTCGCTTACCGAGCGCAGCTCTAATGACCGGAAGCGGGTTTCAAGCCCTTCTCTTTCTTTGGTGTGCTGCCTGTTTACATTTTCCAGAGCCTGCTCTGCCGCCTCTTGCTGGGCTTTGTTTTCAGCCAACAAGTCGGCAATCTGAATTTTTAATCGCCCTGCTTCATTATTCAGGTTTTCATATTCGTTATTTCTTTGTGCCAGCATACCCCTCACATCGTTGAGTTGCGCCGTCACGTTGGCCAGCAACTTTTCCTGCTCTAATAAGGCCGCCTGGTGCAGGCGTTTAGCCTGTTCAAATTCTTGCTTTTCGGCATCCAGTGCCTTACTGATGCGTTCATTTTCTTCTTGCTGGCTCTTGACAGCCTGCCTGGCAATAATTGACGCCTGTTCAAGCGCTAGTTCCCAAGCGTGGCGAATGGCTTGCTCTACGGGCTCTGGGGCAGCTACTACGGTTTCTTGTTTGAAAGCAGTACCGTTAATGCGCTGGCCCAGAACGGCAAACCAGTTTTCCAGCATGGGGCTAATCGTATTGGGTGAGCCCCGCCCTATTTTCAGACGGATGCGTTCTATGGTTGGCCGTTGCCCTTCCAGCAACAATTCATCAGCCGCTTTCCAGACATCTTCCTGCTGAATACCACGTCCTGAACTTTTTAATTGCATCATTTTAAATACACTTTAGAATATAGCTTTCGATAAGTAAAAATTATCATAAGTTATTTAATTTATTTGTAATATACAATACATAATACATATTATATATTACAAAAATAGAATTAATCTAATATTTTTAAGTAAAAATGGTGTTTATGCCCACACAAACCCTAAAACTGCTGAATCAGCTGCCGCTGCTGGATCCTGCTTCATTGCACGAGGCCACCCAAAAAGCGATTGCTGAAATCGTGTCCGAGGGAGAATCTCAAAACACGCGCAACAGCTACAAAAGCGCCATGAAATACTGGGCGGTCTGGTACAGAATGCGCTATAACCAGGCGCTCACCCTGCCCTTGCAAGTGCCTGTAGTGCTGCAATTCATTGTTGATCATGCCGTGCGCTATACCTCTACAGGTGAAACCATTGGCTTGCCTGGCGAGCTGGATGATTTTCTGGTTGAAAACAAATTCAAGGCACAAAAAGGCCACTTTTCAATGGCCACCCTTTTGCATCGCCTTGCCGTATTATCCAAGGCGCATAAGGTTGCCTTTGCCAGCCCCAACCCTTGCAAAGACCCTCGCGTACAGGAACTGATTGGTAAAACCCAAAAAGCCTATGCGAAAAAAGGCATGCATTCCTTTCAGCGTCCCGCACTGACCAAAGAACCGCTTGCTCAATTACTGGAAACCTGCGACCAGTCCCTGAAAGGCCTACGGGACAAGGCCCTGATATTATTTGCCTGGGCTAGCGGCGGAAGGCGCCGGTCCGAGGTCTCGGACGCTCACTTTGACAGGCTCATCCATAAACCAGAGACGGGTGATTATCTGTATTTGCTTTTGTATTCAAAAACCAACCAGACAGGACAGGCCTACGCCAATGCCTACAAACCGGTTTCAGGCATGGCTGCCCAGGCCCTGGCCGACTGGATTGGGGCGAGCCAACTAAATAGCGGCCATATCTTCAGGCAAATTAATAAAGGCGGCGCGATCGGCGGAAAACTTAGTCCGGTTTCAGTTAATAATATTATTAAATCCCGTTGCAAACTGGCCGGATTGAATGAGCAATTTTCCGCTCACTCATTGCGTTCGGGTTTTGTTACCGAGGCGGCAAAGCAAAATATCCCTATCGCGGAAACCATGCTAATGACTGGGCATCAAAATATTAATACCCTAATGAGGTATTATCGTGAAGGGAATGTTTTGGAAAGCAAAGCTTCAAAACTGCTTGAAAATCCTGCAGAATAATTTTCATATACCGCCGCTGCAAATCTGAATCGAATACACGCAGGTACCCTCAACTATTTGCGAAAAATCAAATCATCCCTTTAAATATTATATTTATATATATTATATTTACGTATATAATATAAGCTATCACAGATTGAAATTATGAACACGACACTTACTACGGATTTGTCCTTCGCCATGCGGCAAGGAGCTACTGAAGCCATAAAACTGCTTAAAGTCATGGTTAATGAAGACCGTTTGCTAATGATTTGCCATTTGTTTGAAGGTGAAAAAACGGTGGGCGAGATTGAGGCACTATTGGATATTCATCAACCCAATCTTTCGCAGCATTTAACGGTACTCAGAAAAAACGGGGTCGTACAAACACGCAAGGAAGGCAGAAATGTTTACTATTCCCTTGCAGACCCCAAAGCCATAGCTATGCTTGAAACATTGCATCGTTTATACTGCAGTGATACAAGTGAATCCTGATGCAAACTCCATGTAAATCCTTGTGTTCAACATTAATTCAAATTGTCAGTTTTTTGTTAATCCATTAAAGAGGACTTTATCATGAATAAAAATGTTGGCGGTATCGATAAACTTTTACGTATTATCGTGGGTGTGGTTTTAATTGTACTGGCTATTACCGGAACCATCGGATGGTGGGGCTATTTAGGTATCATTCCACTGGCAACCGGGCTGCTTAATTTTTGCCCTATTTACTCAATCATTGGCGTCAAGACAGCTTGCCCCCTAGATAAAAAATAATTGCATTTGTTCATTTCAAGATAGTTCGGATTCGGGCATTTTTTTGCTTAACGCTAATGCCCGGTCCTTTTACTTTTATGATTGCGGGCAATTGCATTTCTTTGCCATTGGACGGATTAACTGGCTGCCCATTTTTTCTGATTTCATAATGCAGGTGCGGCCCGGTCGAGTTACCGGTTGACCCCACAAACCCTATTAAATCCCCTTTCTTTACATGCGAACCCAATACCAGTCCGGGCGCATAACGTTCAAGGTGAGCGTAAAGTGTGCTGTAGGTATTATCATGTTTTAGCACAACGGTTTTTCCGTACCCTCCCCGGCTGGCCAGGTATACCACTTTAGCTCCTTGCATGGCAGTAACCGGCGTTCCTGCTGGCGCAGCAAAGTCAGCCCCCGTATGCAATCGCATTTCCTGAAAAACCGGGTGCATCCGCCAACCATACGCAGATGAAAAACGCGCATTGGGCAACGGGTCTGCCATCAGACTTTGTAGTGTTACGTTCTTACCGCACTGGTCGCAAGTACCCATTACAATGACGTCATTATCCAACTCTGGAATATCACTCAGGTCAATGTCGGTGTTGCTTTGGGCAAATGCACCAAGTGGCAGGCCCAGCAGCAAAAGCAGCAAAAATTTATTCAATAGAACAGTCCGGGTGAAAATCATTCAAGACACAATAAAGCCAGGATAAGCAACAATGAACTTTTCAATACGTCCAATCGCTATATAATCCCAGTTATTCCCATTATATTAGTAGACATTCCGGGTAAAACCAACCGTGAAATTGATAAAAACCGTAAAACCATTCATTGCCCTGCTCTTTGGTGTCGTTGTCCTGTCAGGATGCAGTCCGGAACACTATCCCCCTGAAGTCAAGACTGACTTGATTTCCCTTTGCATGGAAGGCATCCTGTCGGGCCAGACCAATGTACTTACCGATGGTGATAAGGCACTTGATGCGTCTGACTCCTTAAGGTTATGTGAATTCAGGTACGGAGAATTCATTAAAAAAGTACCGCTTGCCGATTATTTGGCTCAGCAAACCCATTTATATGAAAGTTTTCAGCGGGCATACCGTCAGAAATACGTACTTGAGGATGTCTACAACAGTCTTTCCCCCAAAGACAAGGAAACTTTTGCCACCACATCCAAAATCATGCTTGGACTAGATGCCGGAGAACCAAAACAATGAGAAAAATAATACTTAGCATTCCCGGCGCCCTAATTGGCTTTGTTGTCATGATGGCCACCAGCCATGCACAGGAACAAACCTATCCCCAGTATGAAAAAGAAAAAGCCATTATTTTTTGCATGACCCGGGAGTATCTATTGCAACACCAGGAAGAGCCTGCTGAAAAGGATCTGTTCCCGGTGTGTGAATCACGTTTTGCCGAGCTGGAAAACAGTATTCCCTATGAAAAATACAAAGCAGTAAGAGATAAAGGCTACATGATTTACAAGGACAATCAAAGTGCCGAATTATTGGAAAAATACTTTGGCATTTTAATGGGAAAGCCCTAGGCCTATGCTTATGCCTAAACAGTCACCAAGGAGATTTACATTGTCAAACACCGGTCTTGTTCATTTAATCAAAAAAAGCCTGCCTCTGCTTACGTTTGCAGCAATAGGTTTTTCCAGCCCCTCTGCGGCCCTTGCCGAAACGGTCAATTGGCCCAACCATGAGCTTAAGCTTATTGTTCCTTTTGGTGCAGGATCAACCCCGGACCAGATTGCGCGAATTGTGGCAGAAAAAGCGTCAGACACATTGGGTCAGGTCATTGTCATTGACAACAAGCCGGGTGCGGGTGGCAATATTGGTACAGCAGCAGTAGCTCATGCTAAACCCGATGGATACACCTTTGGCATATCGATTACCGGTCCTTTGGTAAACAACCAGTTTATTTATAATAATTTAAGTTACGACCCCGAAAAAGATCTCTCTCCGCTTACCATGGCGGTTACGCAACCCAATATCATTGCCGTAAGAAGTGATTCTGGCATAAAAACCCTGCAAGCACTGGTTGATAAAATCAAAGAAAATCCGGATAAATTCAATTACGCCACAGCAGGAACCGGCACGGGATCTCATTTATCGATGGAACTGATGCTGCAGGCTTTTAATGGTGTTGCAACCGCTGTGCCATACGCATCATCGCCTAACGCCATGAATTCTTTGCTGGCTGGCGACACCCAGTTTACAGCCTTGGCGCCTATTGCCGTTCTGCCACTCGTAAACGATGGCCGGCTTACTGCCTTGGCCCAAACAACAGCAGAACGGGTAAGTGCCTTACCCGATATTCCGACCGTTTCAGAGGCAGGTGTACCGGGCATTGAAGGTTCTGCATGGTCTGGTTTTATTATTTCATCCAAAGTGGACAAAACCATTCAGGACAAACTGGCCAAAGCCTTGGTTGAAGCCCTGAATGACGCCGCCGTAAAAGAGAAGTTGCAGGCCCAGTATATGGACCCAATCCCCGGCACACCCGAACAGTTCAGGGAGTACATGCAGCAGGAAAAAGCACGCTGGCAGCCACTCATTGAAAAGCTCGATTTAAAAATTAACTGACATGCCACCGTCAATGGTAATGACCTGTCCATTGATATAAGAGGCCAGCCCCGAAGCCAGGAAGACTGCCGCACCGGCAACTTCTTCGGGCCTGCCCCATCGCTGCATGGGAACCCGGGCCACGAAAGCCGGACCTTTTTCCTTGTCTTCGGCCAGGATTTTATTGGTCTCAGTGGCAAAAGGGCCTGGGGCAATCGCGTTGCTGGTAATACCCTGGCGGGCATATTCCACAGCCAGGGCTCTCATCATGCCTGTTAAGCCCATTTTAGTAACCGGGTACACGGCATCACCATAACGCGCCAGTTCACCCGCAATAGACGTGATGGAAATAATCCGCCCAAAACCGTTTCCAGCCATTAATTCGGCAGACTTCTTGGATGTATAAACGGCAGCGGTCAAGTTGGCCTGAATAAGAGCCAGAATATCGGATAATGTGCTTTCAGCCAGAGACTTGCGAATACGCATTCCCATATTATTCACCAGAATATCGCAGCGACCGTAATCCTGTTCTATTTTTTCAAATGCAGCGTCAATTTGTGCAAAATCAGACATATCCGCACAAATGCCACGCACCGTTATTCCTTCATCAGCCAGTTTTTTTATGCATTCAGCGACGCTTTCCCGTGTTCTGCCATTAATAATCACGGTTGCGCCACTTCGGGCCATTGCTTTGGCAATTTCCAGACCAAGCCCTCTTGTTGAGCCAGTCAGAAAGGCAACCCTGTCATCCAGATTAAATTGTTTCAGGTAGGAATGGGTATCGGTATTGAAAGACATACAATAAAATTGTTTTTAAGGTTAAACTCGAAAAAATATTTTGGTAATGTAAATATAAAGACTGGGAAAAGAACATGTTTAACAAGTCTACTTCTTTTCAATATGAAAAGACGCTAAAGGCCTGCGGAAAAGGACAAAAAAGCGCTCTACAGAGTTTATATAAACACGATGCCCCTCAAATGCTGGCCTTGGCATTCCGCATTTTTGGCAACTTAAACTATGCAGAACAGGCGGTTCAGCGTGCCTTTGTCACTATCTGGAAAAACGCCCACACTTATAATGAAGAGGCCGGCCCGGCAAAAGGATGGGTATACAGCATCCTGCGCTACCATATCGGTGTCTTGTATAAGCAAAATTACGATAACATTCAGGCAACTTTGCAAAACAGGGATTTGGCACTGGTGGAAACACTGAGTCATTTGCAGGCAGAAATACATGCCTCCCATGCTCCCCACACAGGTTTTCATGCTTTTCTCGAAGAGTTGCCGCTTGAACCACAAAGCTGCCTGATTAATATGTATTTCAGTTCTGGAGAACAAGCCGGAACTGCCACTCTGCTAAATATGCCACTGGGCCGTTTTAAGGAAAATATTTTACTGGGATTGCGGCATTTATCCAAAAAACTGGGCAATTTTCCTTACCACGCCGATAATGAAAAAATTGGCGAATACGTATTAGGCGGGCTAAGCGGCGAAGAAGAACGTCATGTGCTACAGCTTTTTAATCAGGACAGCACTGCTGCCAGCATTGCACTGATATGGGAAGATCATTTCACCCATTACCTGGACCAATTGCCCGAACAACCATTGCATCCTCGTTTGTGGAGCAGTATTAAGCATAATATGCAAAATACCGAAGAAGTCAGTGGCATTCTTGATGCCATTCACGAACAGGACACGCCCGGACTGTCCGGTTTGCTGGCGCGCCTTAGGGAAATTGGCAAAAAAACCAGTCACAATTTAAGGCTATGGCAGATCACAAGCCTGGTACTGGCTGCTGCTTTACTTGTTCTGATCAGCATTTTTCCATCATCATCCAATTTGGCCAGAATTATTGCCATTTTGTCAGCGCCCAGCCAAAACAGCCAGCCAGCCTGGGTTGTGAAGATTAATCAGGCCGGAGCAGCCCAGTTTAAACCAATGGTTCAGCAAAGTATTGCCGAAAATCTTGAAATGGAAGTCTGGACACAATCAAATACGGCCAACCATGACTACCGTTCCTTGGGCACTATTAAGTCAAGCACCATTTTCACGATCAGTCCTGAAACCTTGGGTAATGTAATACCCGGACAGCTTTTTCAGATTAGTCTTGAACCAGTTGGCGGCTCTACTTCCGGTAAACCAACAGGGTCCATTTTATATCAGGGACGATTAATTGACTTAAGCAATTAAATATCCCCTGAAAAGCATGAATAATGATTGTCTTGTCATGAATTCATCATAATCACCACTAAATAACGTGAAAATCTCTATAAATAACTGCAACTAGGTTGAAAAAATGATTTATATAAAAAATATTTTGAATTATATGCAAATCTGAGACAGGTAACATATAAAAATATCGTATTATCAAGGTTGTAACAATTCAATTTTTGATCCCCCTGTCAAATGCCCCTTGTTTTAATTGTCGTACTCCCTTTCCTTGGCAGTATATTGGCTGCCATTTTGCCCCATAATGCCAGAAACCAGGAATCCTGGCTTGCGGGCATTATTGCTATTGTCTGTGCGGGGCTGGTTATTTATACCGCACCTGCCGTATTTAACGGCGAGGTTCTGGTTCAGAATATAAGCTGGTTACCTTCCATGGGTGTCAATATGACATTCAGAATGGACGGTTTTGCCTGGCTGTTTGCACTTCTGGTAACCATTATGGGGGCACTGGTTGTTTTGTATGCCCGTTACTACATGGATCCTGCCGATCCAGTACCCAGGTTCTTTTCATTTTTCCTGGCATTTATGGGGTCAATGCTGGGGGTTGTCCTCTCGGGCAACGTCATTCAACTGGTGATATTCTGGGAACTTACCAGTCTTTCATCATTCATGCTTATTGCCTACTGGCATCACCGGCAAGACGCACGCCGTGGTGCACGCATGGCGCTTACCATTACTGCCGCTGGCGGGTTTTGCCTGCTGGCCGGCATGTTAATGATTGGCCACATTGTTGGCAGTTATGAGTTAAGCGAAATACTTGCTTCGGGCAACATGATCCGAAATCACCCCTGGTATATTCCTATTCTCGTGCTGATTGCCTTGGGCGGGCTTACCAAAAGTGCCCAGTTCCCTTTCCATTTCTGGCTTCCCAATGCCATGGCCGCTCCAACACCGGTATCCGCTTATCTTCATTCGGCTACCATGGTCAAGGCCGGTGTTTTTATTCTGGCCCGTTTCTGGCCGGTGCTTGCCAGTACCGACCAATGGTTCTGGATCATTGGCGGCGCAGGAATGTGTTCATTGCTAATTGGTGCTTTTGCCGCCACTTTCCAGCAGGACATGAAGGGTGTGCTGGCCTACTCCACAATCAGTCACCTGGGTCTCATCACCCTGCTTCTGGGCCTGAATAGCGAATTAGCCCTGATTGCCGCTATTTTTCACATGATCAACCATGCCACCTTCAAAGCCTCCCTTTTTATGGCTACCGGTATTGTTGACCATGAAACCGGGACGCGTGACATGGGGGTGCTGTCAGGACTGCGAAAGGCCATGCCCATCACGGCCACTTTGGCAATTGTGGCCGCTGCCGCCATGGCTGGCGTGCCTTTACTTAACGGCTTCCTTTCAAAAGAGATGTTCTTTTCCGAAACGCTGTTCGTAGACCAAACATCTTATTCAAGTTATTTGTTGCCAAGCCTGGCTGTTTTGGCCAGCTCATTCAGCGTTGCTTATTCCCTGCGCTTTATCACCCAGGTATTTTTTGGCAAACCTGCCACCGATTTGCCCCGCAAGCCGCATGACCCCCCTCACTGGATGCTTTTTCCAAGTGCTGTCCTGGTCCTGCTTTGCATACTTATCGGCATTTTCCCCGAGCAAATCATCGGTTCGATTCTCAGGGTATCGGCCACCGCTATTTTAGGGGATCATTTACCTGCTTATAGTCTGGCTATCTGGCACGGCTTTAACCTTCCGCTAATTATGAGTATCCTGGCCCTGATCGGTGGCATCTCATTACTATATGTGCTTAAGCCCCTGTTTCGTTCTTATCCTGGGCAAACGCCGGTTTTATATCACTTTGATGGCAGAAAATCCTTTGATGCAGTCATGAATGGCATTGATAACATTGCCTACATTTTGCTTGAATGGTTTTCCAGCAAGCGTTTGCAACCACAGGTACTATGGATTGTGCTTATTACCCTGGTAGTTGGCGTGTTGCCATTGCTTGACGGAAACTGGCTATATCTTAAGCAACCTTTTTCTTTTGATCCGGCTTTTGCCCTTCTTTGGATAGTAGGAGGGGCCTGCGCCATAGGTGCTGCTTATCTGGCTAAGTACAACCGATTTCGTGCCCTGGCGCTTTCAGGTGGTGCCGGGCTTATAACCTGTGTGACTTTTGCATGGCTTTCGGCTCCCGACCTGGCACTGACGCAACTGGTAGTTGAAACCGTTACTGTTGTTCTGATTTTGCTGGGCTTGCGCTGGCTGCCCCGCCGCGTCATCGAAGAATCCCAGGTAACCCCGTTACAGGCATTTATACGCCGGTTCCGTGATTTGGCCATTGCAATATGCAGCGGACTAGGATTATCTGCGCTGGTATATATAATGCTTACCCGGGAAAAACCCGAGGGCCTGTCCGCCTTTTTCCTTGAAAAAGCCCTGCCTGAAGGCGGTGGAAATAACGTGGTTAACGTCATTCTGGTTGATTTCCGTGGCTTTGATACTTACGGTGAAATCAGCGTTTTGGGTATTGTGGCCATTACCGTTTATGCTCTGCTGCGTCGCTTCCGCCCGCCACAGGAAAGCATTCATGCCCTTGAAAACCGTCATGAGATTCAAACAATCGATGGCAATGGCCTTACAAATGAGCACAGTTTGCCCAAAGGCATTTTGCTGGCCCCCAATGTGCTTGGAAGGTTAATGCTGCCGGTTATCACCCTTATTTCACTGTATTTCCTGCTGCGCGGTCATAATCTGCCAGGAGGTGGTTTTGTGGGTGGACTTATCTTTGCCACTGGGATCATCCTTCAGTATATGCTCAGCGGTATTCACTGGGTTGAAACACGCTCAAGGGTCAGGCCACAGTACTGGATTTCCATTGGTTTGTTAATTGCAGGTGGATCTTCCATGCTTGCGTGGTGGGTAGGCCAGCCTTTCCTGTCTGCCATTAGCTGGGATATTTATTTGCCTGTCATCGGCAAGTTGCATCTTTCCAGTGTTATCCTTTTTGATATTGGTGTTTATGCACTGGTTGTGGGTGCAACAACCTTCATGCTGGTTGCCCTTGCCCACCAGTCCCTGCGTTTCTATCGTAAAACGCCTGTTGCAGAAGTAGAAACCAATGCCGAAGCCAGCACTCAATTAAATTTTTCAGATCGAGTCAATTAAATGGAAATTATCTATTCATTAGCCATAGGGGTACTGGCCGGATCGGGTATATGGCTCTTGCTAAGACCCCGCACCTTTCAGGTTATTATGGGACTTACCCTGGTTTCCTATGCCGTGAACCTGTTTATTTTTGGAATGGGCCGCCTCTCTGTTGGTGCGCCGCCCATTATCGAGTCAGGGACGGTTGTTGATGTTTCCAGTTATGCCGACCCTGTTCCCCAGGCCCTGGTACTTACCGCTATTGTTATCGGATTTGCCACAACTGCTTTGTATCTGGTGGTGTTACTGGCCTTGCGTGGGCTGTCCAATACCGATCACGTCGATGGTACGGAGTACAATTCATGATGGGTTGGTTGGATCATTTACCCATTTTGCCTGTTGCAGTTCCCATGATGGCAGGCGCCCTCATGTTGCTTCTGAAAGACTCTCGTCGTAAAGCTCTTACCGGATTGGCCTTTCTGTCGGTCACTATCCAGCTTGTGGTTGCGGTGACGTTGCTGTTAATGACCGCCGGCAGTATTTCCTCCGACTGGAATAATGATATTGGCGTGTACTTGCTGGGTAACTGGATAGCACCCTTTGGCATTGTGTTTGTAGTAGATAAGCTTTCGGCGGTTATGCTGGTTCTTACGATTGTGCTGGGTATATCCGCGCTTATTTACTCAACGGCTTTCTGGGACCGGGTTGGTATTCATTTCCACCCTCTTTTCCAGTTCATCCTGATGGGACTTAACGGTGCGTTTTTAACCGGTGATCTGTTCAACCTGTTTGTCTTCTTCGAGATCTTCCTGGCCGCCTCCTATGGTTTGCTGCTGCATGGTTCCGGTTCCCGCAGGGTTTCTTCAGGTTTGCATTACATTACCGTCAATCTGATTGGCGCTTCTTTACTGCTTATTAGCATTTCTCTTATTTACGGGGTTACCGGTACACTTAACATGGCCGATCTTGGCATCAAAGCCGGAATGCTAGATGCGGAAAATCGCAAGCTGTTTGAAACCGCTTGTGCAATTCTGGGCATTGCCTTTTTAGTCAAGGCTGCAGCCTGGCCACTTAACTTTTGGCTACCCAATGCTTATGCGGCCGCCTGCGCTCCTGTTGCCGCGCTGTTTGCCATCATGACCAAGGTGGGTATTTACGCCTTGGTCAGAATGGGTTCCCTGCTTTTACCTACCGGAGCACCCGCTGCCTTTGGTGGCGATTGGATGTACGCCATTGGTCTGGGCACCCTTTTATTTGGCACCTTGGGTATTCTGGCAGAAAAAAACACAGGTCGACTGGTTGGTTACAGTATTATCCTGTCTTCAGGAACCCTGCTTACAGCCTTGGGGATGCCGGGCGTTACCTTAACGGGACCTTCCCTTTTCTACCTCATCAGTTCCGTGCTTACTACGGGTGCTTTTTTCATGCTGGTTGAGTTAATCAAACGCACTGAATCTTTTGGGTCCAATGTGCTGTCTGTCAGTTTTGAGGCATTCGGCCTTGATGAAGACAAAACATCTGATTATTCCGGTGATGTAGTTGGTGTAGCGATTCCTGCTGCCCTGGCTTTTCTTGGCCTATCCTTTTTTACCTGTGCCATTCTCATTGCCTGCATGCCGCCTTTTTCCGGTTTCGTTGCAAAGTTTGCCTTGCTGTCTTCAGCACTTGAACTAACCGATAATAATTTAACAGGACCATCCATCAGTGCCTGGTTACTCGTCATAGCCATGCTGGCATCGGGCCTGGCAACCGTGATCGCACTGGGGCGGTCAGGCGTACGGCTCTTTTGGAACTCAGGTACTTTACAAACCCCCAAACTTAGCATTCGTGAAGCCATTCCTGTCAGTGTTTTATTGCTTAGCTGTATCGCGCTTTCAATTTTTGCCGGGCCTGTCATGGATTTTCTGGCTGATACGGCAAGTTCACTTGATGATCCCAACCAATATATCAATGCTGTGATTACGCAAGCATCCAACAAAGTCATGGCAGGGGGGCAATAATGAGAAAATTCTTTTTCTGGTTCCCAATGACTGCGTTTCTTTTGCTTGTCTGGATGCTGCTTGCCAATGCACTTAGTATCGGCCAGTTTGTGCTGGGCTCAATACTGTCATTAGGACTTGTTGTGGCATCGCAGCGCCTGCGTCCTTTACACGGCCACCCCAAAAAAACCTTAACTATCCTGAAATTGATATTCCTGGTTATTGCTGATATTGCCTATTCCAATTGGGTCGTGGGAATATTAATCCTGAAAGGCAAAAGTGCCCATCGGACGCCTGGTTTCATCAATATTCCACTAGACATACGTGATCCTCATGGTTTGGCCATTTTATCGTGCATCATCACTTACACACCAGGTACTGTATGGTCCGGCCTGACTGAAGATGATTTTATCCTGCGCCTTCACGTGCTTAACCTGAAAGAAGAATCCGATTGGATTCATACCATCAAGCATCGTTACGAAGCCAATTTGATAGAGATATTTGAATGAACTTGATACTGACCTGGGCATGTTATTTTGCCATTTGCTGCTTTTCGCTGGCCACTTTTTGTGCCTTTATCAGACTCGTCAAAGGCTCAACCCCCCAAGACCGTGTGTTGGGTCTTGACACCATGTATATCAACTGCATGTTGCTGATTATAGTACTGGGCATGCTGTACAGGACTTCCTGGTACTTTGACATTGCATTGCTCATCAGTTTATTGGGTTTTGTGTCTTCTTCAGCACTATCAAAATTCCTGCTACGTGGTGAGGTTATCGAGCCATGAGTGATATTCCTGCCTGGATTGCAATTCCCGCCTCTATTTTTCTAGTGGCTGGTGGCCTTATCACCCTGATCGGATCAATCGGACTGCTTCGGTTTGAAGACTTCAAAAGCCGTATTCATGCACCTACATTGGGTAACACTTTTGGTGCCATGTTCACTTTGTTGGCGTCTATACTGGTCTCTTTTCATCTGGCCGACCGGGTTTTCTTCCATGAAATATTAATTGTTGTCTTTTTATTTCTTACCTCGCCAGTCACTGCGATGTTGTTAATGCGCTCTTATATATTGCGCCTTGAACGTATCGGAAAATAACTCATATATTCAAACGTTATGCTCCCCAGACTAATCCTGTCTATTTTTATCGTTTTCCTGACTTTCAGTACAAACGTTTATGCGGAAAATGGGCAAAAACTGCCGGTTCTAGAAGAGATCCAGGCAAGTCTTGAAGAACTTCCAAAATCAATTGAAAACAATGACAGCATTCAAAAAATGCTGGATAAATTAAAGGCTATCCAGGGTAGCGCCCAGCAAATTATTAGCGCCAAAACCCAGGAATTGGCCGATATAGACGCAAAATTAAGCAATCTGGCAGATGCCCCAAAACCCGATGAATCGCAAGGCCCAATCACCCCTGAAGCAAGAGATATAGAGACTCAGCGTAGCGCTTTGCAAAAAGAGCGTGAACGAATTGATGCCAATATCAAACTGGCCAAGTTACTGATTAGTGAAGGAGATCAGCGTAGCTTGAAGTTAATGGCGGAAAGCCGGGCCAAGTTTCAGGCTGAATTGTTTGAAAGGGTTAAATCTCCAATTAAGTTTTCATTCTGGGAAGGGTTTTCACGCTCCTGGTCCTCGGATTTCCCCCGGGTCCAGCAGTTTATGGACTCTGTCTTTGCTATTTTTATGAAGGCCCTTGAGCCGGAAAATAAAAATTTCTTTTATGCGGGCATTTTTCTTTCATTGATTACCGCTTTTGTGCTTAATCGGCTTTTGCAAAATCTGATTCGCCTGATTGCGATGGAGAAAATCCCGACGGGACGAGCCAGACGTTCCCTGGTAGCGCTTGGAATTATCCTTAATAATGTGATTATTACTGGTTTATCCACTTATTTTTTATATACCGGTCTTAACTGGAACGGTATTGTCAGTCCAGATCTACAGGCGTATCTGGTTTCCGTCATCTACACTATTATTTTCGCTTCATTGATTACCGGTCTGGGTAATGCTTTATTCTCGGTACGTCATGAATCCTGGCGTTTGCCGCCACTTAGCAACGCCCTGGTTAATGCGCTCAAGCCCTATCCCTGGTTAATTGCCACACTCATTGTGGTACACCAGGCAATAATTATTAGCAGTTCAAAGGTTGGCATTTCTCTTGGGACAGAAGTGGGTCTCAGGGTTATTTCAAACCTTTCCATGGTGGTGTTGGGCTTTCTGATTCTAGGCAAAATTGCCCGCTATTACCGTATTACTCCGCTTGACAATCAAGATGTGACGAGTCAGGCCCCTGCCACAGTATGGCCAGTCATTCTTCGGGTCCTGTGCTGGATTATTGTCATTGGCACACTGGCCTTTACGCTTGTTGGATTCGTTGCACTGGGCTCCTTTCTGATTACCCAGCTGCTCTGGATTGTAATCATTCTGTCTACCTTTTACATATTATTTAAACTAAGTGAGGATTTGTTCCAGGCCAGCATTGCAGCCCAAGGACTTATTGGCAAACGCCTGGTTGAACAATATGAAATCACACCCAACTTCCTGAATCAGCTTTCAACCATTTTGTCTGGCATTACAAAGCTGCTGCTGTTTTATGCATTGGTCGTGATATTGCTGGTTCCGTTTGGTAACAGTCTAACCGGTTTGTTTAACCGGGATGGAAAACTGGATGATTTTTTGCAGACCTGGCAAAACTTCATTACGCCTGGCATGCTGTTAAGTGCAATCATGATCATTCTGGGCGGGGCCATTATCGGCCGTCTGCTTAAAAACTGGCTTGTCAGCAAATACTTTCCCAATACCAATATCGATTCGGGTGTGCGTTTAAGTATTGTGACCGTACTTGGTTACATTGTTGCTATTATCACTGTAAGCCTGATGTTATCGACCCTGGGAATCAGTCTTGAAAAACTGACCTGGATTGCCAGTGCTCTTTCTGTGGGTATCGGTTTTGGTCTTCAGGCCATTGTACAAAACTTCATCTCTGGCTTGATCATGTTGATAGAAAGACCGGTCAAGGTCGGTGACTGGGTGGTTATTGGCACGCAAGAAGGTGATATCCGCCGTATTAACGTCAGGGCAACTGAAATCCAGCTGGGTGACCGCTCTACCTTGATCGTTCCAAACTCCGAATTCATTACCAAGTCTGTCAGAAACATGACCCTTAGTAAAAGCGAAGGTCGGGTGCAAATCCGTCTTCCCCTGCCGCTGTCAGTTAATCCTGCCCAAGTCCGGGATATCATCTTATCGATTTTTGAAAACAACGAGGATGTTCTTGAGGATCAGGGCCTGGAGCCCTATATTAGACTTGACGGCATTGAGGGTGGAAACCTGATCATGATAGCAACTTGTTTCGTGATTAGTCCCCGCCTGGCAGGACGCATTAAAAGTGAATTGTTATTTGAAATCATCAACAAACTTCACCAGGAAAATATCCTGCTAAGCATGCCTTTGCAAGTTGAGCAAATAAACCCCGTACCTGGCAATGTTAATTAAAACAAGTATTTTGGCCATTATTGCGACCTAAATGCTGGTTGAATGATTGGCAAGGATTATATCTATAAAGCTAGTTCTGGGATAGGTTTGGCATAAAAGGGGAAATGACAGAATGATGCACCACCCCTTTATTACCCTTTTATATCAGTTTTTTTCAGAAATCGGGCCTGTCCATTCTTCGGTAAAAAACTCGTAACTTAAACGTTCCTTTTGCGGTATAGGCATTTTAGGGGTACCAATAGCCAAAAAGCCCATGAACCGATAATCTAGGGCGTCAAATCCCAAACCGGTTTGAAACTCATCAATATAAGTGGCAATACCAGTGCTCCAGAATGCGCCATAACCCAGCATATGTGCCGCATTCAAAATATTGGTGACAGCTGCCCCCGTAGCCAGCATACGCTCGGATTCACTAATTTTTGTATTGCTATAATCAATATGGCAAGCCACCGCAATAATCAATGGGACTTCAGCAAGCCACAGGCGTGTTGCCGCTTCTTTGTCGGGATTGAAAGGCTCGGTGCTGGCTTGCCTTAAACCAATAGAAAAATCGGCAAATTTTTTAATGGCCTCGCCACGAATAATCTTGAATCGCCATGGACGAAGCGCACCATGATCAGGGGCAGACATCGCTGCCTGAAGTATAAGTGCCAAATCCTTGTCAGAAGGAGCTGGAGAGGTAACCATTTTCATGGAGTTACGATTCAGAAGATAATTAATGGCTTCATTCATGGCAAAACCTGTATAAATATTATTCAATTAAGAAGGGGTTAACGCAGTAACGCTTTCATGTCGCGAACTGCCTTTTCCCAACCGTCAAAAATAGCCTGAGCCACTATGGCGTGACCAATATTCAACTCTGAGATCCCTCCCAATGCAACAATGGCCTGGACATTCTGATAGTGCAATCCATGGCCAGCATGAACTTTCAGGCCAGCCCTAAGCCCTTCTGCAATGGCTATCCTTAAACGTTCAAGCTCTGTCTCTACTTTATCTCCGCTTGCTTCGGAATAAGTACCCGTATGCAATTCAATCACGGTAGCACCTGCATTGGCAGCGGCATGGATTTGCTCAATGTTGGGGTCTATGAATAAAGAGACTCTTGATCCGGCATCATGCAATCTGGACACTGCCGATTTCACCTGTTCAAAAGATTCAAGAACATTCAACCCGCCTTCCGTGGTTAATTCCTGACGACGTTCCGGCACAAGACAGACATCATGCGGCTTGACATCACAGGCAATATCCAGCATTTCATTAGTAATGGCACACTCAAGATTCATCCGGGTGGTTAGCTGGGGAAGAATTGCATATACATCCTTGTCCTGAATATGGCGGCGATCTTCCCGCAGATGCAGGGTAATGACATCGGCACCGGCCTGTTCGGCCAACAGGGCAGCCCTGATGGGGTCTGGATAGACACTATGGCGTTGCTGCCTGATAGTGGCCACGTGATCAATATTTACACCTAAATCAATCATAAAATACGGAATGCTAAATTTATTTTGAAATAACGGAGGTTTGTGTCCAACCACCACCCAGTGCTTTATAAAGTTCTATACGATTTTGAATAGAATCAAACCCGGTTTGTAAAAAACCTTGCTGTACAGTAAACAAAGCAACCTCTGCTGATTGTACCTGCAAGAAACTGTCTATACCGCTTGAATAACGCAAATTGGCAATTTTAAGCGTTTCATAGGCAGCAGCCTGCTGTGCCCTCAGGGCATCAAGCTGTGACTGGTACGTAGACTCACCCGCCAGGGCATCAGCCACTTCACGGAAAGCGGTCTGGATGGATTTTTCATATTCAGCTACGGCTATGTCACTGCGTACTTCTGCCAGATTAAGATTGTTACTTAATTTGCCAGCGGTGAATATGGGAATGTTAATGACAGGATTGAACGACCACATGCCATTGCCACCGTCAAACAGTGAACCCAGATCGGGACTGGCAATGCCTAAGAGCCCGGTTAACGAAATAGACGGGAAGAAGGCAGCCCGGGCAGCACCAATATTGGCATTAGCCGCTTTCAACCTGTTTTCGGCTGCAAGTATGTCAGGACGACGGGTTAACAACGCTGAAGGCAAACCGGTTGGCAATTTACCCATGACAACATCACTGGTAAACGGTGCCGCTGGTGGCAAGTTGGCAGGAATAGGCTGGCCAAGAATTAATTGCAAGGCATTTCTGGCTCGCATTTCAGCACGGGTAATTTCTGCCAGCGATGCTTTTGCTGCTTCAAGCGTGGTTTTTGCCTGGTTGACATCAAGTATAGAGGCTACGCCACCACTGTAACGGCTTTGAACCAGATTAAGCGTTCCCTGACGTGACTTGATGGTTTTGTTAACCAGCTCTTTTTGCGCCTCAAGATTTCTGAGCGTGAAATATGTGGAGGCAAGTTGACCGATCAGATTGATTTGAACGGTTGTGCGCGCCTGTTGCGTTGCAAGGTATTGTTCAAATGCAGATTCAGACAGACTTCTTTGACGACCAAAAAAATCAAGCTCAAAATTGGTCATGCCAATACCGGCAATATTGCTACGAGTGACCGACGGAGATAACGCACCGCCGGCACGCATATCTTCCGGCATGCGCTGAGCCGTTTGCTGCGCATTGACACCAATTTGAGGAAAACGGTCACTACGCTGAATACCGTACAAGGCACGGGCCTCTTCAACCCGTTGAATGGCGATCCGCATGTCACGGTTATTTTCAAGGGCTATTGGAATAAGTGCCTTAAGGCGCTCATCCTTGAAAAAAGTTTCCCATCCCAGATCAGCTGTATGCTGGACACCATCGGATTGTGTGGGTGAACTGCCCTGCCCTGGAAACTGATCAGGCACAGGCAGGCCAGGACGTTCGTATTTTGGACTTAACGAACATCCAGCCAATATAGTTGCCAACAAGACTACCGACAACTTGGGAGAGAAATGTTTTACGATATTCATTTTTCAGGATTACTCTCAGAAGATTGATCTTTCTTGCCGCCTGAATTTGACTGATCCAGCGTTTCTATTTCGGCAACATCTTTATAAATCTCGTGCCGATAAGCATAAGCTTCTTTTTCAGTTTCAAAAGACTGTGCCTGCTCACCTAACAAGCGTGGCCGTGTTTTGAAAATTTTCATGACAACAACAAAAAATACGGGAACAAAGAGCACAGAGAAAGGCGTGGCCGCCAGCATACCGCCAATCACACCAACACCTACGGCACGTTGACCTGCGGCCCCTGCGCCATCTGCCAACACTAAAGGTAACACACCCAGAATGAAAGCAAAAGAAGTCATGATAATTGGCCTGAAGCGCAGACGTGCAGCCTCCATGGTTGACTCAACCAGATCCCGGCCCGAGGCATACGCATCTTTGGCAAACTCTACAATCAGAATGGCATTCTTGGCTGACAAACCAATAACGGTAATCATGCCCACCTGGAAGTAAATATCATTGGACATGCCTGACAAGGTAACCAGGCCAACCGTACCCAACATACCCAGTGGAACAATTAGCATGGCAGACACCGGAATTGTCCAGCTTTCATACAGGGCAGCCAGAACCAGGAAAACCACAATCAGGGAAAGGGCCATAGTAATAGGGGCCTGATTTCCTGCCTGGATTTCCTGGAATGACAACCCGGCCCATTCATAACCAATGCCAGATGGCAATTGTGCAATCAGGCGTTCGATTTCGGCCATGGCCTCACCGTTGGAATAACCCGGTTTGGCTTGTCCGCTAATGGTAATGGCATCAAAACTGTTGAAGCGACTGACCTGGGTTGGACCTTGGGTCCAGTCAAGCTTGACAAAAGAAGACATGTCCACGAGCTCGCCAGAAGCGTTATGTACCTTGAGCCTGAGAATATCCTCGGGTGTCATGCGGAACTGGGCGTCAGATTGAACCCAAACGTTTTGCATCCATCCGGTATTGGGGAATTTACCCAAATAACCCGAACCAATGGCGCTCCCTAATACATTGGCAACCTCAGTCATGTTAACGCCCAGTACCGCTGCCTTTTCACGATCAATATTCACGTTTAGCTGTGGTCCGGGACCAAGGCCAGAAATACGCACTTGGGTGAGAATTTCACTTTTCTGGGCCAATCCGAGCAATTGATTGGCCGCATCACGTAAAACCACTTGACCTAATGACCCCCTGTCTTGCAGTCTTAAGTCAAAACCGGTTGCGGTTCCCAGCGAGGGAATAGCAGGTGGAATGACCGCAAAAACCATGGCATCGGGGATGCCAAATAACAGGCTGCCTGTTGCTTTGGCAGAAAGATCCTGGGCAGATTGCCCTGGCCCTTGGCGTTCGGAAAAATCTTTCAGTGGTATGAAAGCAATGGCCGAGTTAAGACCCGTACCACTGAAGCTGAAACCCTGAACCGTAATGACGTTTTGCATTTCAGGCAGCTTGGAAAAATAGTTTTCTACCGTATCAATGACTTCAATGGTCCGGTTGGCGGAAACACCCGATGGCAATTCAATGTTGGCAACCAGAAAACCTTGATCTTCATCGGGAAGAAATGAGCTGGGCAAACGCAAGAACATATATGCCATACCAACTGAAAGAAGCAGGTAGATCAGCATCATGCGTCCGCTTTTTCGGATAAAAGCACCGACCCAGCCTGAATAACCGCTGGTTATTTTATTGAAGACCCGATTAAACCAGCCAAAAAACCCCTTTTTGACTTCATGATGCCCCTTGGCAACGGGTTTTAAAATAGTTGCACACAAAGCGGGCGTAAAAGTTAAAGCAAGGAAAGCCGAGAAGCCGATTGAAACAATCATGGATACCGCAAACTGGCGATAAATAACACCGGCTGAGCCACTCATGAAAACCAGAGGAACAAATACTGTCATCAGGACCAGTGTAATACCAACAATGGCGCCGCCAATTTGTGGCATGGCCTTATAGGTGGCATCTTTGGGTGATAACCCTTCTTCGGACATGATCCGTTCAACGTTTTCAACCACCACAATCGCATCATCCACCAAAATACCAATTGCCAGAACCATGGCAAACATGGTAAGGGTATTAATGGAGTAGCCCATAAACAGCAATGTGGCCACTGTACCCATAAGGGCAATTGGTACCACTACAGCGGGAATGACCGTATACCTGATATTTTGCAGGAACACGAACATGACGATAAATACCAGGAGCATGGCTTCTATCAGTGTATTCACAACTTGTGTGATAGATGCATCAACGTAGGGTGAGGTATCGTAAGGAATGCTGTAAGTCACGTTTTCAGGGAAATAGCGCGACAGGCTCTCCATTTCATCCCTGATTAATTTAGCCGTTGAAAGGGCATTAGCATTAGGCGCCAGGGAAATGGCAAAAGAGGCAGATGGTGCACCATTCAGGCGAGAGCTAAACTGATACGAGTCTGAACCGATTTCAACCCTGGCTACATCTTTGACACGAACAATAGAACCATCAGGGTTGGCACGCAAAACGATATTGGCAAACTCGTCAGCAGTTTCCAGCTGGCCGTTTGTGGATACAATAGCGCTGATTGCCTGATCTTCAGGCGTTGGTGGGGCACCCAGGGTACCGGCTGAAATTGCCCTGTTTTGTGCTGCCAGCGCGGCACTCACATCGGACATGGTCATGCCATAACTGGTTAACTTGGCAGGATCTGTCCAGATACGCATGGCCCTGGGTGCAGCAAAAAGCTGGAAAGTACCTACCCCTTCTATTCGGGAAATAGAGTTTTGAATATTTCGGGTGATGTAATCACCCAGCTCGGCTGCCGAGGTGGAGCCATCAGTGGAACTAAGGGCGACAATAAGCAGGAAGCCGGCCGAACTCTTACTGAACCGGAGGCCTTGATCCATTACTGCCTGGGGCAGTTTGGATGAGACGTTGGCCACTTTGTTCTGCACTTCAACCTGGGCCATATTTGGATCGGTACCAGGCTTGAAAATAACATCAATGTCTGAGCGGCCATAAGCATCACTGGTTGATGAGTAATAGAGAAGGTTCTCTGCTCCATTCAGCTCATTTTCAATGACGCTGGTCACTTGTTGGGCTACATCTTCAGCAGAGGCACCTGGGTAAGTGGCACTAATGTTAATGGTAGGTGGAGCAACTTCCGGATATTGCGCCACCGGCATGAACGGGATCGCAATCACGCCTGCGAAGAAAATGATAATGGCAACAACCCAGGCGAAAATCGGGCGATTAATAAAGAAGTTAGACATATATCTTCTCAGTTTTCGGCAGATTTATTGGAGTCGACAGTTTCTTCACCTGAGGTTTTTTTCCAGGGAGTGGGTTTTACCGTGCCGCCAGGCTGTGCTTTCTGAAAGCCCTCGACAATGACTTCGTCATTAGGACTCAGGCCTTTATTGATAATGGTATTGCCATTAACTGAGTTGCCCTCTTCAACCGCGACTGAGACGACTTTATCATCTTTAACCAACAACAGTTTTACCAAACCGTCTGGTGTACGTTGCAAGGCCTGGCTTGGCACCATCAGTGCCTGTGGATTAACGCCCTGTTCCAGCCTGACCTGAGCAAACATGCCTGGTAACAGGAGATGTTGCGGGTTAGGGAAAACAGAACGCAAAGTAACCTGACCTGTTGTCGGGTTTACCGTGACACCGGTAAAAAGCAGTTTGCCATTTTCCGGATAAAGAGAGCCGTCACCCATTTCAAGCTGGACAACTGCCATACCCGTTTCCGTCTGTTTAAGCTGGCCATCAGCCAGGGCCTTGCGCAGATTGCTTAATTCACCTGTCGTTTGTGAGAAGTCTACGTAAACCTGATCAATCTGTTGCACAGTAGCCAGGTGAGTACCACTGGCAGCACTCACCAAGGCTCCTTCAGTAACAAATGCTTCACCAATTATGCCATCGATGGGTGAAGTAACATCTGTATAACCAAGATTGATTTGAGCGGCATCAAGAGCGGCCTTGGCCTGACTGATTGCCGCTTCCGCCTGGGCAGCCTGCGCAACCGCATTATCGTACTCTTGACGACTTACCGCAGCAGATTTGACCAGGGTTGAGTACCGTTTTGCCAGTAACCGCGCACTTTGCGCATTCGCTTCAGCCTGCTCAAGCGCTGCGGCAGCCTGATTAACCGCTGCCTGATAGGTGGCCGGGTCTATTTTAAATAGCAACTGCCCTTCTTTTACAACGCTTCCCTGCTTGAATTCAATACTTTGGATAATGCCGGTCACCCGGGCGCGAACTTCGGCATCTTTAATAGCCGCTACCCGACCAGATAATGTGGTGTAAATACGAGCCTCAGCAGGCTCTACTTTAATAGTAGAAACAGGAAATACAGGAGGTCCTCCGGCTGCGGCGGGATTAGCCGCCTCTTCTTTTCCACAACCACTTAATAGAAGCACCGAACATGCAAGCAATGCCGCAATTTTATGACTGGCAAAGGTTGATTTTATTCTCATTTGACTGTAACCCGAAAAATACCCTTTAAGGATATTTTTATTGAAAATGTTGATTCAATTAAAAGATGCTTTAAATTATAGAGGAAAAATAATTGCCTAAGCAACATTCGACCCATTACAAGAAAAATATTTGCCTAAGCAACAGTTAAACCCTATAGGTATTTATTTGGCCATTCAAATGAAATAAAAGTTGCGGTCAACAGCCAAAAACAGGATAAGCAAACGTTTTAACTATGCAATAATCGCACATTTTAGATCAGCATAATGAAATTGTTTTGACTAACCTAATAAAAGAGCATCATCCGAAACCTGTTCACCCCTGACTTTTTCAAACATTTGAAGCAAATCGGAAACACTCATTCCTTTGCGCTTTTCCCCACTGACATCAAGCACGACCTGGCCCTGATGCAGCATGACGGTTCTTTCGCCTATTTCAAGAGCCTGTTTCATGCTATGGGTTACCATCATGGTGGTTAATTTCTGCTCTGCGACCAGTTTTTGTGTTAACTCAAGCACAAAATGGGCGGTTCTTGGGTCTAGTGCTGCAGTATGCTCATCAAGTAATAAAATCTTGCTGGGTTGCAAGGCGGCCATCAGCAAACTAACCGCCTGCCGCTGCCCACCTGAAAGCAGGCCTATACGATCGGTAAGACGATTTTCAAGCCCTAGCCCAAGAATAGCCAGGCGCTCTCTGAAAAGCGCTTTCATGAACGGCTTGATGGCATTGCTCAGGCCTATTGATTGCCCCCGGTTATAAGCCAATGACAGGTTTTCTTCGATGGTCAGGTCTTCGCAGGTTCCTGCCATAGGGTCCTGGAATACCCGCGCCACATTGCTTGCACGCTGCCAGCCAGGCACACGGGTGACATCAATATCATTAAGCAGGATACGACCTGAATCCACCATGACCTCACCGGCAATGGCATTTAAAAAAGTGGATTTCCCGGCGCCATTTGAACCAATGACCGTAACAAACTGTCCTTCCGGGATGGTTAATGACATGCCTTGCAAGGCACGGGTTTCAATAGGCGTGTCCGGATTAAAAGTGATGCGTAAATTTTCTGCTTTCAGCATATCGTTAACCTTTTTTCGCTTTCAGCATTTTATTAAGTTTAGGCAAAATAAGTGCAAAAGTAACCAACAAGGCAGTAACCAGGTTAAGGTCTTGCGCCTTAAGCCCGATGAAGTCACTGTTTAAGGCCAGCGCAATGAAAAAGCGATACAGCACAGCGCCAATAATAACCGCCAGCGTTACATAAACAAACCTGCGGGCAGGAATGATGCTTTGCCCAACAATTACCGCCGCCAGACCAATCACAATGGTACCTATTCCCATTGAAATGTCAGATCCGCCTTGAGACTGGGCAAACAATGCCCCCCCCAGTCCAACCAGGGCGTTTGAGATGGCCATGCCCAACATAATCATGCGGTCGGTTGAAATACCCTGTGCCCTGGCCATCCTGAGATTTGAGCCGGTTGAGCGCATGGCCAGCCCTGATTGAGTGGCAAAATAGCGGTCTAAAAGCAATTTGGCAATTAGCACAACCAATAACAAAAGAAGTGGGCGCCAGAAATAATCCTCTAGGGTTGTAGGCTGAAGGAGAGAAAAGACGGTGTCATTAGTAATTAGCGGTATATTCGGCCCCCCCATGATTCTTAGATTGATGGAGTACAGGGCAGTCATCATGAGAATACTGGCCAACAAATCCATAATCCCCAGTTTCACATTAAGCCAACCGGTTATCATGCCTGCAAACGCGCAGGCCAACATGGAAAAAGCCGTTGCCAGAAAAGGATTTCCACCCAGGCTGATGACCAAGGCAGCAATGGCCCCGCCCGTTGCAAACGTTCCATCAACAGTCAGGTCAGGAAAGCGCAGGATTCGAAAGGAAATAAAAACACCAAGTGCCACAAGACTGTAAATAAAACCCAGTTCAAACGCACCAAGAGAGGAAAATAAGGACATGTTTATTAGTAATTATGGTCGGATAAGGTACAACGATACACATCAATACCACTAAATTCCAGTATGAATTACAAATCCTGATAAAACAGGATTTGTAACCAAGCGGATTTTACTCCACAACAACCGCGGCTGATTTCAAGAGTTCTTCAGATAATTCGATCCCTTGGTTTTTTGCCGCAGCAGGATTCACATAAAGCTCAAGTTTTGAACTGGTTTGTGAAGGAATAGTACCTGGATCCTCTCCCTTCAGGATACGTACAACGATTTCCCCCGTCTGGACACCCAGATCTTTATAGTTAATACCCAGTGCTGCAATGGCACCACGCTTGACACTGTCTGTATCAGAGGCGATCAGGGGGATGTCAGCTTCATTTCCCACTTTAACCAGTGCCTCATAGGCAGACACAACGTTGTTGTCTGTGTTAGTGTAAATAACATCTACCTTGCCAATCAGGCTTCGTGCGGCAGAGCCCACATCAACAGACCGGGGGGCCGCCGCTTCGATCAACTCCATACCTTCTTTGGGCAGCAACTCATGCAGTCGTTTGACGACAACAGCAGAGTTGGCCTCACCCGGGTTATAGACCATTCCAACTTTTTTGGCATCAGGCACTACACGCTTGATCAAGTCCACCTGTTTTTCAAGCTCAAGCACATCGGATACACCTGTAACGTTACTGCCAGATGCCTCGACGGTTGAAACCAGTTGTGCCGCAACCGGGTCGGTAACTGCGGAATACACTACCGGAATTTGCTTGGTAGCGGCAACAACAGCCTGAGCTGAAGGTGTGGCAATTGCCACGATGGCATCGGGCTTGTCGCCAATAAACTGGCGGGCAATTTGTGCTGCCGTACCAGTATTGCCTTGTGCACTCTGGTAATTCAACTCCAGGTTTTTACCTTTTACGTAGCCATTTTTTTCAAGTGCTTCTATAACCCCGTCACGAACAGAATCAAGTGCGGGGTGCTCGACAATGGCGGTAATGGCCACAGACTTTTCTTGGGCGTAAGCTATATTAGATGACAATACTGCTGCCAATAAAGCAGTCCCAAAACCGAATTTAAATTTTTTTGCCAACATAACAACTCCAGACTAAACAGTAATTCTGAATTCTCACACATGCCATTTACCCGTAATACTGGTAAAAACCAGCATGTGCCAGGATACCGCAGTTAAAACCTCAACAAACCATCGGTTTGAGGCTCTCCTGACAAAGCCCTTATCCACTTTGTGGCAGGCAAACCATAACGGCGCTCAACATCGGCCGCACGGGCAGCGAAAACCTCTTTTTCAATTTCAAGCGGCGGTCCGGTAAAAGCCAGAACGATCCGGTTTCCATCTTCGGTTTCAGGAAACATGATTACCCGGTTTGCAAAGGCCTTGTTGATATTCCTGATGTTGGAATGGAAACTGGGATGATGTCCAAAAAGATTGATGACCGCAATGCCCAGATCACCCAACACACGACGGCAACCCTGGTAAAACACCAATGAATTGCATACCGGCCCCTGGGCCGTGTAGTCGTATAAATCCACCATGAGCACAGCACAACTGTCGTGATTGAGCGTGTCGGTAACCCACTCCTGGGCATCATCATGAATCATGGAGTGTCTTTTGTGATGCCCCAAACGGAAATAAGACTGGCATATAGCCGTTACCATCGGATTCCACTCTACGGTAATGACCTGGCTTTGCGTATGCCTGAGGCAAAATCGCGTTAATGCGCCTGCACCCAAACCCAAAATACCAATACTTTTATCTTTAGGTGGGGACAGGAACAATAACCAGGCCATCATTTGCTCGGTATATTCAAAAACAAGGTGAGAAGGTTTGGAAACCTGCATTGCACCTTGCATCCAGACACTGTCGAAATGTAAATAACGTATGCCATCCTGTTCTGACATTGCGGGTGCGTCATGCACAGGATGGGGTTCCAATTTTCTGCTTGCCATTAAACTCGCTCAAAAATCGCTGCAATACCCTGGCCACCACCAATACACATGGTAACCAATGCGTACTTGCCTTGAATACGCTGCAGCTCGTACAAGGCTTTTACTGTAATAATAGTGCCTGTTGCCCCAATGGGGTGCCCCAAACTGATACCGCTGCCATTGGGATTGACCTTTGCCGGATCAAAGCCCAGCGCCTTGCTGACGGCACAAGCTTGTGCCGCAAAGGCCTCATTAGCCTCGATGATATCAATATCATTAATGGTAAGGCCTGCCTTGGCCAATGCTTTTTGCGTTGCCGGTACCGGACCAATTCCCATAAGCCCTGGCTCTACGCCTGCATGCGCATAAGCCACCAGACGGGCAAGCGGTTTCACATTGCGCAGCTTGACCTCTTCTGCATTCATGAGTACCACAGCCGCAGCACCATCGTTAATGCCTGAAGCGTTGCCAGCAGTCACCGTACCATTTTCACGCACAAAAACCGGTTTCAGTTTTGACAGGCTTTCAAGAGTGATATCACGGCGGGCATGTTCATCGGTATCGAATATTACATCACCTTTACGTGTTTTTTGCACGATTGGAACAATTTGCTCTTTAAAGTAGCCGTTATCAATTGCATTAATAGCGCGGCGATGTGACTCCATGGCCAATTCATCCTGCTCTTCGCGGGTGATATTGAATTTTTTCGCCACATTTTCAGCGGTTACGCCCATATGGATTTTTTCAAAAGGATCTGACAGAGCCCCGGTCATCATGTCCATAGCAACGCTATCACCCATACGGGCACCAAAGCGGTGGGCCGGCAATATATAGGGTGCCCGACTCATGTTTTCAACACCACCAGCCACGGCAACTGAAGCATCTCCCAGCATGATGGACTGGGCGGCAGAAACAATGGCCTGCAAGCCAGACCCGCAAAGACGGTTCACATTGAACGCGGGTGTTTCGATAGAGACGCCCGCATTCACGGATGCCACACGGGAAACATACATGTCACGAGGCTCGGTGTTGGCGACATGCCCAACGACGACATGCCCCACATCAGCACCAACAAGACTTGCCCTGGCAAGCGCTTCTTTAATCACCGTGCTACCCAAGTCGCATGGAGGCACATCTTTTAAGGAAGCACCAAAATCACCAATGGCCGTTCTTACACCAGAAACCACAAAAATCCCGCTCATCTCTTCACTCCTTTTGGTAAAAAAAACGTAAATATTATTTTGAACTAAAATAGCCTTTAAATTTAACCCAGATCGCCTTCTATCTCAAAGGATTTATTAATACATGAAAATTGCAACCTGGAACGTCAACTCACTTAAGGTAAGATTGCCGCAAGTGATTGCCTGGCTACAGGAAAACCCCGTTGATGCCCTGTGTCTTCAGGAACTGAAGCAGGAAACCGATAAATTTCCGCTAGATGCGTTTAAAGAGTTGGGCTATCAGTGTGCCTGGACAGGTCAGAAAACCTATAACGGCGTAGCCATTATTTCCAGACAGACGCCACTTGATATTACACTGAACAATCCGTTTTTCCCTGATGAACAGCAAAGATTGGTCAGTATTACCGTCCCTTCTGAAATCGGAGATATACGCATCATTTGTGCCTACTGCCCAAATGGCAGCTCACTGGAAAGTGATAAATATACCTATAAGCTTGAATGGTTCAAGGCCTTGCACCAATATCTGGAGCAACAACTTCAGAAATACCCCAATCTGGCTGTTTTAGGAGATTACAATGTCGCGCCGGAAGATCGTGACGTACATGATAAATACAGTGGCGACATTTTGATTTCACCTTCCGAACGCGAGGCTTTTCAACGTTTGCTCGATTTGGGATTAAGTGATTCCTTCCGCCTGTTTGAGCAGGAAGAAAAGTCATTCAGCTGGTGGGATTATCGCATGATGGGCTTCAGGCGCAATGCCGGTTTACGCATTGACCACATCCTGCTTTCAAAGCCATTGCGGGATTTGTGTACGGAATGCGTGATAGATAAACAACCGCGCAGAAATGAACAGCCATCAGATCATACCCCTGTCATTGCCACAATCACCATTTAATGAAAATGGCCCGAGTCTGGCGCAACACCAGACTCAGGCCACCATCATCCAATAAACCCGCTTGTTGGACCAATCGGCATCAGTTTACTCTCACTGACTTTTTATAATTATTCACCATCCTGGATTCGCTGTTCAAGATCACTGGCCTGTGCCGCAGTCGTCATGGGAACAAACAAATGCCCTGTGTTTATGCCTTCGTTAATGGCAAGGATAGAAACAAGCTTATTATTCATGGTAACGGTTAGGTTTTTGCCAATATTACGACTGGTAAAGTCGGCAAGTTTTGCGCTACCTTGGCTGGAAAAGTGCAGATCAACAAAAACATTACTTGCGCTATCCTGTTTGGCAATGGCATTTTGCAAGTCATTACGGATTAAGGTTTGACTTGGATCCACATAGACAAGCTGACCACTTTGCTGAACGGGAATATAGCCCGCCAGCGGTGTCATGGATGAAACATAAATCACCAGGGAAGAGGCAACCCCCACAGGCTGTTGGGGCAACCCCGACGGCTGTCTGACAGGTTCTTGCTCAACAGGCAAGACCGGGACATCGCTCAGCAAGGTTCCTCCTTTGCGATCATCGGGAAATAAATCTATGGTTTCGCAACCAGCAAGTAGAAAAGTTACCCCAAGTATAGTGAGATTTACAAATTTTTTTATACTCATACTATTTCCAATCAATGTTAAAGGAAGCGTTCGTGTCCTTTCAAGTATCGCCACTGCCCTACTGGCAAGTCTGCCAGGGTGACATTGCCCATACGAACCCGTTTAAGACCAACCACTTTAAGACCAACCAATTCACACATGCGACGAATTTGCCGTTTCTTGCCTTCGTGCAAAATGAATTTTAACTGATCATCATTCAACCATGAAACTTCTGCCGGGCGCAAGGCCTGTCCGTCCAATGTCAGGCCATGGTTCAGCAGGCTCAGGCCATTGCCCTGAATTCTGCCTTCAACCCTGACCAGATATTCTTTTTCCACCTCTGAATCTTCACCAATTAGCTGCTTGGCAATACGGCCATCCTGGGTTAATACCAGCAAACCCTGTGAATCGATATCCAGCCTGCCAGCAGGTGCCAGACCACGAAGATGGCCTGGTTCAAACCGTTGACGACCTTTATCAAACTGGCGTTCGGGAGTAATTAGACTGGCAGCGGGTCGATACCCACCTTCAGCCTGTCCGGACACATAGCCAACCGGCTTATTAAGGATAATGGTTACCCTTGCGGTTTGTCTTGACTGCGCCATTTTATCAAGTGTGATCGTTTGGTTTGGATAGGCTTTATCACCCAAACCCACCACTCTGCCATCCACTTTTACCCACCCACGTTCTATGTAGGCATCCGCTTCACGGCGTGAACACATCCCTTTTTCGGACATGAGTTTAGAAATTCTTGCTTTTTCCATTTATTTCTCAATTTTTTTTGCATTTCGACTCAATGCTGAGTGAATTATTGATATATTCCATTTATAAAAAATGAACATTTGTGGTAATGAACACTTATACAGATACTCCAAACTGGCTACTTGCTGCTCCTCCAAAACTTGAAGGCATACAAAAGCAGTGGTTGTTTCGACCAGGCGCACTAACAGGCGGTTTGCGGCAACTCGGCATCGTTGAAATAAGGATATTGAAAGAATGCATACAAAGCCTTCCCTACGATGAGGCTGGCACTTGCAGGCAGTTTATATCCAGTCCAGTATGGGTGCGTGAAATTATAATGTCCATCAATGGCATTCCAGCAGTTGCCGCCCGCAGTCTGACTCCGTTAAAAGCCTCGCATGGCGTTTGGCAAGGTATCAGGAAATTAAGAACCCGTCCTTTGGCAGATATTCTTTACACTGATCGTGCCATTACACGGTCAAACTTCGAATGCGGACTTGTTAAAAGAACCATGCCCATTTACAACACGCTGGCCCAGGTTTTACACCCTGTTCCTGCCAAACCAACACTTGCCAGACGTTCAACATTCTGGAAAAACAGGCAGCCCCTATTGGTAACCGAATGTTTTTTACCCGCCTTCTGGAATGAAATCATTCCTGCCGCCAGTCAAAACAAAAAACAGAATGTAGCATAAAAACACCCGAGCTTGAATACCAGGGCCGCTTATTTTCTAGAGCGCCTGATCATCAAGCTCACCGGTACGAATCCGAACGGCTTTTTCGATATGAGTGACAAAAATTTTGCCATCTCCGATTTTGCCTGTCCGGGCCGCCTTTACGATGGCTTCAAGGGCAGCATCAACCTGGCTGTCGGGTATGGCGAGTTCTATTCTTACTTTTGGCAAAAAGTCCACAACATACTCGGCGCCCCGGTAAAGTTCGGTATGCCCCTTCTGGCGACCAAAACCTTTGACTTCGGTTACCGTCAGGCCACTAACCCCAATTTCAGCCAAGGCCTCGCGAACCTCATCAAGTTTAAAAGGTTTGATTATTGCTGTTACTAATTTCACCTTGTCTGTCCTTCAATTATCATGTTCATTGTTTTGGATTTTAACCTGACCAGGCCATTTGATAATGCTAGAAATGATATCCATTGGTAATTGGATAGCGCCAGTCACGTCCAAATGCCCTTCGTGTTAATTTAGGACCGGGCGCACCCTGCCGACGTTTGTATTCATTAATTCTCAGCAGACGGGCTACTTTTTCAACCTCTTGACGGGCATAGCCAGCTGCAATAATTTCTTCCAATGACTGATCCTGCTCCATCATTCGTTCAATGATGCCATCCAGAATATCGTATTCAGGCAAACTGTCCTGATCGGTTTGATCAGGTCTTAGCTCGGCTGAAGGAGGACGGGTGATGATTCTTTCGGGGATGACGGCACTAATGGTATTACGCCATTGAGCAAGGCGGTAAACCCAGGTCTTGGGCAAATCTTTAAGCATGGCAAACCCCCCCACCATATCTCCGTACAATGTACAGTAGCCGGTAGCCAGTTCGGATTTATTACCCGTTGTTAAAACAACCGAGCCAAACTTGTTTGAGATGGCCATTAACAATGTGCCACGAATACGTGCCTGAAGGTTTTCCTCGGTAGTATCAACGGGAACATTGGCGAAGATGGGTGACAAGGCATTCAAATAAGTTTCAAACATGCTGGCAATGGCAACTTCATGGTAACTAATACCCAATCGCTGTGCCATGTCCTGGGAGTCGGTCACGGAAATATCTGCCGTATATTCTGAGGGCATCATGACTGCCTGTACATTCTTGGCACCTATGGCATCTACTGCTACAGCAAGCACCACAGCCGAATCAATACCTCCTGACAAACCCAGCAAGGCTTTTTTAAAAAAGTTTTTGCCCAGGTAGTCTTGTGTTGCCAACACCAATGCGCGCCAAATTTCAGACTCCAGTGGTTCGGCATTGTTTTTGAGTACCCCATGAAATGGCAAGGAATTGCCATCGTGCGGCAGTGCAAGTGGCAAGGCTTGCTCTGCTGTTAAGGTTTTTTCTTTTAATTTCACGACACCCAGGGCCTGGACAAATATATTCAGCTCCTGAACCAGCTGGCCCTGTGCATCAAGCACAAAAGAATTGCCATCAAAAACCAGCTCATCCTGACCTCCTACCATATTGCAATAGACAACGGCCATATCGTGTTCACAGATGTTTTTCTGCATGACCTCGATACGCTGATCATCTTTATTCATAGTGTAAGGTGACGCATTTAACACCAACAATGTTTGCGCTCCGGCCTGGGCCGCCTGTTGGGGCACTTTAGGTAACCAGGTATCTTCACAGATGGCCACACCAAAACAATGCCCCTTAAGCGTAAAAACAAAGGGTTCAGTGCCTGCAGTAAAATAACGCTTTTCATCAAAAACAGAATAATTGGGCAATTCCTGCTTGAAATAAACCCCTTCAATCTTGCCATTAACCACCAACGAGACACAATTGTGTATGCCTTTGGGAGTCTTGACTACATGACCTATTAATATATGCAGGTTGGTCAAACCCGCCAGTTTGGCACATAATTTCTCAAACTCGGAAGCCTGATCCTTAATGAATTCAGGGCGCAGCAGCAGATCTTCAGGTTGATACCCTACCAGCGCCAATTCAGGCAATACAAGAACATCCACACCATGCTCATGGGCCTTTTGTGCTGCTTGCAAGATAAGCGCCGCATTGTCTGCAAAACGCCCAACCGTTGCATTAATTTGAGCCAAACCGATTAAAATAGGTGCTTCCATGATAGAAAAATTAAATATCCATTAAACTTTTAATTAAAACACAGATGCGCTTTCTCAACGAATAAAATACTTATAATTAGTATAAATTTCTTCTTCCAATTTTTTACTTTTTATCATACTCCTGCATAATTATGACCAACAATACATCTCCGCAAAATCAATTTGACAACAAGGCACAGGCCTGGTCTGCCCGTTTCAGTGAACCGGTATCCGATCTGGTCAAGCGCTATACCGCTTCGGTTGATTTTGACAAAAGGCTGGCCCGCTTTGATATCCAGGGCTCCTTGGCTCATGCTGATATGCTGGCTCATGTTGGGGTAATTTCTGCTCAAGACCTTGCCGATATTCAAAAAGGCATGCAACAAATCCTGGCTGAAATTGAACAGGGCCAGTTCGAATGGCTGCTTGATCTTGAAGATGTTCACCTGAATATTGAAAAACGTCTGGTTGAGTTGATTGGTGATGCCGGTAAGCGCCTGCATACCGGGCGCTCACGTAATGACCAGGTTGCTACCGATATCCGCTTGTGGCTGCGCGAGGAAATTGACGTCTCAGGCCAGCTACTGGTACAACTGCGCCAGGCGCTTGCAACCGTGGCGCTAGATTATCACGACACCATCATGCCAGGCTTTACCCACTTACAGGTTGCCCAGCCCGTCACTTTCGGCCACCACCTACTGGCCTACGCTGAAATGTTTGCCCGCGATGCCCAGCGCCTGCAAGACTGCCGTAAACGGGTTAATCAACTGCCCTTGGGCGCTGCAGCCCTGGCTGGCACCTCTTACCCGATTGATCGCGAGCGCGTGGCAAATACCCTGAAGTTTGACGGTGTATGCCGTAACTCCCTGGATGCCGTTTCCGATCGTGACTTTGCCATCGAGTTCTGTGCGGCTGTTTCTTTGGTGATGACCCATATTTCACGCCTGTCAGAAGAATTGATTTTGTGGATGAGCCCCCGTGTTGGCTTTATTGAGCTAGCAGACCGTTTCTGCACCGGCAGCTCTATCATGCCGCAAAAGAAAAACCCCGACGTACCTGAACTTGCGCGTGGTAAAACGGGGCGTGTCAATGGCAACCTGATTGCCTTGCTTACCCTTATGAAAGGCCAGCCGCTTGCCTACAACAAAGACAACCAGGAAGACAAGGAAGGCCTGTTTGATTCGGCCGATACCTTACGTGATACCCTGACCATTTTTGCGGACATGGTTGGTGGCATCAAGGTTAAACCCGAAAACATGCGTGCTGCGGCACTGCAAGGCTTTTCTACCGCCACCGATCTGGCCGATTACCTGGTTAAAAAAGGCCTGCCTTTCAGGGATGCCCATGAAACCGTTGCACTGGCAGTAAGGAAATGTGAGGAAAGCAACTGTGACCTGGCTGACCTGACACTGGAGCAACTTCAGGAATTTAATGCAAGTATTCAAGAAGATGTTTTTGAAGTGTTAACGTTAGAAGGATCCGTATCTTCACGCAATCATATTGGTGGCACAGCGCCCGCCCGCGTCAAAGAAGAAGCCTTGCGTATTCTGGCTGAAACCGGGGTATGATGATTTTTCAAGCCTTCGTTCTTGAAAATTAGCCTTATTTTTGAAGCAAGGCCAGCAGAAAAAAAAATGGATCAAGCCCAACCATCCCGGACTTGATCCATTTTCTTTTTAAGGCTGGACTTGATTACTATTAACAGCGCAAGAACCGATGCCAAATATTTAATTCTCAATAGAAGATGGGCTTTAAAATTCATCTGGATATTGCCCGCCCACGATTTTCCTGACGACATCCGCATTAAACCCGCGAGACAATAAAAACCGGATCTGTTTGGCATACTCTTGTGGCGTTGAATAAGCCCGTCCACGGAATTTTTTATCCCAAACCTCATAGGCCCTTTCAAACTCTGACTGCTCAAGCTGTTCTTTAAGCGCTGAGATATCTTCGGGATCCAGCTTGTGCTGCTTTAATTCCTGGAGAATTTTTGCCGTTCCCCATTTTGATGATTTTTGCTGTGCAAAAGTATGGGTAAAACGCTGGTTTGATTGCCAGTTTTCTTTTTTCAGGCGTGCCAATACCTGCTCAATTTCCTCGGAGGATGCTGCATGGGGAAGCAGTTTTCTGCTTAATTCCAGCTCAGAATGCTCGCGCCGGGAAAGCAGGTTAACCGCCCTTGCCAGCAAAGATATGCCTGTTTTTTTATTGACGCCCTGGGTGGAGTTTTTTGCTTTTTGCAACTCAGAGGTTCGAACTATTTCCTGACTATTGTTTTGTGATGACTGGCTGGCCCTGCGGGTAGAAGGCCTTCCATCGTGGGAAGAGTCGCCTGAGCGCCCCGCCTTGGCTGCGCTGGATACAGCAGGCACAGGCGATGATTTTGAAACACGAACCGTTTCAAAATCATCGTCATCATCAGGATCGTTACCAAAACCGTCACGATTCATGACTTAAAACGTATTCAATGGGAACCGTTATTCAATTTCAGCTTCATCACTGGTAGGCGCTATGGATTGCGCCTGGGAAATAATGCCCAGATTTTCACGGATCCTGTTTTCAATTTCAAAGGCCATATCAGGGTGTTCTTTAAGATACTCGCGAACATTGTCTTTGCCTTGGCCGATTTTATTGCCATTATAGCTATACCAGGCACCGGCTTTGTCTACAATGCCAGCCTGAACACCAAGATCGATGATTTCACCCTGACGGGAAATACCGGCACCATACATGATGTCGAACTCGGCTTGTTTAAAGGGAGGTGAAACCTTGTTTTTAACTACTTTAACCCGGGTTTCATTGCCGATAATTTCATCTCCTTTCTTGATGGAGCCGATACGACGGATATCCAGGCGGACTGAGGCATAGAACTTAAGGGCATTACCACCGGTTGTGGTTTCGGGGCTGCCAAACATGACACCGATTTTCATACGGATCTGATTAATGAAGATAACCATGCAATTGGTGCGTTTGATGGAGGCGGTTAGTTTACGCAATGCCTGGCTCATTAAACGGGCCTGCAAGCCAGGCAGGCTGTCACCCATGTCGCCTTCGATTTCGGCACGGGGAGTCAAGGCGGCCACCGAGTCGATAACGATTAAGTCTACCGACCCGGAGCGAACCAGTGCATCGGTAATTTCAAGGGCCTGCTCGCCAGTGTCTGGCTGGGAAATAAGCAAATCACTTAAGTTGACCCCTAATTTTGCAGCATACTGGACATCCAGGGCATGTTCGGCATCGACAAAGGCACAGGTACCGCCAATTTTTTGCATTTCAGCAATAACCTGCAAAGTCAGTGTTGTTTTGCCTGAAGATTCTGGGCCATAAATTTCAATAACCCGACCGCGTGGCAAACCACCAACACCCAGTGCGATATCCAGGCCCAGGGAGCCAGTGGAAACGACCTGAATATCGTGCGCCACCTCGTTGTCGCCATAGCGCATGACAGAGCCTTTGCCAAATTGTTTTTCTATTTGGGACAAGGCGGCTGCCAGGGCCTTTGCGCGTTCTGCTGATGCTGTTTTGGATTGTTTGTCGTCCATGGAGGGTCCTTAATTGGGTGACTTCAAAATAAATTCAATTGAATATTATCGCATTAAATTATACTGTATGCATAGACAGTAGTGATATTATTTGCATAATTTCACCAAACAATAAATATTAACCTGTTTGCCTTATCAATTCAGGACATTGTCAGATGTTATCCTTATAGTTACTAAATGGGAACAAACTGCCTGGTCAAATTCCAAGCTCCTTTTTGGCAACAGTTTTTTTCTCATCGCTGTGCAGCGCCCCGCAACTTTTGCGTTGCACACGTTCCCGTATTTTCCTGCCAGCAACCCTGGCAGGTTTTTTTTGCCTTCATACGTTAAAATCGATACTTTTGGCAGAAAAATATGTGGTTCAAAAACCTGAAAGTCTTTCGTCTATCGCCCATTTGGCAAATTTCTGTCCAGGATCTCGAGGCCAAGCTCGAGAAACAGCTTTTTCAGCCCGGCAACCGCTCGGATATGCAAAATATGGGCTGGGTATCACCTTGCAATAATGGCGCTTTGGTGCACGCGCTAAATGGCCAGTACCTGATGGCATTGCGCGTAGAAAAAAAACTGCTGCCTGCAACAGTCATTAACCAGTTTACCAAAGCAAAAGCCCAGGAAATTGAAGAGCAGCAAGGCTACAGACCCGGTCGCAAACAGCTTAAGGAAATCAAGGAACAGGTTACCGAAGAGTTATTGCCCAAGGCCTTTAGCATTTTTCGGGACACCCAAGTATGGATAGACACCAAAAACCACTGGTTAATTATTGATGCTGTCGCAGCAGCCAAATCTGATGAAGTAATTGGCATGCTAGCAAAAGTACTGGATCCTTTACCCGTTCAAAGCCTTTTTACCGAGCAATCTCCTTCTGCCGCCATGACTGAATGGCTGCTCCAGGACGAGGCGCCGGCAAACTTTAGTATCGACCAGGATGTCGAATTACGCTCTAGCGCAGAAAATCGTGCTACCGTCCGCTACGTGCGCCAGACACCAGAAAAGGAAGACGTGACCAAACACATAGAAGCGGGCAAGCAATGCACTCGCCTGGCGCTTACCTGGGCTGACAGGGTTTCATTTATCCTGAACGAATCCCTGGATATCAAACGCGTCACGCCACTGGATATACTGACGGAAGGCAGCGATTTTTCAAATATGGATGACACCGAACGCTTTGATGCCGACATGACACTGATGTGTGCCGAACTGGCCAATTTACTGGATGACCTGGTGGGCGCCCTGGGCGGTGAAAAAAAATCAGGACCACAATAAAACGCTATTTCAGGCTTAATGTAATGGTATAAGGAACTGCCTGCGCTATATTCTCAAGCGCAGCCTTTTCCTGCTGGATTTCCATATTTTCCTTGAACATGACCCGCAGTTCGTAAAGTCCCTCAACAGGAATGATGAAATCAGTATCCCGCTCCAGGATTTTAGTTTCTGGACCAAATAAAACAATATCCAGAAAATCCTCCCCTTTCAGATTGACTCGTAAGGTCTGGTCTTGCGTAGCCCGAAACTGATAAGCCGAATACCCTGCCCCCATGATATAACCGGTATAAATCATGGCAGGCTCTTCTTTAGAAAAACTAACGTTTTGGGTCATGTTGGTCAATGAATTGATGATGGCCTCATTGTGTTTTTCGGAAGCCTGCTGCATTTTTACAGCCTCTGAAGCATAATGTGTTTCCAGTTTGCCAACGATAACCACCGAGGCAACGGTAAAAACAAGAATAATACCTATAAGAACTTTGGAGGACTGTGAAAAATGCATATGAGTGCTTTTGAGTAATACAAACGGGGTACACCACCTTTTATAGTGGCAAGGGAAAAAGTCTACATCAATATACCGTCTCTGAACAGTTCCCCCAATAGAAAATGGTCGCTAGTCTTCACTGGAAGCCTGTTGTCATGACTGTTCTTTGGGCAACGTGGCTGCAGCCGTAAACAGCACATCGGTGGAAGAGTTAAGCGCCGTTTCAGTAGAATCCTGCAATACACCAATTACAAAACCCACCCCCACCACCTGAATGGCAACATCATTGGAAATACCAAACAGGCTACAGGCCATTGGGATTAGCAGCAAGGAACCACCTGCAACACCGGATGCCCCGCATGCCGCCACGGTTGAAACAATGCTCAGCAACACAATTGTTGGGAAATCAACACTGATATTAAGGGTATTTACCGCAGCCAGAGTCAGCACTGTAATGGTAACGGCAGCCCCCGCCATATTAATGGTTGCACCCAATGGAATGGAAACTGAATAGGTTTCCCTGTCAAGGCCAAGCTTTTCGCACAAGGCCATATTAACCGGAATATTGGCCGCCGAACTACGGGTAAAGAATGCAGTAATACCACTTTCACGTAAGCACTGGAATACCAAAGGATATGGGTTGCGCCTGAGTTTGATGAAAACAATGACGGGATTGACAACCAAAGCCACAAACAGCATTGAACCAAGCAATACCAGCAATAAATGTGCGTAACGAAGCAACTCACCAGCACCTGATTCAACAATCGTGGTTGCTACAAGACCAAAGATACCCAGCGGAGCCAAGCGGATAATCATCCTGACCACCGCGGTCACCGCGTCAGAAAAATCAGAGATTAAAACCTTGGTACTGTCATTGGCATGACGCAGCACCATGCCAAAGGCAATAGACCAGGCAAGGATACCAATATAGTTTGCTTCCAGCAAAGCCTGTACAGGATTGGTCGCGATACTTAACGCCAGATTCCTGAGCACTTCAAGCACATTACCGGGCGGGTTTAACTGGGCCGATTCAATCTGCAAATTGAGCACGGAAGGAAACATCAGGCTGGCAACAACCGCAACCAGGGCAGAAAAGAAGGTTCCTGCCACATACAGAAGCAGCACTGGCTTGATCTGAATTTCCGAACCTTTCCGATGACCGGAAATGGCGGCCATAATCAGGATAAAAACCAAGATTGGCGCAATTGATTTAAGCGCATTGATAAACAAGGTTCCCAAAATACTGATTGAAGAAACAGCCGACGGCCAGATGATAGCCAGCATGATCCCCGCAACCAGACCAATGACAATCTGAAGCACCAGACTGCCATTTTTTATAAAATTCAAGACGGGGTTCTCCGTTTCCTGACCTGCCAGGCCCATGATGCAGCACCTATAAAAATGAAATTAAGAATAAAACCGATTAAATTCAAAAACAACATAATCGGAAAATGCGTAAATCTAACATATTTTTTTAACTCATTGAATAATACATCAGCGCTGTTTCAACAATAATGGCCCGATCCCCAAGGATCAGGCCATTAATCAAATCAGGTTAAATATTAACTTAAGAAGCGTAAGCCTTTTTGGCTTCAACTTGCTCGGATTTGCCGGTGACGCCAATGAATACCTGCCATGCAACGGCCAGGGCACCCACGATAAACACTACGTCACTGAAGGTACGAATCCAGCGCAAGGTTTCAAGTATATCCTGCTGCAGGAAAGCCTCTCCGCGTGCATACCACATACCTTCGCTCAGGCTGGCGTGAAACTGAATAAGCCCAATTGGCAACAAGCTGGTGACAATCATGCCAATGACACCCAGATTCAGGCACCAGAAAGCGGTTTTCATCAGGCCTGCGCTAAACACCATGTTTGGACGGATGTAACGCAAGACTAGCAGAACAAAACCAAGTGCCAGGAATCCATAGACACCAAACAGAGCTGCGTGAGAGTGAACGGCAGTTGTGTTCAGACCTTGGATGTAATACAGCGCAATGGGTGGGTTAACCATGAAGCCGAACACACCGGCGCCCAACATATTCCAGAAGGCAACAGTAACGAAGAACAGCACTGGCCAATGAAGGTTTTCCATCCATGGGGCAAGAGATTTCAGTCTCCAGTTTTCCCAGGCTTCATAACCTAATACAACTAACGGTACTACTTCAAGCGCACTGAAGGAAGCGCCAACTGCCATAACAGGTGTGGTTGTACCCGCAAAATACATATGGTGGAATGTACCAGGAACACCACCCAGCATAAACAATGAAGCAGATGCCAGGCTGGCAGCAGTAGCCATACGTTTTGAAACCAGGCCCATAGAAGAGAAAATAAAGGCCAGGGCTGTGGTAGCGAACACTTCAAAGAAGCCTTCAACCCACAGGTGAACTACCCACCAACGCCAGTATTCCATGACAGTGATGTGAGAACGTTCGCCGTAGAACAAACCTGCACCGTAGAACAAACCAATACAAATACATGAAGCGGTAAACAGGATCAGCAAATGCTTGTCACCTTTTTGACGAAGCGCGCTAACAACACCATTCATCATCAGTACCAGCCAGAAGGCCACACCAATGAATTTAACGATTTGCCAGAAACGACCCAGTTCAAGGTACTCATAACCCTGGTGACCAAACCAGAAGTTCAGTTCACGTGGCATGATATGGGAAATGGCCAGGTAGTTACCGATATAAGAGCCTACAACCAGGACAACCAGTGCCCAGAAAAGAATGTCGACACCCAGTTTCTGATATTTTGGATCTTTGCCACCATTAATGATTGGAGCCAGGAACAGACCAGCAGCCAGGAATCCGGTTGCAATCCAGAACAAAGCCGTTTGCAGGTGCCAGGTTCTTAACAAAGAGTACGGGAACCATTTAGATAGCTCAATGCCATAGAAAGTCTGGCCTTCTACGGTATAGTGTGCCACTGCACCACCCATAAATACCTGGAAAACAAATAATGCAACAACCAAAATGCAATACTTGCCCAGCGCTTTTTGTGATGGCGTCAAGACGAATGTTGTAATAGGATCACGGGCAGGTGCCTTATGCTCTTCATGATCTTCCTTGCGCAGGAAAGCCCATCCCCATACCAGGAAACCAACGCCGGCAATCAAGACCACCACACTGATAATTGACCAAATGACGTTTTCAGCAGTCGGCACGTTATCGATCAAAGGCTCATGTGGCCAGTTGTTGGTATAAGTGGCATTGTTGTAATCAGGACGCTCTGTCGATGCGGTCCATGCTGTCCAGAAGAAGAACTTGGCCATGTCAAAACGGTCTTGTTCATCAGGCAGCGTATTGGTTTTCATGGCAAAGCTTTCGCGTGAGCCATCCAGTGCCGGGTCGTCACCAAACAAGGACACATAGTAGTTGGCCGTGTCTTTCATTGCAGCTATACGCCGATCTGACACCACCACTTCGTCTTTTTCAAGATCATAGGTGTTGGTGCGATACTCCGCTTTAAGCTTGACTTTCAGAATCGCTTTTTGCTCTTCTGAAGTCTGCTCATAAGGAATACCATATTCGTCCTGGGAAGCCAGATCAAGCCATGCAATCAATTCGCGATGCAGCCAATCTGAAGTCCAGTCGGGCGCCTGCAGTGCACCGTGGCCAAAAATAGAGCCAACCTGCATGCCACCTGCACTTTGCCAGGCATTTTGACCATCAAGAATATCTTCCTTGGTAAATAGAACATCACCGGAAGCCGTCACTACCTTTCCGGGAATAGGTGGTGCATTGCGATATACCTCAACCCCGAAATATCCGAGAATACTGAACGTAACCGCAAGAATCGCGATTAGCGTCCACCATAATTTTTTATAACTACCCATTTTTAATTCCTTAAATTAACTGTGTTGGCGTTATGTTTCATTAATAGCCAGCTTCAGCCAGAAATTTGCTTTTATTTAAACAAGACTTGATTCTCAAGCGCTAAATGCAATCGCAGATCTTCAATAAACTCCCCTATTCCAGAATATAATTTCTCCCATGAACCGCAGGCGCTATCAGGCAAGAACAGGTTTTTGGTCAATTTCAGCAACCTGTCAATTCCTTCTTCGTGCTGTTCATGCTCAAGCAGCATGACCGAAATCGGAGCCTTCGCCATATCCTTCATGCCCTTGCTCAACAAAGGAAAAAGAACGTTTTCCTCTTTCAGCATGTGACTATCCAGTTCCTGCCAAATGCTTGCCAGGACATCGGCTAATCCCGCGGGACATTCAGGATCATCTTCATGTACCATTTCTATCTTTCTTGACAGCTCGATCAGCGCGGGCAACTGGGCCCGATGCTTATCGTGAAAATTGATCTGGATGTACGAAATAAGCACATCCGGATCTTCACTGCCAAGCTTCAGTATCTGAAGAATAGAAGGCACCTGATCCGATTCCATTTTGTTTTTTAATAGAACGCTCATTGTGCGAACTCCTGTTGTAAATACACATAGAGCTATAAGCAATATTCGTGCCAATTTTTTTTCAAATGAAATATCAATGGTTTGCAAAATTAATGGTATATAATACCCTTTTTGGTTATGGTAAAATCAACCATAAAAAGGGTAAAAAACACCATGCTATATAGTATTCTTGCCGATATGAACGATGAATTGCCAGCTGCATTAAGACTGGAAAGATTGGTTCAGACTATTAAAACGCAGTTCAACTGCGGAGCGGTTGGTCTATTGGCCATTGATGATGATGCACTCAAGCTGGTTTCTGCCAAGGGTCTGGTTCATGAGTCTCTTGGTCGTCGCTTCAAGATTGCAGAGCACCCCCGTTTTGCTGCCATCCTGTCCAGACGAGAGCCAATCCTGTTCGAACCTAATATCCCTTTGCCCGACCCCTACGATGGCTTGCTTGATGACCGGGCCGGAGAGCCCCTGTTAGTGCATGACTGTCTGGGCATGAGCCTGTATGTAGAAGGAAAACCCTGGGGCGCCATCACTCTGGATGCCATAGAAGACACGTTTACTGATGAGTCCATTGACATTCTTGCCCGCTATGCCCTGCTGATTCAAACCTGCATACGTATGACTCAACTTGAAAAAGACAATAAAAGCCTGCGGCAACTTAATATCACTGCCGGCCAAAACACTGCCATTAAAGCAGAACAGGAAATCATTGGACAAAGCGACCCTATCCGGAAACTGATGCAAGAACTAAACGTAATTGCCGATGCCAACTTGCCAGTTTTGCTCTTAGGTGAGACAGGTGTGGGCAAGGACATGTTTGCCCAACATATTCATCGCCATTCAAAACGCAATCACAAACCCATGATTCACGTTAACTGTGCCGCCCTACCCGAAAACCTGGCGGAAAGTGAATTGTTCGGGCATGTCAAAGGCGCATTTTCAGGTGCTGAAACAGAGCGCCCCGGTCGTTTTGAGGCTGCCCATGGAGGCACGATTTTCCTGGATGAGGTGGGTGAGTTATCCTTGAATATTCAGGCGAAGCTGTTACGTACCTTGCAAAATGGTGAGATACAACGCCTGGGCGCTGACAAATCCAAAAAAGTAGATGTAAGAATTGTGGCAGCCACCAATCGTGACCTCAAGGCCAGTACGCTGGATGGCAGTTTCAGGATAGACTTGTATCACCGTCTTTCGGTTTACCCCATTCATATCCCACCCTTACGTGAACGAGGCAAGGACATCTTGATGCTGGCAGGGTATTTTCTGGAATTCAATCGGGCACGACTTGGCTTGCGCGGTATCCGGCTGACCAAAGAGGCCGAGCAAGCCTTAATGGCTTATGATTGGCCCGGCAATGTCAGGGAACTTGAACACATAATCAGCAGGGCAGCGATTAAAATGTTGGGCAGTGGCGCCTCCCGAAATAGCATTTTAAGCATCGAACCCCAGTATCTGGATATCGTTAACACTCAGCCAGTCATATTGAGTCAGGTTGAAACACAGCCTCCTGCCGTCAGGACACCACCTGTCAGCCCAAAACCAGTCATCCAGCCCATGAATGAAGCGCTCAAGACTTTCCAGCACGATCTTATTCAAGCCGCCCTGGAACAAAGCGGGCAAAACTGGGCCAATGCGGCACGTTTACTTGACATGGATGCCAGCAATCTTCATAAACTAGCTAAACGGCTGGGGATGAAATAACAAAATGGCAGGCTAACGACATAAAGGCGCCAATAACGACGCCTTTTTTCAAGTTAAAAAAACCTGCATGTTAATGAATGACCCATTTAACTTAACAAAGCCCTTTGCTTGAGTCGGGTCAAGGTATCGCGTGCAGCCGCTGCCTGTTCAAACTCAAGATTACGGGCATGATCATGCATTTGCTTTTCCAGACGCTTGATTTCACGGGCCAGGGATTTTTCATCACCAATGACGTCCATGAATTCCAATTCATTATTGAGGTTTGCCTGCGCAGCATTGGAAATCACGCCATCAATCATTTCCCTGACAGCTTTGCTGACGCCTTTGGGCGTAATACCGTGCTCCTCGTTATACTTCATTTGCTTTTTACGGCGCCTTTCCGTTTCACTCATTGCTTTGTGCATGGAATCAGTAATGCGGTCTGCGTATAAAATCGCCTTGCCATTCAGGTTACGGGCAGCCCGCCCAATGGTTTGAATCAGGCTGCGCTCGGAACGCAAAAAACCTTCTTTGTCTGCATCAAGAATGGTAACCAAAGACACTTCAGGAATATCCAATCCTTCGCGCAAAAGGTTGATTCCCACCAGTACATCAAAATGCCCCAGGCGCAAGTCTCGAATAATTTCAACCCGCTCAACCGTATCAATATCAGAGTGCAGATAACGCACTTTAAGCCCGTTTTCGGTGAGGTAATCTGTCAAATCTTCGGCCATGCGCTTGGTTAGCGTGGTCACCAAGACCCGCTCACCCTGGGCTATGCGCAACTTTGCCTCGCCCAGCAAATCATCAACCTGGGTGCTTGCCGGCCGCACTTCAACAACAGGGTCTATAAGTCCGGTCGGACGAACCACCTGCTCCACAATATTATCTGAATGCTCTTTTTCATAATCAGCAGGAGTGGCAGACACAAAAACACTTTGCCGCATACGCTGCTCGAATTCTTCCATTTTAAGTGGACGGTTATCAAGGGCAGAGGGAAGCCTGAAACCGAATTGCACCAGCGTTTCCTTGCGTGACCGGTCACCGCGATACATAGCGCGCAGCTGTCCCATCATGACGTGACTTTCGTCAAAAAACATCAGGGCATCCTCAGGAAGATAATCAATCAGGGTGGGCGGTGGTTCTCCGGGTGCAGCACCAGACAAATGTCGGGAGTAGTTCTCGATTCCTTTGCAAAAACCTAACTCCTGCAGCATTTCTATATCAAAACGGGTGCGTTGCTCTATTCGTTGCGCTTCTACCAAATGATTGTTATCAATAAAAAACTGAACCCTGTCGCGCAACTCGGCCTTGATGGTTTCAATGGCACGCAATACCGTATCACGCGGCGTTACGTAATGCGAACTGGGGTAAACCGTAAAACGTGGTACTTTCTGCCTGACCTTGCCCGTTAGCGGATCAAAAAGCTCAAGCGTTTCAATTTCATCATCGAAAAGCGTTAACCGTAAAGCCAGCTCAGCACTTTCCGCAGGGAAAATATCAATCACCTCACCACGAACCCTGAAAGCCCCCCGGTCAAAATCAACGTCATTGCGTTCATATTGCATGGCAACCAGTCTACCCAAAAGCTCTTGCCTTGGAATCCGGTCTCCGGCACGCAAAATAAGCACCATGGCGTGATAGTCGGCCGGATTGCCAATACCGTAAATACATGACACGGTTCCAACAATAATCGTATCCCGCCTTTCCAGCAGGCTTTTGGTTGCTGAAAGCCGCATTTGCTCTATGTGCTCATTAATGGAAGAATCTTTTTCTATGAACAGGTCACGGGTAGGTACGTAGGCTTCAGGCTGATAATAGTCATAGTAAGAAACAAAATATTCAACGGCATTTTGCGGAAAAAACTCGCGCATTTCAGCGTATAATTGTGCAGCAAGAGTTTTATTGGGTGCCAGAACCAAGGCCGGTCTGCCAAGTTGCGCAATGGTATTGGCCATTGTGTAAGTTTTCCCTGAACCCGTCACCCCCAGCAAAGTCTGAAACATCAGGCCATCTCGAATCCCTTCAGTCAAGGACTCAATGGCCTTGGGCTGGTCTCCGGCGGGCGGGTATGGCTGATACAGCTTAAAAGGACTGCCCGGATATTCTATGAAACCTGGTTCACTCATGCTAGACTTTTACTTTAATGATCTGATTGAAAACAAACTTGCAATCATACATTATCCTCTTTATTTAACAACTTCGGCAAATCCGCCGCATATCAGAAGATGACCACACTTTTTGAATCTGTCGAGCTGGCTCCTCGCGACCCTATTCTTGGCCTGAACGAACAATATAACGCTGACACCCGCTCTTCCAAAGTCAATTTGGGCGTAGGCGTATATTATGACGACGAAGGACGCATTCCTTTGTTGAAAGCCGTGCATAAAGCAGAAGTGGCCCGCATTGAAGCGGCTGCAGCACGCGGCTATCTGCCTA
>Ga0265293_10000441_pt1 | contig 99690 bp, 63 predicted proteins | sample Munlanlewell138R_FD_192505 | JGI IMG/M metagenome (GOLD analysis project Ga0265293, IMG submission 192505) | Leachate microbial communities from a municipal landfill in Southern Ontario, Canada - Leachate well 138R | ecosystem: Engineered > Solid waste > Landfill > Unclassified | place: Canada... | reverse complement strand
TTTTCTTTTTGCAAAGCATGTGAATTTTCATCTGAACTCATTATTTTATTCGATGAAGCCGATAAGCGCTCTTTCTCGTTTACGAAAATTACAAGCTAGCTCTCATGAGCGCGTCAAATGACGCAGTTAACGACAAAGACGCGTAAACTTGCCAAGAAAAGACTGCCTTTGTCGCTAAGGTAAAAACTTTCCCCCGTGTAAAGCTTTTTAATTGTTCATTAAAGTCTTTAGCTCTCCCGCGCCGAGTGTCACCGACTTCTCGACGTTGATCCCAGCATCATCGTTAACAAAGCGTACTTTGTAGCTACCAGCGGGGAGTTCGACTTTTTTCGGCGTCGTACCGTAGGATTTCCCGTCGATCAAGATCGTTGCGGGGGGTTTGCTGTTGATGCGCAAAATAGCTGGAGTGTTGGCATCCGGCGCGGCTGCCGCCACCTTGGGTGCGGGACTTGCTTTCTCGGGCTCTGTCCTATTAACCAAAGTGCTCGGTCTCTCGCGGGCAGGGCGAGTGGGGCGTTCGGATCGTGTCGTTGGACGAACTACGGGCTGTTCTTCGGCAACTTCAACGCTGGGAACGCTATCAAACTCAAGCGATATAAGATCTTGGCGTCCGTCTTTTCGAGGCGTCCATGTACGTTCAATAACTTTATCGTTCAGCGTCAACTTAATATCATAGGTATCGTCAACCGACAGGCGAGTTACGACGGAATTTGTTTTGCCGTCGGCAATTATTTGGCCACTATTTCGGCTCTTAATTTCGTACTTCGCATCTTTGGGCTTACTCTCTAGCCTTAGCGACGCAAAGGCAGGATTTAACGTAATGTGTAAGCGCAGCGCTTGCTTCTCTTGTAACACAATGGTGCGCACATCATCTTTGTAGTCGACCTTGCTAACGCGTACCACGTGTGGCCCGGGGCTCAAGGTTTTTGTTTGAAAATGCCCAACGCCGGGCAGCGGCACATCATCGACGTAGACGAGTGCAGATTTTGGTTCGACGAAAATTTCGAGATCCGTCAATTTTAGCGCCTGCATCGCAACGCTTAGCGACTCTATGCTGTCTTCGCCAAGCACCAAACTGCCTGTCACGTCGTTATAGCCTTCAGCGCGAATGCGATAGTGAAGCTCTTGGTTGGCTGGCAATGAGTCTATGAGCACCAGCGACTCCTCGAGGCTACCAAGGTAATCTTTCCCGTTAACCGTGCCCACGTAGGGTTTATCGTTAATATCGATGCTATAGCGAGTTCCCACAGGTAGAACCTGTAGCGAGAGTTGGCCACTTGGCCGCTTAGAGGCTAAATTGTTGTACAGGTAGACACCCGAAATAATACCAATAACGAGCAAGAGAAGCGCCACTATCCACACAAAAAAGCGTGTATTGTTCTGCTCCTTGGACTGTATCTGCTCAAGGCGAGTGTCGACGGTAAACGGAGAGCTAACCGGCTGCATATCGGCTAACGAGCGCTTTGGCGGTGGTAGCTCGGGGCTAAAACCTAAAGGCGCCGCCGAATCAACGGGATCGAGCGCATCTTTTTGCGAGTATACGATTTCATCATCCTTAGGCGGTTCAAACTCGTCGAGTTCCGCGTATATCGCTTGTTTTGGCGCAGCTTGCGCTGGCAAGTGCTCCATAGAGAAGTCTGGCGACGGCTTCAGCGAAGCCTTGTCGTAAAACGATGCACTAGTGGGATCTTCAAGCGCCTCCTCGACCTTCGATTTATTGAGCACATCGCGCGTGAGTTCCTTGTAAAACTCCGCCTTCTTTTGCTCCAACGCGATCTCTTGGGCAAACATTTTGTGCGAAAAATCGCTCAAATCCTTCGCCGTGTAGTACATCTTTTGGTTAAACATGAACTTCTGAATCGCTTCCTGCATTTCGTGTGCACTCTGGAAACGAAGCGCTATATCTTTCTCTAGCGCGCGAAGAACAATGTCTTCCAATTCTTCAGGAATATTCGGATTGTACAGCGTCGGCGGACTAACCTCGACCTTGCGAATCTTCTCTAGCGTCGAAAAATCGCTCGAACCCAAAAACAGCCGACGAAGCGTCAGCATCTCAAATAATACAATACCTAGCGCAAAAATATCCGAGCGATGGTCGATCTTAGCTTTACCCGAAACTTGCTCCGGGCTCATGTAACTAAATTTACCCTTTAATATCCCCACTTGCGTAGCGCTACTCTTATTAGCCGCCTTCGCGATACCGAAATCAATGAGCTTACACTCGCCATCATAACTAATAAGTACGTTTTGCGGGCTAATATCGCGGTGTACTATACCAAGCGACTTTCCGTTCGCATCTCGCTTGTTATGGGCGTAATCCAAACCTTCGCACAAGCGGCTAATGATGTAGCAAACGCAATCAATTCCAAGCTTCTCCCCCGTTTTCACCGCTCTATCAAAAATGACACGCAAATCGCGACCTGGCACGTACTCCATCGCGATGTAATATTGGTTATCTATGCAGCCCAAGTCGAATATCTGCGCGATATTCGCATGCGTTAACTGCACCGCGATCTTTGCCTCGTCGATAAACATCGAGATGAACTCTTGATCCTCGGCGATAGCTGGCAAAATACGTTTCACCGCCAATACGCGCTCAAATCCCTCAACGCCGAAGCTCTTTGCCTTGAAGACCTCCGCCATTCCGCCCGTGTTTATTTTTTCGAGCAAAAAATAATCGCCAAACGGTATGGGTTTCGCTAGAATGCCCATCGATACCTTCCTTCCTCATCGCCTGAGCACACGTCGTGCTCAAAGACACTTTCCTAACCCTACACTTATGCTAAATCAACAATTTGCGCAAGTCTGCCGTTTACTTTATAAAATGAAGCCTAAGACTTTAGCTTTGATCCCTTTTGGTGGGGGGTTAAGCCCCCCCTACGCGCAAGCTTCCCTTAAAATAAGCCAATTCGCGCATACTTTTCTGCGCCGTTTCGCCTAATCGGCGAACCACCGCAGAAAATGCGCTCAATGGCTTCTTTTGCGGGTGATCTTGCGCTACCCCCCCCAGCGCCTTGCGCGCAGGATTTATCAGAGCGAAAGTAAAAAAACAGCCAAGCCTTCGAAATAAAGGTCAATAAAATCAATAAGTTACACAGCTGTAGGGGCAAGTTTCAAACCTGCCCTTGACCAAGGTAAAATTTGCAAAAAAATAGAGGCCTTTGCTCTGAAGAGACCTTTGCGCGGCTAGAAATGGTGAATTTAATTTTACAAATCCGATACAGTTTTAAAGAAAATTAGTCGTTTTGTAGAGAAGCAAAACAATAAAATGCGCATAAAATTAGGCATGCAGATGATAGAATGACAGTTTATTCGGTAAGCGCTTAAAAAGTGCTTTCTTTTGGGAAGGGGGGTACGGGGGGAAACATCTTTTCTTGTGCAACAAGAAAAGGGTTTCCCCCCGTGCAAAGCTCTCAATGCTGAAGTGGGCTAGCGCCCCGCAAGCGGAACGTCGCAAAGCCTACCATTAAGACAAAGTCGCCTCAATCCCAAACTTTTCCCCAAATTCAGTGCACCTTCGCGTTCCGCCTTCGTGATGCCTATCCACGGCTTTTCAAAATCGATGTAGCCATCCATCACATTAATATAGCATGACGCCGCGTGGCGCCCACACCAACGAAGCACATAATCTGCACAGCACTCGCCGTGATCGGGCAAAAGCAAGTGCCGAATCACTATGTCTTCTGGCTCCCAATATTTGAGCGCCTCTATAATATTCGCCTCTAAAACCTCGTGGTAATCCAATCGCTGGCCTAATAAATCACCGCAATTTGGGGCAATTTTAAAATCAAAAACAAAGCCGTCGACGAATGGCCGAATTAAATGCGCAAGCCCCGTACTATAATAGCCATTCGTATTTAACAGCAAACGAGGTCCCCCCTTCCAATGTTCCTTCAAATACAAACTCGCCTGCTCAATAAAGCCCAAGTGAATCGAAGGCTCGCCGCCAACCCACTGAATACTGCGCAAACGCTCAGGACGCGCGCTATAGCGCGTAATAATTTCTTCTGCAAACTCGTGAGGATCCAGCGAGATAGAGCGCGTCGGATCCCAAAACTTGCGCTCGCTGCAAAAAGTACAGCCCAAATTGCACTGCGAAAAATCCACCACATAACTGGGCACCAAATGCCGCTCTTCACCCAGCTGTTCGCCGTGTCGATAAATCTGCGCCGCCCCAGCACCGCATACTCCCACTTCGCCATCTAATCGCTTCGCCCCACACGCTATCGGGCAAAGCCTACAAGGCTGCATCCAATCTTTAATGCTACTCATCGAACTACGCACCCCCAAAAATATAGGCAAAACCACAGTAAGAGCCTACAAATTCTAGACCCTAGCACACAATATAATGCTGAATAAAATAATGTGCAGCTTAAAGTGGAATAATAGTGTAGATTCTGGCGTGGCTTCCATAAGCCAAAGCGTTCTCAAGTTTAAAATTGAACGCAGTTATTCAAAAGAGGGCTTTAAATCAATGGCGAAAGAACAAGTTCTTATTTTTGACGCTAACAGTGGAATCGGACGAGCACTTACGCTAGCTTTGCCGCGAAAATATCAAAGTCAAGGCTTTAGCCATAAGCTGCTTTTCGAGAGCACACGTGGAGTAAAAAGTATAGCGCTGGACAACGCGCACGATCTTGCGCCCGCACTACGCACAAGTGAACACATCGTTTTTGCCAGCGAAATACTCGACAGCCAACACGAAGCTTTATGCCAAAATGCATACAAAAATCTCGTCCTCGACGCCTACGACGCGTGCGACGACGCGCGCTGCAAAAGCTTCATCTTTTTAAGCAGCGCAAGCGTTTACGGCCCACACAAACGAGCGCGCGACGAGGCGAGCGCCTGCAGACCCAAAACGGCGTCTGGCGCCCTAGCGTTGCAAATCGAGGAAGAATTAACGCGCCGAAGTATGCTACGCAAACTTAAACCCACCATCCTGCGCAGCGCGCGCGTCTTTGGCGCTGGCGTCGGCGGCTTCAACTACGCCGCATTCCAACTCGCAGCCATAGTCGCCGCACATCAACTACCCATCACTGTTTATGACCCCAAAACAGCAATCTGTCTCATCGACGTAAAAGATTTAGCCAGCGTCATCGTAGAGTGCATCCAACAAAGCCCCGCCAAAGCTGCGCGCATTTATAATGTTGCAAGCACAAAGCGCATGACGCGCGAGGAGTTTTTCCAAGACCTAGCCAATGCCTGCGGCATTAAGTTCAGCAAAACTCGCAATTTGTACGTCAATTCAACGCTAAAGCTGGGCAAAAAACTGTTTCTAGGCGCACTCTCCGCATTAAGCAACTACACCCTAGAAACACGATGGGCAAAACTTCGCACAAGCAATTCTCTTGTCGATACCCCCGCACCGCGCTGGGAAGACATCAAAGAATGCCTCGACTTGCCCGAACTCAACTGCAGTAAACTCGCTAAACACGGCATGGAAGCCAAACGCGACATCGACGAAGAGAGCTGCAAAAAGCTGCTCGCTGAATTACAAAGTGAACGCCGTCTACCCGCAACAAGCACGCCAAAACACAGTGAATTCGGCGCTCAAGTCGTTATAAAACAACGCTGGGAAGGCGAAGTATGGGCTCCCCAAAAAACCGAGAAAAGACTGCAAACCGTTCTGGAGTTCCAAAAAGCGAGCTCGCATATTCCCTACTTCGGCGGCCAAAGCTTCCTACACGGACATATCAGCATCGAAGGCGTGTACAAAAAAATAGCGTTCACAGGGCTAAAAACTTACGAAAACTCTAAAGAATCGCTTGGCATCGCCCATACAACGCTACACCTAAGAGCAGAATACAGCGAAAATTTACGCGTCGTTCTAAAACCATGTTTTCCTGCAAGACAAGATCGCGTTCATATTGAAGTTTTAGACAGTAAAGACAAAGTTCGATATCAAGGTCAAATCCAGCTCAACACCAGTCTACTCGCCAAATTACGCCGTTTAAGAACCGCGAAATTTCGTTTCAGATAGGCTAGCGTAAAACAACAACTTGCTAGCAATGCCGACAAAGCACTCCCAAAAACCACAGCAGCCGCAAAATCACCGCCAACAGCTATATATTAGAGAAAACCCCAAAAACATTAAAATAAAATGTCAAAAAAATTTGATTTCCAGTTATTTATTCGCCGTCAAAAGTCTGTTGACGCACGAGATGCGGTACTACACTTTGAAGACTACGCCTTTATCGAGGACATGCGACAGAGGCGTCGCCTAGCGCAATTCAGCGCTATCCGCAAGGCCATCGTGTGGTTTGGCCGTTACTGGTTGCTTCGAGAGCGCCGTGTGTATCTACGAAATTGCCGTGAGGTGGGCAAACGCGATGCGCGCTTGCATTCATTGTGGCTAGAGGCTTGTTTACACTTCAAAGTGGAGCGCCCCAAACTGTATCTGCGCCAAAAACTCGAATCGTGGATGACGGTGCTAGGTCTCGATGATGAGCCTTTCGTCGTTTTACGCAGCGATATCGCCGCGCGCAGCCGCCAAGAAATACTATTTGTGATGGGCACCGCCCTTGCGGCCATACACAATGGACACGCCACCGAAATGACCATTTTGGCCTTCGCCGAGAAGTTTATCTTTTACCCTTGGCAACGCCAGCTCAGCAAATCACTTTTTGCGCTCATTTCATGGAACGAACTTGCGCACATAACCCGCGATCGCGGCGGCTTACTGCTTTGCCGCGACCAAGACGCCGCCATCATTATGATAGCCCTTGAGCGTCTCGACTGGGAAGAAAACGAAATCCGCGCCGAAATCTCCCGCATGCGCGAAAACAAAAGCGTCGACTGGGAAGACAAAGCCCTGTCCCAACGCCTACTTGCCCTCGAAATCTTTATGCAATCCAAACTTTACCAAAGCGCCACCAAGCGCAGCGCCAGCTTCGAGGACGCACTAACACTATCAGTTGTTGACGAACGTGTACAAAACGTGTTAGGGCTTGCCTAAGGTAGGGAAACGCTCGACTTCTGGTCCTAAGCCCGGTTGCGAGCTACGCAGAGTTTGACTCAAACCCTACGGGCGCGCCTAAAATTAGACCCGCGCCTACGAAGCTGCGCAAACCATACGGTTTGCCAAAACGTGTCGCTTTAGGGAATCGACGCGTTTCATTTTATTTGCCCCCGTTAATAGGAGTTTGGGGAATGTCATTGCATCGCGATGTAAAATCGGAAATCGTTAACAAATTCGGACGTCATCAAGGCGACACAGGCTCGCCGGAAGTACAAATCTCGCTACTCACAGAGCGCATCAACGTCCTCACAGAGCACTTCAAAACGCACAAAAAAGACTTCCACAGCCGCCGCGGCCTACTACAACTCGTCGGTCGCCGCCGCCGCCTACTGGACTACCTACGCGATTCCAACGTACAACGCTATCGCGAACTCGTTGCCCAGCTTGGCTTGCGTAAGTAAATTCACCGCCCAAAACCGCTAGTTCTTGGCGCGCTTTGGCAGTTTATGAACTATTTCATAAAGTACTTTTTTCTTTTTTGGGGGAAGTTTCCCCCTACGCGCAAGCCACCTTCAAAACTCGGCAATTCGCGCACTATTTCATGCGATGTTTTGGCTAATCGCCAAACCATCGCATAAAATGCGCTCATTACCGATTTTTTCAGGTGATCTTGCGCTACCCCCTCCGCGGGGGCCTGCCCCCGCGACGCCCCACATCGTATTTGCCATGCTTCGCAAAAGCGTCATGCGTTAACGCTCAAATTTCGCTCAAATTTGTAGTTTTGGCCAATACACCGGGGGGGAGACCGAGACCCCGCGAAAAAATGCGCAAAAGATGCACATTGTGCAATGAATGAGCGTATAGCGAATACATTGCACAATGTTTTGCAGCTTTTAGCGAATTTTGAGTGAGGCTCGGACGCGGGGGGAAACTTCCCCCCGACCCCAAAATCAATATTTGGGATTACAAGATTCATCATCATAAAAGTATCTTAGGTTTTCGGCCTGTGCAACGGCCAAAGCGCGTCATTGCTAGCGATGGTGCTCTTTGGCGATTGTGCAGTGTTCATTCGTATGGTGCGAATAGCCCAAAGATGCTTTCGATTGCGAGGTGTTGCCGTGCTGTATTTTGCGGTGGCATCGAAGGATTTTTGCATGACAAGAATTGTCAAAGATAGTGTATTATTGGGCAGTAACGAAATTTCGATCGAGACTGGACGCGTCGCAAAACAAGCTGCGGGTTCAGTTTTAGTGCAATGCGGCGACAGCGTCGTTTTGGTAACAGCCTGCTCAAAACCCAACGAAAGAAGTCAAGATTTCTTCCCCTTGGTCTGTGATTATGTCGAAAAAACCTACGCCGCTGGGCGAATACCAGGCTCCTATTTCAGGCGCGAAGGCCGACTAGGGGAACACGAAACATTGACTAGCCGTCTCATCGATAGACCGCTACGCCCACTGTTTCCCGAAGGATTCAACGATGAAGTACAAATCATCGCCACCGTACTCTCCTACGACCCAAACTGCGAGCCCGACGTACTCGCCATTACAGGCGCTTCAGCCGCATTGATGCTCTCGCACCTACCCTGGGACGGACCCGTTGCGGGCGTTCGCATCGCGCGGATTGACGGCAAGTGGATTGCAAACCCCAACAGCAAGCAGCGCGAACAAAGCGACACCGACATCGTCATGGTCGCGAGCGAAGAGGCCATTGTTATGGTCGAAGGTGAAACAAAGGGCTTGAGCGAAAAAGAATTCCTCGATGCCATGGACTTTGGCATGGAATCGGTGAAGGGGATTTTGCAACTCCAGCGAGAATTCGCCAAAGCCGTGGGTAAGGAAAAAGTTCCGTTCGTTGCACCTAGCATAAACCACGAAATAATCGACGCCGTAAACCAATACGCGGATCGCATGCGCGATTGCCTAACCATTAAAGAGAAGCTATCGCGATACGCGGCGAGTGATGCGTTGAGCAGCGAAATAAGAGGGGCGCTAGCGGAGCGTTTTGTGGACCAAAGCGGCGATGTCGCCAAAGCGATTGACGCGCTCAAATCGCGCGTGATGCGAAATCTTATCGTCCAAGAGCGTAGACGAATTGATGGGCGTAAACTTAATGAAGTTCGCCCCATACACTGCGAGGTGGGTATACTTCCACGCGTGCACGGCTCTGCGCTCTTTACGCGCGGCGAAACGCAGGCGCTTGTTACCATGACCATGGGCACAAGCGGCGATGATCAACGTATTGAAGAGTTGGGCGGTATGCGCTCAAAACGATTTTTGCTCCACTACAACTTCCCACCCTTTAGCGTCGGCGAGGTGAAACCGCTGCGAAGCCCGGGGAGGCGCGAAGTCGGACACGGCATGCTGGCTGAACGTGCGTTACAAAACGTTATGCCCACGCTAGATCCCGAGTATCCATACGTTTTACGCGTCGTTAGCGAAATACTTGAATCCAACGGTTCCTCTTCTATGGCCTCGGTTTGCGGTGCTACGCTAGCTGCCATGGACGCTGGTATTGAGCTCAAAAACCCAGTCGCTGGCATTGCGATGGGCTTGATCAAAGAAAACGACAAGTTTGCGGTACTCTCCGATATTTTGGGAGACGAGGATCATTTAGGTGATATGGACTTTAAAGTCTGTGGTACAGCAGACCAAATCACTGCGATCCAGATGGATCTGAAGATTTCGGGCATATCTCGCGAAGTGATGGAACAAGCGCTTGCGCAAGCACACGACGGAAGACGCCACATTTTGGGACGCATGTTGACAGCGATCGGCGAATCGCGAAGCTCACAAAGCCGCTACGCGCCACGCATCGTTACCATCAAGGTCAATCCCGATAAAATCCGCGACATCATTGGTGCAGGCGGAAAAGTTATTCGCAATATCGTTGCCGTATCGGGCGCAACCGTCAACGTCGAGGACGATGGAAGCGTAAAAATCGCCTCCGATAATGAAGAGTCGATCAATAAAGCCCTAAACATGGTTAACGACATCACGCGTGAAGCCAAACCTGGCGAAGTTTACCTCGGTACGGTTCGCAAAATCATGGACTTTGGCGCATTTGTCGAAATATTCCCTGGCTGCGACGGTATGGTTCATATCTCTGAACTCACCGACGGTCACGTCGATAACGTCACCGACGTACTCAAAGAAGGCGAAGAAGTGCTCGTCAAAGTACTCGCTATCGACCCGCGCGGGAAGATTAAATTGTCGCGACGCGCTGCCATCGGTGAAACACCTACACAATAGTCAATGCGAGATCTTTAAGGGGGAGCCAAAGCTCCCCCTTCTCGTATGCATAAACGCTATTTTTATGTAAACGAGAGCTTTGCACGGGGGGAAACCCTTTTCTTTGTGCCAAAGAAAAGATGTTTCCCCCCGTACCCCCCTTCCCCAAAGAAAGCACTCTTTTAAGCATTTTTCGAATAAAATGTCATTCCATCTTCATCTTGCATTATTTTATTAGCGTTTTTAGCCTATATTTCTCTACAAAATGTCTCATTTTGTTTAAAACTGTATCAGATTTGTAAAATTAAATTCACAATTTCTAGCCGTGCAAAGGTCTCTGAACTTTACAAACGGGTTCAAAGAGCAATAGCCCTTCGTGAGGCGAGACATAGCCTCACCACTAGATGAGAGCTTCCTGCAGCATTTGAGTAAAGAGCCGCTCCATGAAGTCTAGTATTTCTCTTTACAGCTAGAAAACGGATAAAAATAGGCAGCACCCTAGCTTGCGCCTAATGATTAGCTGCTTTTTACAAAGAAAGCCTCCATAAAAAAGGATTTGCATGCGTTTGTAAGATTGAATATAATGCCTAAGATATTCTTTGGGGGTGAACCCAAAAAACAAAGGAGTTTGCGATGACTGATTTGCGCCAAGAGGAAGATTTTGCAGTTAATTTAACAAACGGCTATGCGTTTAATTTGGTCTTTGGCGACGAGAGGAATAAGAGCATACTTATTGATTTCTTGCAGCGAGTGCTAAAGTGTCGCGTCGAAGAGCTAAGCATACGACAGAACGAGACTCTTCACACTGCTCCTAGTAACGAGCTTGGCCTCGTGAACCTGAAAGCGCGTATAAAGGATGAATCCACGGAAAATGTCGAAATACAATTGCGCTGGATTCGTGAAAATCCTGAGCGTTCGCTATATTACTGGTTCGAAATGTTTTCAAATAGTGTTCGTAAAATCATGACTTATATTGATGCGAAAAGGTGTATTACCATCAACTTCATTGAGGAGGGTTATACAATTAACAATAGGTTGCACTCTATATTTAAATTTTTTGATAGCGAAAATCATCAACAGCTAACGGATCTGTTAGAAATACACTTTTTTAACTTGGAGAAGCTTAAAGCGGGTGAGCATGAAGAAACTGATACAAACTTATTGAATTGGTTGCGTTTTATTCAAAGCAGTGACCCAAAAGAACGAGAAAGCTTATCCAAGGAAATGCCAGCCTTAGAAGATGCCAATAAAGTAATGGAATCTATTTACACAGACCCACAAAAGCGAGAAAATTATAAAGCAAGGCAAAAAGCCGAGCGCGATTATTTGGCTTTGCTTAGGCAAATAGAACTCAGTGAAGAGAAGGGGCTAGAAGATGGGATAAAGAATGGGCTAGAGAAGGGGCTAAAGAAGGGACGAGAGGAGGGAGTTGAGCTAGTAGTCTTAGCCATTCAAATGAAGCAGGGTGGAGAGTCTTTGGAAGCCATAAAAAAGGCGACGGGTTTAGAAAATGATGTGCTTGCAAAGCTAGGCATTTCTTAGGGATACCCTGATCATTGCTAAAATTGACAAAAAAGTTGCTTGAGCAAAGTAGGAAAAGTTAGGCAAAGTTCAACCTTGGCTGCCAGTACTTCGACTCTCGCCACACTCAGTTTCATTGAGGAAGCGGACTGGATCAACAAACGCGCCGCGCCACCAACTTCGCCACCGTGAACGACTTACCCGTTCCCGCACTTGCCTCAATGACTGCGTGGCTTTGCGACGTCGCGATCTGTTCCCAAATTTCAGACTTAGGCTCTTGCATCGCGTGGGCACTCCCATCTTGAGATTAATATTTTTGTGGGGGCTAAAGCGCCCCCCACGCCCGAGCCTCCTCATAAAACGCCAAGAAGCACTATAAAAAATGCGCTGTATTTGCTAAAACCGCTCATTCAGCGCATTTTTTGTGCTTCTAGGGCGTTTTATTTCGGGGGTCTCGGTCTCCCCCCCCTTATGCATTGGCGCCTACTCAATCTATCCTAAAAATGCAGCCTAAAATCACAAAAACTGCAATTTCTTATTTTATACACTAGTTCTAACTGTAGTACGTTTCCATAATACACTGCAAAGAGAATTCCAAAAACCCAATCAGCGCATCTAAAGGAATTTCCTCAGCCTTTGGCACTAACAAACCATGACAATTTATAGGAAAGCTCTTGAGTTTGAGTTGCTCGCCGTTTTCGGCCAAGAAGTCATTGATTTTTTGGCTTAATTCTTCGGGAGCGGCCTTTGTCGGATGGGGTTGCGCGTACAGTTTGACGTCGCCCTCGGTGCTAATATCGAGGATGGCATAACCGATAGAGCCGAACCTAATATTGATGCCCCCAACACGTCCGCCACCTGCATCGACTTGGCAGCCCTTACCACGAGCATAAACCATAAGTTTCTCGAGCACTTGACGTCGCTCTGGACCACCCTTCTCGGCTGCTAACTGTATCACTTGTAACTTATCCACAAATTCCTCCTCGCTAAATCCACAGTTTTTGGCACTTTAGTTTGTTATCCATAAAGAATTCGCCAAAAACGCATATGATATTCATTTCTTCCCCCCCCCTCTCCATCACCTCAAGGCGAGTCGCACAAAGACATAAGCCCCCAAAAACTAAATGACTATAACGTAGAACGCATAAAATTACCACTTTCTTTTCACGCTTCTATGGCGAGCTGCAGTTCTTATGGGCTATCGCCCTTAAAACTGTCATCGGCGTAATATATTGATTTTATGTGGGCAGGTTTCAAAGCTGCCCCTACACTTGGCTCTAAAAGAAAGTCTGACAATATTGGGATTTTGTGCTAGAAGGTGGCAACACCAGCTTGCTTCGCTGGCACAGTGGTTTTAGGATTTTTTTGATGCAGTACGCCTTAAAAACTGAGCAAACACTTGAGATTCCGCAGAGTGTAGAAGCCGAGAATGCGGTTCTAGGGAGTATTTTACTCGACAATCTTGTCTTTGACGTCGTTGCAGAACTGCTGGAGGTGGAAGACTTCTACTCGGAGTTAAATAGGCGCATTTTCGCCTGCATGAAGCAGCTGATGGCCGACAACTGCAGCATCGATCTTGCGACGGTTTATAGCAAGATCGATAATCGAAAACTGCTCGAAGACGCTGGCGGCATACACTATTTGGCGGAACTCCCCAATTACGTGGCTTCTGCATCCAAGGCGAGGCAATATGCGACAATCGTGCACGAAATGTCGCTCCTGCGCAACGTCTTGCGCATCGCCGATGAAGCCAAAATGACCGCGCTCTCCCAGCCTCAGGATATCTCGGGTTTTATTGAAGAGCTCAACCAAAAAATCTTTTCACTAAACCTTACGGAGTCGCGCCAAGCGTACTACTCGATGTACGAGGTCGTTCAAAACGCCTTTAGTATACTTGAGAACCGTCATGAGCATAAAAATCAAACATCGGGGGTCAGCACGGGTTTTGCAGATCTTGATTCTATAACCGCTGGTTTCCAAAACGGTGCGCTCTACATCCTCGCCGCTCGCCCTGGCATGGGCAAAACAGCTCTAGCACTCAACTTCCTGACCAATGCCGCCGTCGACAAGCAAATTCCCGCTGTTTTTTTCTCGCTCGAAATGACGAAAGAAGAGCTCGGTATGCGAATACTAAGCTCCAAAGCCCGTGTCGAAGGCGATAGGCTGCGAAGCGGCTACCTTGGCGATGCCGAGTGGAAACGCGTTGTCGATACTACAGGCACTCTAGGAAAAACGGCTATATATATAGATGATACCCCCGCGCTTCCTATACTAAAATTACAGGCAAAGGCGCGCCGTCTTAAAGCTGAAAAAGGCATTGGGCTCATTATCGTAGACTATCTTCAACTCATGCACGCAAGCGGCAAAAACGCTTCACGAGAACAGGAAATATCCGAAATTTCGCGAACCCTAAAAGCCATCGCCAAAGAGCTCAGCATCCCCGTGATCGCGCTCTCGCAGCTAAACCGTTCCGTCGAATCACGTCCCAATAAACGCCCGCTCCTGTCGGACTTGCGCGAATCAGGTGCCATTGAACAAGACGCCGACGTTATCATGTTTATCTACCGCGATGACTACTATAACGACGAGTCTAAAGAAAAAGGTATCTCCGAAATTATCATTGCGAAGCAGCGCGCTGGCGCCACTGGCACAGTAAAACTAAAGTGGTTTGGCTCCTTCACGCTTTTTGAAAACTTAGCTTATGAAAGCGATTACTAAAAATAAGAAACTCTGCTCTCTTATTGAGCTCTAGCCCGAGCTCGCCAAAGGCTCGCGCCCGGAGTAGCCATTTTCCTGTGTATTGCCTTGATTTTAAGGACAATTTTTGTATTGAACGGAGTATCCTAGGGTGGGGGGTAGCGCGGGATCGCCGAGAAAAAGACGTTACAAACGCATAAACTGCCTTGGTTCGGCGAATAGCCGAAACAAGGCAGTTTATAAAGCGTTTGTTGCGAATTTTGCGAGGAAGCCCGCGCGTAGGGGGGCGCAGTAGCCCCCCACAAAAATATTTTGCAAATTGGCATGAAACTGTCGTTTTTCTTTTTGAAAAACTTGACAAAGTGGATTTCCTTCAATAAGTATCTTCAGCTTTGGGTTGGGGTGTGAATTTTAACCCAAAGTAGAATGAATGCCAAGCGATTTTTGCGTCGCACTCGTGCACGGGTGCCAACGGTACGCAAATTGCATAGTGTGGAGTAGCGCAATGAGAATGAGACCAGCGATGATGGTTTTGGTTTTAGTAGATAAGTTTAGAAACCATAGGCGATTTTGCTCGCTTTGCTGGTAAGCGCTAAAAATTCGATAGTTTAGCAATATTTCGCATGTTACGCATGCTGGCATGCGATTTTTAGAATAATATTCGGCCTGTTTCCTAGGAGATGAAATGGCATCTGTGATACAGTCTAACTTCAGAGCGCGGCGTAGCTTTGCAACCGCCAAGTGCATCGTGGACGTTCCCAATTTAATTGATGTGCAGCGCCGCTCGTATGAGAATTTTTTGCAAGCGGACGTTGCGCCTAGTGAGCGCACGAATACGGGTTTGCAGGGCGTCTTTAAGAGCGTTTTTCCGATTACGCATTATAATGAGACGAGCGAGCTGAGTTTTGTGAGCTATACGCTTGAGGAGCCCAAATATGATGTTGAGGAGTGCCATTCGCGTGGTATGACGTATGAGGCGCCTGTGAAGGTGGACGTGCGTTTGACCATGTTCGACAAGGATGACGATGGGACGCGGAGCATTCGCGATATTCAGGAGCAGCAGGTGTATTTTGGAGCGATTCCGCTCATGACCGACGAGGGTACCTTCATTATTAACGGTACCGAGCGCGTTGTGGTTAGTCAGTTACATCGCTCGCCTGGTGCGTTTTTTAGTGATGACGGTGGCAAGTCGTCTGCGTCGGGTAAGCTCAGCTTTTCAGCGCGGATCATTCCGTATCGCGGGTCTTGGATGGAATTTGAATTTGATTCGAAGGACATTCTACATGTGCGAATAGATCGCCGCAAAAAGATGCCAGCAACGATTTTACTTCGTGCGCTTGGTTATTCTACCGAAGAACTGCTTCGCATGTACTACGACGTCGAAAAGGTCTATTTTGAAGAAGACGGTAGTTTTAGTCGCGATGTGAATAGAGATTTACTGCTCAATCAGCGCGCGAGTGCGGACGTTGTGGATCCGGAGACGGGCGACGTTTTGGTCAAAGAGAAGCGCAAATTTAACAGGGGCAATCTCAAGCGTGTGCTCGCAGCGGGGATTCCGCGCGTGGCGATGTCGGAGGAGACCCTTTATACGCGTGTGAGCGTCGTCGACTATTATAATGAAGATGGCGAAGTGATTCTGGAGTGCAACGGCGAGATCACGCCCGAGGTTATTGATGATTTGCGTGAAGCGGGGATCAACGAAATAGAAGTGGTCTATTTTGATGATGATGGTATCAATGTAGGTCGTCAAATCAGTAACACTCTAGCGGTTGATAAGTGTTCGACGGAGAACGCGCGTACGGAAATTTACCTGCGAACGCGTCCCGGTGATCCGCCGACCCAAGAGATGGCCGATAACCTTTTTAATAGCCTATTTTTTAGCCCTGAACGCTATGATTTGTCGCGCGTAGGTAGGCTAAAACTCAATCACAAGTTCCACCTCAAGACGCCGTTGGATCACACGGTGTTAACACCCGACGATATCGTCGAAACGGTGCGCTGCTTAATCGACTTGGCGCAGGGCAAGGGCGTTGCCGATGATATTGACCACTTGGGTAATCGCCGTGTTCGTGCGGTCGGGGAGCTACTTGAGAATCAGTATCGCAATGGATTAACGCGTATGGAGCGTGCGATTAAAGAGCGCATGAGTTCGACGCAAGCAACCGATGCGATTCGTCCGCATGATCTCATTAACTCTAAGCCCGTTAGCGCGGTTGTGCGCGAGTATTTTGGTTCCAATCAGCTATCGCAGTTTATGGATCAAACCAACCCGCTTAGCGAACTAACACACAAACGTCGTCTTTCAGCATTGGGACCTGGCGGTCTCACTCGAGAGCGGGCGAGCTTTGAGGTTCGCGACGTTCACCCTACACACTATGGTCGAATTTGCCCGATCGAAACGCCGGAGGGGCCAAACATCGGACTTATCGCGTCGTTATCGACTTTTGCGCGCGTCAACGACAATGGCTTTATCGAAACGCCGTATCAACGCGTAAGGGATCGCAAGATCACCGATGAGGTGGTGTACTTATCTGCACTCGAAGAGGAGGAGAACCGCATTAGTCCTGCCAACGTCGCAACCGACGCTGAAGGGCGTCTTGTTGGCGACATGATTGAGTGCCACGAAAACGGCGACTTGGTCGTGGTTAGCCCCGATGAAATCGACTACATCGACGTTTCGCCAAACCAGCTGGTTTCGGTGGCTGCTGCGCTTGTACCGTTTTTAGAGAACGACGACGCGAACCGCGCACTCATGGGCGCGAACATGCAACGTCAAGCAGTCCCGTTGCTGCGCGCCGAAGCGCCGCTCGTAGGCACTGGAATGGAGCACCTGGTCGCTCGCGATAGCGGGGTTGCGCAGAATGCGCGCCGCGCTGGTATCGTTGAATCGGTGGATGCCTCGCGCATCGTTGTAAGGCCAGATCGCGACGAAAACGACTTAAGCGTAAAACCTGATATTTACAATCTCTACAAGTACAAACGCTCCAACCAAGGGACATGTTTTAACCAAGTTCCCGTCGTTAAGCTCGGCGAGCGCGTTGAGGTAGGCGAGGTCGTAGCAGACGGCCCCTCAACGGATTGCGGCGAGCTTGCTTTGGGTAAGAATGTTGTAGTGGCGTTCTTGCCGTGGGGTGGCTACAACTTTGAGGACTCCATCTTACTCAGCGAGCGTATGCTCATTGACGATGTTTACACGTCAATCCACATCGAGGAGTTTGAGTGTGTAGCGCGCGACACGAAGATGGGGAAAGAAGAGATCACGCGTGACCTCCCCAACGTTGGGGACGATGCCCTCAAAGATCTCGATGAGTCGGGTATCGTTCGTATTGGCGCTGAAATTAAGCCTGGCGATATTTTAGTTGGAAAAGTAACGCCTAAGGGCGAAACGCAGTTATCCCCAGAAGAGAAGCTGCTTCGCGCGATCTTTGGTGAGAAGGCGGGCGATGTGCGAGATAGTTCCCAGCGCGTTCCGCCAGGGGTAATTGGCACTGTTATAGATGCACGCGTCTTTAGCCGTAAACGTGAAGACAACGACGAACGTATGCGCGAGGTTGAAGCGCAAGAAACGGAGCGCTTGCTCAGTGACATGAACGTTCAGATTAAGATCATCCGCGATAGCGCATACCTTCGTATGAAGGAGTTCTTAATCGGACAAACGACCACGGCAAAACTCATCGACGAAGACAAAAAGACGCTTATCAACAAGGGCGTCAAACTTAGCGGCGAAATACTCGACGAAATCCCGCGCCACTACTGGAAACACATCGCGATCAAAAACCCGACTGTCGAGGGAAATATCGAGAAGATCCTAGCCCACGTCGAGCAACAGTGTGAAGAGACTAAGGACTACTTCGATGACAAGATCGCTAAACTCGAAAAGGGCGACGAGCTACCTCCTGGCGTCGTTAAGACGGTTAAGGTTAGCGTAGCGATTAAGCGTAAAATTCAGGTTGGCGATAAGATGGCGGGACGCCATGGTAACAAAGGCGTTGTTTCCCAAATTTTGCCCATCGAAGACATGCCTTTCCTCGAAGATGGCACGCCAGTCGACTTCGTCCTTAACCCGCTCGGCGTTCCCTCCCGAATGAACATCGGCCAAATCCTCGAAGTTCACCTTGGCTGGGGCGCGCGCGGTGTAGGCAATAAGATCAATGAGCTCTTGCAAAGCGCTCGCAAGGATCACTGCGAGAAGCTTCGCAGCGCACTCAAAGAGGCTTACCCTGACAAGAGTAGCGTTGAGTTGCTCGATAGTCTGGATGAGGACAACCTCATCGAATTTGCCAAAAAATGCCGCCACGGAATCCACGTAGCAACGCCAGTCTTTGACGGAGCCAGCGAGGAGGAGATTCACGAACTACTCGAACAGAGCGGGCTGCGAAAAAGCGCACAATCCACGCTCTTTGATGGAAGAACGGGTGAAGCCTTCGCGCGCGACGTCACGGTGGGAATTATGTACATGCTCAAGCTGCACCACTTGGTCGATGAGAAGATCCACGCTCGCTCAATTGGGCCCTACAGCTTGGTTACGCAGCAACCGCTCGGTGGTAAAACGCAGTTCGGTGGGCAGCGCCTCGGTGAAATGGAGGTCTGGGCTATGATGGCTTATGGCGCGGCTTACTCGCTGCAAGAGTTTTTGACCGTAAAATCCGACGACGTATTAGGGCGTACACGCATGTATGAGTCGATTGTTAAGGGTGATTTTGCGCTAGAAGCAGGATTGCCTGAGTCCTTTAACGTACTCGTTAAAGAGCTCCAATCACTCTGTTTGGACGCAACACTCTCGGAGAACAAAGATCTTGTCCTTAACGGGCGCAAGCTCTAGACGTTTTACGCCGCGGGCTTAGCCCGCGTGGCGCAAGGCTCAAAAACGGTTTAGACGAATACGTCGATTTATCGAGATCTTAGCAAACAGTCGTTTTAACACGTAATAGTAGGCAAAAACGCTTGTATTAAATATAAAGTATTATCATAATCGCGATATATAGAATATTGTACATCGCATGACATTGTGGCAACGGCCATATTATACGAGGTCAAACGTGACAGATATCAATTATAATGCTTTTGATCGTCCAAAGGATCCCACAGCCTTTACCGCTATGGGCATTAGCTTGGCTAGCCCCAAAACGATTCTCGATTGGAGCAGCGGCGAAGTAAAGAAGCCTGAAACGATCAACTACCGCACTTTTAAGCCCGAAAAAGACGGTCTTTTCTGTGCCAAAATCTTTGGGCCTGTCAAAGACTATGAGTGCAATTGCGGTAAATACAAACGAATGAAACACCGCGGCCATCAATGCGAAAAGTGCGGGGTTGATGTTATTCAATCAAAGGTTCGACGCGAGCGCTTGGGTCATATTAAATTAGCCACGCCTGTGGCACATATTTGGTTCCTCAAAAGCATGCCCTCGCGTATCGGCAACATGCTTGATATCACGCTAAAGGACCTCGAAAAAGTACTTTATTGTGCGAGCTATATCGTTGTTGACCCCATGGCAACGCCGCTTGAGCAAGGCGAGATCCTCTCAGAGCAAAAGTATAGCAGCTACGTCGAGGAATATGGCGAGGACGCGTTTGAAGCGAAGATGGGGGCGGAGGCGATACACCAGCTTTTAGCGAATATCCGCATTGATGAAGAAGCCATGATGCTTCGCCATGAGATGAAAGAGGCCACCAGCGACGCTAAGCGCAAAAAAATTGCAAAGCGCCTTAAAGTCATTGAAGCCTTCCGTACTAGCCGCAATATGCCGGAGTGGATGGTTCTAGAAGTTATCCCCGTAATCCCACCCGATCTACGCCCGCTTGTTCCACTCGATGGTGGCCGCTTTGCAACATCGGATCTGAACGATTTGTATCGACGCGTCATCAACCGCAACAACCGCTTGAGACGTCTCATCGACTTAAGCGCTCCCGAAATTATCGTTCGCAACGAAAAGCGCATGCTCCAAGAAGCCGTCGATGGTCTTTTCGATAACGGTCGCGGTAAAACTATACTTGGTCCCAATAAACGTGCGCTAAAATCGCTCTCGGACATGCTCAAGGGCAAACACGGACGCTTCCGCCAGAACCTTCTCGGTAAGCGCGTGGACTACTCGGGTCGCTCCGTTATCGTTGTTGGCCCCGAGCTGCGATTACACCAATGCGGTCTACCCAAAAAGATGGCATTGGAACTCTTTAAACCCTTCATCTATAATAAGCTCGTGATACGTGGTCTTGTTAACACGATTAAATCGGCTAAAAAGATGGTGGAAGCTGAACGCACCGAGGTTTGGGATATCCTAGACGAGGTTATTAAAGAGCACCCCGTGCTACTCAACCGTGCACCAACCTTGCACCGTTTAGGTATACAAGCTTTTGAGCCCATACTTATTGAGGGTAAAGCTATTCAGATGCACCCCTTAGTCTGTACCGCTTTTAACGCCGACTTTGACGGCGACCAGATGGCGGTTCACGTGCCGCTGAGCCTAGAAGCTCAGATGGAAGCACGCGTACTCCTGCTCTCGACAAACAACATTCTCTCGCCTGCTAGCGGGCTACCGATTATTGGGCCAACCCAAGATATCGTTTTGGGCTGTTACTACATGACGCGCGATCGCCCCTTCGCTTTGGGCTGCTACCGTGAAGACGAAAAGGGCAACCCTATTGATGGCTATTTCGCGAATTTCGAGGAAGTACGCATGGCCTACGACAACGAAAAAGTCGATATACAGGCCGCGATTAAAGTGCGCTACAATGGTGAGCTCATAGATACCACGGTCGGACGTGTGCTGCTGAGCGAAATTCTCCCCGAGGAGATGAGCTTTGAGATGGTCAATCGTACCATGAACAAAAAAGCGTTAGCCAATCTCATCGACTTAGCCTATCGCTACGCTGGCCCCAAAGGCACGGTCATACTCGCCGACCGCATCCGAACACTGGGCTACAACCAAGCAACACGCGCTGGCGTTTCGATTAATATCAACGACATGATCATCCCCGATGCAAAGGCAATTTTGCTGCGCGATGCTCAAAACAAAGTCAACGAGATTACCGAGCAGTACAACGAAGGCCTCATCACCGATAAAGAGCGCTATAATAAGGTCGTCGATATTTGGTCACAAGTTACTACCAAAATTTCGGACGAAATGATGCACAACATCAAAACCGAAACCTTTACTTGCCCACACACAGGGAAAAAAGAGCAAGGTCCGAGTTTTAACGCTATTTTCATGATGGCCGACTCTGGCGCTCGTGGCTCTCAACAACAGATTCGCCAGATCGCGGGTATGCGCGGATTGATGGCTAAACCCTCTGGTGAGATTATCGAAACGCCGATTCGTGCTAACTTCCGCGAAGGCTTGTCGGTCTTACAGTACTTTATTTCGACACACGGTGCCCGAAAAGGTCTTGCCGATACGGCGCTCAAAACCGCAAACTCTGGTTACCTCACGCGTCGCCTCGTCGACGTTGCGCAGGACACCATCATTTTTGAGCAGGACTGCGGTACGCTCGACGGTATCGAAATGACCGCCCTCGTTAAGGATGGCGAAGTCATTGAAGATCTCGGCGATCGCGTTTTGGGTCGCGTTGCGCTCTTTGATGTTGTCGACAGCGCCGGCGAAATCCTCGTCGAAGCCAACCGCGAAATCGATGAAAGCGGCGTCGAAAAAATCCGCCACGCTGCGCTACGAAGCGTCTTTATTCGCTCTGGGCTAACGTGTCAGGCCAAACACGGCGTTTGCGCACTTTGCTACGGCCGTGATCTTGCTCGCGGGCACTTGGTTAACCACGGTGAGGCTGTAGGCGTTATTGCAGCCCAATCCATTGGTGAACCAGGTACACAGCTCACCATGCGTACTTTCCACACCGGTGGTTCCGCCGACGTACAAGGCGTAGAATCTAGCTACGAAGCGCGAAATGAGGGCACGGTGAAGTTCCACATGCTCTCGTGTGTTGACGCACTCGATGGAACTTTCGTCGTTATGAACCGCAACTCCGAAATCAGCATACTCGATTTCGACGGTCGCGAACGCGAGCGATATCCTCTACGCTACGGTGCACGCCTACGCGTTAAGGACGGAGACCGCGTCACCAAAGGTCAAGTACTCGCCGAGTGGGACGCTTTCGCCAACGTGATGATTTCTCAAGAAGGCGGTATCGTCGTCTTTGAACAAATCATCGAAAACCGCACGGTTAAGGAAGAGTTCGATAAAACGACGGGTTTGTCGCGTAAAACGATCATCGAATCTAAAGACGCCGAACTTCAGCCGCGCATTATCGTCAAAGACCTGAACAAACGAAAGGTTTTGGCCGAGTACCAAATGCCAGTCGAAGCCATACTTTTGGTCAGCGACGGCGACCAAATCGGCCCAGGCCAAACACTCGCCAAAATCCCCCACGACGACACTAAGTCTGGTGGTATCGTTGGTGGTTTGCCCCGCGTCGCCGAACTTTTCGAGGCGCGCAAACCCAAGGAACTAGCCATTATTTCCGAGATCGAAGGCTTCGTTTCCTACGGCAAAGACACTAAGGGAAAACGCCGCATCATCATTACCCCCGAGGTTGGCGATCCCAAGGAATACCTCATTCCCAAGGGCAAATACATCATCGTTCACCCAGGAGACCACGTCCAAGCTGGCGACCAGCTCATGGAAGGTTCATCCAACCCACACGATATCTTGGCCGTTAAAGGGCGTAAAGATTTGGCCAAATACATGGTCGACGAAATCCAAGAGATTTACCGAACCCAAGGTGTACGCATCAACGACAAACACATCGAAGTTATCGTTCGCCAAATGCTACGTCGATGCAAAATCACACGCGTTGGTGACACGAGCTTCTTGCTTGAGGAGCACGTCGATCGCCAAATTTTCGAGGAAGTCAACTCCCGCATCATGGAAAAGGGCGGCGAACCCGCCGTGGCCGAGGACCTGCTCTTGGGTATCACCAAAGCCAGTCTCTCAACCGAATCCTTTATCGCGGCCTCTGCTTTCCAAGAAACCACGAAGGTACTCACCGAAGCCGCCATTAATGGCAAGGTCGACGGTCTTTATGGTTTAAAGGAAAATGTCATCATGGGACGACTCATCCCCGCGGGTACTGGCTTGCAAGCCTATAGATACCTCGATATGGTGGTCGAAGCCCCTAACGAATAAAGCCAAAGAGCCACGCAGCAAAGCGTGGCTTTTTTTGATTTTTGAAGGGGGATTTTATCCAAGGCAAGCGCAAAGTCGTATATTTGGCTGTTTTTAAGTTTTTGCTTTGCTGGGGGAAGTTTCCCCCTACGTGTCAACCCCGCGCTGTGCGCGGGTTTGTCACTACCCCCTCCGCGGGGACACCCCGCGACGCCCCGTCCGGTTTTTGGCGAAACAGGACTTTAAAGATATACGTAATGGTGAGCTTGCGCCACCCTACATATTTACAGCCCGTAAGTTGGGGCAGCTTTCAAACTCGCTCTTGCCTGCCAGCACTTCCTACGCTTCGCACAACGAATATTGAGACCTAATCTTGACAATAAGCCTACCAAGTGAACTTGACGCCAGCCTTTGGCTGTGTTAGCTTTCTGTAGTTCTTGCATATCGAAAGTAAGCAGGAGCGTTACTATTTAGAACTTAATATTTCGCCCCGAGATTGGGAGCAAGTAGGGCATCTAATGAAGAAAATTCTAGTCGTCGATGATAGCAAGACGATTCGCACATTATGCGAATGGCTGTTTAAAGGGCTTGAAAATGAACTGCTTACAGCCGATTCTATTGCACAAGCTCGTTCTAGCATCGCTGAACACAGGCCTAGCGTCATTGTGCTTGATTATACTATGCCCGATGGCGACGCATACGAATTTTGTAAAGAACTTAAAGCAGGCCCTCAAACGAGTTCTACGCCTATCCTGTTTTTAGGCGGCAATTATGCCAAAGTTGACGAAGCCAAAGCGCGCGCGTGCGGCGCAAACGACGTATTACTCAAGCCATTTAAATCTGGTGACTTCCTCTCTAAAATCGACCACCTCGCCAGTTTAGCGCCGGCAGCGACAGGCTTGGATGCAGGTTTTGAGGTTGAAGTCAGCGACGCTGATGCCATGGGATCGCCTACGATGCCCGCCCTCACTAAGCCCGCATCACGAAACATTGCCGACACTCAGTCACAGCCAGCTCGCCGCTTTAATTTCCCGATCTCTGGTTTAAGCCAAGCCGCAGCAAGCCCAGAGTCACACAAAACACCGCCTAAGCCTCTGCCCGCCGCCGTACGCAGCACCGAGCGCGAAACACCGCAAACCCCGCTACCCTCGGTAAGCCCCGTCGCTGCTGCCACCACGGTAAGCATTGACCCCGAGGTATTACGCGCAGAAATCCAAGCCGCGGTTAAAGAAATCTTGCCCTCTGTTGTTCGTGGAGTACTCAAAAAACTCATCGTTACTGAGGTGACACCGCAAATTCAAAATTGGGTTGATGCCCGTGTCGAAGCACTCATTAAAAAGATGCTTAGGTAAGTAAAAGAACGCAAGCGTTAAGAAAAGCACACCTTGTGGTGTGCTTTTCTTTTACCAACACGCCGCCACAAGCAAGGAGAACCACTTTGTCAGATTGGTTAGCAAACTTGAATCCACCACAAAGAGCTGCAGTTAGTTTTCGCGGCTCTGAGCATTGCCTCATTCTAGCAGGCGCGGGTAGCGGAAAAACACGTGTAATCAGCTACCGCATTGCTTTTTTGCTCAGCGAACTCAATATTGCACCATACCAAATCTTGGCAATCAGCTTTACCAACAAAGCCGCCGCCGAAATGCGAGAGCGCACACTTCAGCTCGTGGAGAATCTCAATTTATCGGGTGAAGGTATGACGATGACCACTTTTCATGCCTACGGTGCGAGGTTTTTGCGCAGTTATGGCGAAGAAGTCGGCTTAAACTCGAATTTTTCGATCTACGATGAGACGGAGCAAGCCAAACTTATAAAGCGCATCATTACGGGCGAGGGCTTTACGCTTGAGCCAAGTCACGCCAAAAAAATCGCAAGCCGATTCTCCTATTTTAAGGATCACGGCCTCAGCGAGAGCGATGTGCAAGACCAAGCTTTTGGTAGGGAAGAAGAACAGATAGCTGAGCTTTTTGTTCGCTATAACCGCGAACTTTTATCACTGAACGCTGCTGATTTCGGCGATCTCATTCGCTTGCCAACTCTTGCCTTAGAGCAGAACTCAGCCTTGCAACAACGACTACACAAGCGATACCGCGTCATACTCGTTGACGAGTTCCAAGATGCCAACACCACACAGTTGCGGCTGCTCTCTTTGCTCAACGGCGCCAACACACAACTTATCGTTGTCGGCGATGATGACCAAGCCATCTATACTTGGCGCGGTTCCGATCCGCGCGGAATCTTATCTTTCGCAGAACAATTCGGAAACTGCACAACCTTTAATTTGGAGCAAAATTACCGCTCAACCCAAGCTATACTCGACGCGGCTTCCACCCTGATTGCCCATAACGTCGATCGATACGCAAAAAAATTATGGACTGCGACTAAGGGCGGCGAAGCGGTGAAAATAACTGCGCACCCTAGCGATCGTGATGAGGCAAACGACGTCCTCAGAACGATACAGTCACTGAGCCATCAGTACGCTCTTAAGGATTTTTTGATCTTAGTACGAACGAATAACCAAACACGGCTTTTCGAAGAGTGGGCACGATACTTCGGCTTTAAATACCAAATCGTCGGCGGTGTGGGCTTTTACGAACGCGCTGTCATTAAAGATCTCGTCGCCTACCTGCGCCTGCTCGTTAACCCGAGCGACTTCATCGCTTTGGAACGCATCGTTAATGTTCCGCGACGCGGGATCGGGGCTAAGAGCTTTGAGACTTTGCGCGCTGCCCTACAAACAGCGCGAATGAATGTGCAAAGCGATTGGGAAAACTTTATGGCTGTGCTCGACGACGCGGCAACAGGACGCTTAAAACTCGGCGCTAAAGCACGCGCTGGCTGCGCTGCCCTACACCATCTCTACCTTAAAGCACAAAATATGCGCTATGATCGCGTATCGGAGCTTTTGCAGTTAGTCGTCGACGAAATCGCTTACGCAGAATACCTCAAAACTACCAAAAACGAAGACTTCAACAGCAATTGGGAACTAGTCTCAGAGCTTATTCACACTGTCGATGGCGCAGTGCCGCAGACCCAAGAAGCAGAGCAAGATCCCCTACTAGCTTTCCTTGAAAACGTCGCACTCGTTAGACCCGAGAGCGACCAGCGAGAAGATTCGCTAAAGATTATGACCATACACTCGGCAAAGGGCTTGGAATTTCCCGTTGTATTTTTGACAGGACTAGAAGAGGATCTGTTACCGCTAAGCCGCAACGAAGAGATGAACTTGGAAGAAGAGAGACGCCTCGCTTACGTCGCCATTACCAGAGCCAAAGAACGATTATTTTTGAGCTACGCGGCACAACGCTGGCAGTATAATCGCAACGCTTATGCGCTTCCAAGTCGGTTTCTAAGCGAGCTCAGCCAGTCACAAGATGCTAAAATCGATATCGCTTCCAGCTTCGAAGAAGACAATAAAGAGTACAGCTATGTGACCGAAACTGGCGATTTTGCCTCGGTTCCGCAAGCCAAACACAAGCGATGGCAAGAACGACAAGCCAAAAACCAAGAACGACGAAAAAAACGACAAGCACAGCAAAATCACGAGAAAAGTTTCGACAATGACAATTTTGCCGATCAATTCTACGATGACTTTGGCGACAACATCGAAGATAATTTTGCAAACGACATGCCCCCAGAACTACTCTACTTTGAAGATGCACCAGCGAGTTTTAAGCCTGGTCAACGCGTTTCGCACGCCCGATATGGTACAGGGCGCGTCACAAGTGTCGAGATGACATCGCAAGGGAGCAAAGTGCGTGTGGATTTTATAGGCGGGCGCGAAAGAACCATTATGGGTCAATTCCTAAAACCCGAGTAGCTGCCTACGTAGCAACCGCGGCGCTCTGCTTTGACTTAAAATGATGTCAGCTCTTTATTAAAACCGATATTGCAACGCAAGACGATATGCAGCAGCGAAGTTTAGAACCTTACCCTCAACTGGTAGAACGTAAGCTGAGAGCATAAACTCAAGGACGAGGAAGAAGTGCTCCGCTCCAATGTCTGTACCCAAAAGAATGTTAAACCCACCCTCTGCTCCAATGTCGTGACGACGTACTTCCGAATCAAGGCACTCCCAATCATTGATTCCAAAGGCTTTACATATTTCGGACTTCGAGGTTTTGAAGGGCGTAGTGTAGGCGAGTTCTAAGCCGAAACCTAAAAAGGGGCGAGCGTAGCGGAACTGGCGAGATATACCGCTGGAAATAATAAAGCGGAGGTGATTAAATGTAGTAATAAGGTCCTTGCTTTTGTCCTGTAAACTATGAGTAATAGAGAAGTTACCCAGAAGGAATACGTTGTCATTAAACATATAGGTCAATTTTATACTTGCACCGATATTCGTAAAAATAGAACTCGTCGGATACTCAAAAAACCATTGCTGCGCATAACCCAATTCGAGATAAAAGCGATTTGCCTGAGATTTATAGCCATCGTCAACTTTAACTTGGTGCGGCTCTAAGCAAAGGAATGCTTCCGCGAGCAAAGACTGGAGCTGTTGTATAAAGTATTGCTTATAATCTTTATTATTGGCAGGCGCATCGAGTTTAATCGAATAGCTTTGCAGTGACTGCGACTTAGCCTCAAAAAGGTCGATCTCCAAGAACAACTTTCCTTCAGCATTTTGTACAACTCTAGGAAAAAGCAAAACATCTACCTTGAGCGCATCCGCAATGCGTTGAGCTAAATCTTCACCTGTTTTTCGTATCGCGCTGTTTTGGAGAAAGAGATGACGCGCTTCATTATATACAACGACACGCTCCTCGGGCTGTCTTCCGCTTCGCAATACGACGTGCGGCGCTAAGCGTACCATTTCGAGGAAGCTACTGCGGATCTCTTCGCGTAAAGTTGCCTCAAGTTCGGGTTCATTGGCGACCTTATCTAAAAGCGCATAGCCAAGATACTGATAAGCTTCGGCCAAGGCGAGTGGCGCGTATGCGTACGTGAGTGCGACTTGGTGATTGTCGATAATACGAGATAGCAAGGATATAGCAGGTTCAATGCTAAAGTTCGACAAGTGCGTGCGCGCATATCCTATATCTATCAAAGATTGACCATAGGCTGAAGCTCGAGCTGGGCTCTCTACTTGCAGCTTTTTCACAAGTTCTTTGTGGGTCAACAATTTTGTATACGGATAATTCACAACAAAATTCTGCATCGCTTGACGCAGCTCGGCCGTGTCAATGTCAAAGTGTAAGGTCGTATCTGGATACAAATACAAGGAGACGGTATTGGGGACTATCGCTACCGTTAGCTCCTGCTCTGGCGCAGCTTTGGCGAAGTATTGACTCGTAAGTTCTTGTGCAAATACAAGCTTCCAAGGGCTTAGTAACGCACAAACAGCAATCAGCAGAACAAAGACTCTTAAGTACAAAATCCTTTGTACAAATTGCCAGTTCGCTTGAGTTTGTGCATAAAATGGTGACATAGCTTCGTTAACGTACTCGCTTCAAAAGCGTATTATAATGATAAAGCCTTAAATACAGTGGGACAGTCAGCACAATGGGGTTCAGCGCTTCTGCTACTCATATAGCAGTGTTGGCACTCTTCGGCTATGCTTTTAAGTTGCAACTCGACGATATCCTCTCTTTGCAGCTTCTGTATAAGTTGTATCTTAAAGTTCTCCATTTTAACATTTTCGGCAACGTAACTATAAACGTACCAACCTGGTTTTCGCTCCCACTGCTCTGTATTTAGCGGCTCCTCCTGAGAGCTATAGTCTGAACGGCGTGGATATAGTCGGATTTTGGGGTCTTTGACATCGTGAAAAATCAGCGTTTGATACGGTAAGTACGCAAGAAGCGGCTCATCCATATTACCTGTCGCTATGTTGTCCCAACGATTGTTATAAGGCGGTAAATCTTCGTATATAATCAAGTTCCCAATAGCGAATTTCGGCTCCGTTTTGAGTAGAAGCTTTGGCAATGAGCGAAAATAAAAGGCTAAAGTATTGTAGCTAGGATTGATGTCAAAAATATCCATCGACGCCGTTGCATACTCATGAAACGTTAGCGCATCTGTAGGCTGATCCACTATATTACTCGCCTGTATGCGCGTTAGCACCAAAGCCATGCGTAGATGATTACAGCTCGGTAACTGAAAGGGAATTTGGACATTGTATGTCGATTTTACGTAGTATTCTACACAGTCCAACTTCTCCTCTGGAACATCACTTCGTACTAAGTCGAAAACTATTTGGTTTTCACTTAGACCATGCGTATTGCGAAAATTCGCATCCTCAGCAAGCAGCGGTTCACAGCCATCGACTTTCGTCAAAATCGGTATGTTGTTGGCGTTTAAACGCGACAGATTACCGATAAATTTTACATCGTTGAGCTTTGCGTTCAAAAGCCAGCGTCGGTTCAACGCATCGGCAAAGATCAAAAAAACAGAATCCCCACGTCGATAGCCATCCTCAAGCCGCGTGCAAAAATAATGCTCCGCGCTTTGAGTCATGTGCGTGGGTTGTTGCATAAATAAGGTGTAGTTGGGTAGAGTAAAAAGCTCAATACTGCCCGCAATATTTTCGTTGTATTGCTTCAAATTTAACTTGAAAAAATGCATAAATGGCAGATTGTTTTCATTGCGTGAAATCCGACCCGAGTCCTTGCTCTCCTCAAAACAGCCATCGGCGCTTGTAATAACACTGCACCCTGCAATCATTAATAGAGAAAAACATGCAAACAAGACTAAAATAGCATACACAAAGTTTTGTGCAAAAAATCTGAGGGGGTAGCGCGGGATCACGCGCAAAAGACGCATAGCGCCGCATTTTATGCGGTGGTCGAGCGTAAAGCGAGAACGACGCATAAAATAACGCGGCGCTAAGCGGATTTTGTGGGAAGCCCGCGCGAGGGGGAAACTTCCCCCTACCCCAAAAAAGAAATCTTTATGGCTTGAATTCATCATGTTTTCTGGGCTTTAGGGGAAGGCGTAAACGTTTTCGGCGCCGTATTGCTCGACCAGCGAGTCAACATGCGCCAAAAGCGCGCTGCGCTGACGCCAAAATTGTTCATAACTGCGCAGTTCACGTGAATCTGCATCGGGGAAAAGCAAAGCCAAGGTCTCGTCTTTGTCCAAAGCGTGAAGGTCGCGAATAAAGCGCCGGCCGTACTTTTGAGCGAGTAGAAAACGCTCCAGAACCTTTTTGTTTGAATATGGCTGGAAAGCGGCGCCATTGTCGATTGAAACAATTTTGTTTTTGGCAAATTGGCAGTTGACGCCCCACCAATCCTCCACTCCGCTAAAGCGATCCCAGTTGCCCGTGAGGTAGTCAAAGATGAGTACTTGTGCGATTTGGGCTGCTAAGCCTTGGGTATCGAGATCGGGGGCGGCGGCGAGGATTTTGTCGTAAAGGCGATTAATTCGGCTGCGCTCTTGAATAGGGGCGAGTGAATTTTTAAGTTCGCTTGGAGCGGGCGCTGAATTTTGTGCAAGCCATGGCTTCCAAAGCGAAGTATATTCGATGGGGAAGCGTGTAAAGTCCTCGATCCACTCTTTTAAGGTGGCGTGTAAGTATTCCTTGCCATCGTGGCGCGTCCAGATTAAATCGACCAATTGCGGGGTATAGCTATCTTTTCGGCTGGAGGTGGAGCGTGAATACATGGTCAAAAAGACGGATTTTTCAACGCGAACTTCTTTGTTATACGGAACTTTAAAGTCGCATTGCAGCAATTCGCAGATGCGCCACGCCGCAATTTCTGCGCGGTAGTTGGATTGTCGGCGAGTTTGGAGGGGTTTGAGGGCTGCGATGATTTTGCCCTTATTTTGGATTTTGAAGGTTAGAGTGGAACCGCCGCCGAGGGGATCGATGACATCCCAGCGTAGGTCGTCGATGTATTCTGGCGGCGAAATGAAATAGGGGTCTTCGCGAAAAGCGCGTAGGACAAGGGCTTGGGTCTCTTCGTCAAAAGCGATGGCGTCTTGCGAAGCCCGTAGCGCCTCGCGCGCTTCGCGGTAGCGTTTGGCTTGAATGAGGGCATTGCCTAAACCGTGAATGGCGGGCAGAGAGTGCGGGAAAAGCGCGTGGGCATTGGCCCAGTGCGAGATAGCCTCGTCGGCGTTTTGAGCCTCTTGCGCTTTTTTGATGAGGGTGGGCAAGAGATGCGCTTGAAAATCAAAGGCTCTGTGTGCGGATTCAGACGCTCGGCGCGTAGCGCGTTCGAGATTATAAATATCCTCGCGCGGCAATCTTGATTCTGGCTCCTCCTGCTCAACCTCGACGCGCTGCCCTTCTTTGCTTTTGGGAGCATGTCCGCGACGGGCGTCAAAATAGCCGAGGAAGTAAAGAAGTAGTAAGGATGCTAAAAATAACAGGGCAAAGATCCCAAGCCAAAGGAAGGGAGTTAGGTTAGCACGTAGCTTTTCTTCAACTTGTGGGAGAATTTCAATACCTGAACTTTCTTCAGCTTCGGCGTCGTCATTTTGTAAAGAAAACTCGCTCTCTGCCGCGGATACACGCACTAATTCCTTGCGCGGTGAGTATGGCAGCTCCAGCGCGAGTTGCGGTTGGGCGGAATCGGGGAGCAAGGTTTTGAGATCAGAGAGTGAGGCAGAGAAATCCGGAGAATCAGGTAGGAGTGTTTTGAGTTCGGAGAGCTGTTCAATTTCGGCTTCGCTGCTGTGCGTAAATTCGTCGCTAGCGTCTACTTCCTGCAAATCTGCTTCATCAATTTCTAGAACGCTCGCCCTAAATCCATCGGCTCCCTCCTTCAGTAAATCCGGCTCTGTTACGCTTACGATGTCGGAAAGAGAGCTATTTCGCAGCTTGGCAGTATCGTCTAGTTCTTGCCGCACAGGCTCGCGCTCAGCAGTTTTAGCGACTTTGAACTGCAGTGCCGTGAAATTCGCATCGTATTCTTCTACGCTCGCCTCTGGGATAAGTGCCGACAAAGAGTTCCGCATCGCCTCGTCGGTTTTAGTCTCTTTTTGTACAAGGTCTTTTTGTACAAGGTCTTTTTGTACAAGGTCTTTTTGTACAAGGTCTTTTTGTACAAGGTCTTTTTGTACAAGGTCTTTGGCTGCACGCTGGCTTCGAGGAACAATTTTGACGGGACGCAAAATTTTTGCTCCCGAAAAACGTTGTGACTCTGCTTTTTGGGGTGCCTTACTCGCGCGATCCAAAGCCCACGGTAGCTTCTCCTGCGTCGTCATATCCCGAGACAGCTGCTCTTGGCTAGAGCTCGGCGTAGCCTCAACACTCCCTCGCCCCAAACTCGCCTTGATGACGTCCTCGCTTAGTAGCTCCGCGGGCTTACTAAATCTATACCAGTCCGTTTGCGTTGGATCGCTCTCGCCGTCTTCATGGGACTGCGCGTTTTCTTCTTGAATTTGATCTTCTGCAAAAAGCCCAAGACCTAAGCCCGGCTCCAAGATCGTAGCGCCCCCAAAATCGTACGACTCCCCATCCTCGACTTCATCGCCATCTTGGTAGTCCGCAAGCGGAAGGCCAAATTGCGTAGAATGCTCAAACTCGCTGCTGGCGCCAAAATCAGAGCTTGGCGCAAAGTCGTTGAATTCGCTAAATACGTCAGTAGCACCAAAACTAGGCGCCACGCTAAATTCAGTGGGACCGCCAAAATCGAATGAATCCGTAAATTCAACTTCGTCTCTACGCTCTGGGACAGCAAAACGCTTGATGTTCTCCGCTTCATACTTTGAGATAGTCGACGATTTTTTAAGAAAATTTAGCTTCTCCCGCTCCAAGCGCTCAAGCCCCTGCTTGGGGTCGGCGGTGTAGGAAGCCAACTCCACACGTCTCTCGCAATGCGGGCACAAGTCCAGCTTCCGCTCGCTTGGTAATTCGCCATTACAGTGTTTACATCTCAAAGCTCAACCCTCGTTATCGCCTCATCGCATTCCCCGTGACAAGTTCAAATTGTTCGTGGTGCAAACCCGTGTTTGCGCGTATCTCAATGCTGAGGCCATAGCGCTTCTCCATAGCCTCTATAGCTTCTCTTTCATCATCATAAAGATAATGCGCAACCTCTGGGTGCGCATAAACATTAATCCACCCCATCGCACCCATCATGACCTCTCTTTGGATTTCGCGCAAAATTTCAAAGCCCACACTCTGCCTACTCTTAATATATCCCTTAGCTTCGCAATAAAAACAAGGCTCGCAAACAGTCTGGATCAAACTCTCGCGCACTCGCTTTCGCGTCATTTCGACTAGGCCAAACTCGCTGATTTTAAGCACATGAGTCTTTGCCTTATCCGTGGCAAGCGCTTCCTCCAGCGCCGCAAAAACCTTATCTCTATTGACGCTGCGTTCCATATCGATAAAGTCAATAATCACAATTCCGCCGATGTTGCGTAACCTAAGTTGGTAAGCAATCTCTTTGACTGCCTCGAGGTTAATCTGCAAAATGGTCTCTTCAAGCGTATGCTTGCCAACAAACTTCCCCGTGTTCACATCAATCGCCGTTAGCGCCTCTGCCGTGTCAAACACAAGGTAACCACCGCTTCGCAGCCAAACCTTTCGCGCCAACGCCCGCGAAACCTCGAGTTCTATCCCGTATGCATCAAAAATCGGCTCTGCGTCATTATACAAGCGCAGCGCCGAAGCATAACTCGGCATAAAATTCTCAATAAACTCGCTAATTCGCTCAAAATCTTCTTTCGAATCCACCACCAACGCCTCGACCCCGTCCGTCAACAGGTCCCGAATCGCGCGCAGCGGCAAATCCAGCTCCTCATACAGCTGAGACGGCGCCGGTTTCGTCTCAAAACCCTCCATAATATTGCGCCACAAATTCGTTAAATACTCAAAATCATCATCAATCTGCTGCTCACTCGCCCCCTCACTCGCCGTACGCACAATAATTCCCGTCCCCGCCTTACGCCTCTCGTTAACCAGATCCCGCAAACGCGCCCGCTCGCCCTCCCCCTGAATCCGCCGACTAACCCCACAATGATCAAAGGTCGGCATATGCACCAAAAAACGCCCCGGCAGCGAAATATGACTCGTCACCCGCGCGCCCTTACTGCCTATGGCCTCCTTCGACACCTGCACGAGAATCGATTGCCCCGCATGCAAATGCTCCTCAATCGCCCCAATAGGCCGATGCATCCCCCTCGACTGCGGAATCTCCGGATCATCAATCGCATCCGCATCCACCTCCTGCATGTACGCCTCATGCTTATTATACACATCCGTCACGTACAGAAAAGCCGCCTTCTCCTGCCCAATATCCACAAACGCCGCCTGCATCCCCGGCAGCACCCGAATCACCTTGCCCTTGTAAATGTTACCCGCACTCCCCCGCTCCACATTGCGCTCCACAAAAAACTCCGCAATGCTCCCACCCTCAACCAGCGCCACGCGCATCTCATGCGAGCAACGATTCATCAGCAAAATATTCGACATAACTCGGTCTCCACAGTTCACGGTGGGACTTGCCCCAATACCGCAATCGCAATATAAAGATATGGACGCAAATTGTCACGCAAGATGACTTTTTCGCACTATCCAACACCATGTTCGCAAAATAAACTTTATTTTAACACTCCTTTGCTGGGGGGCTAAACGCCCCCCTACGCGCGGGCTTCCTCCTAAAATGCGATAATGAACGCAAAATATTGTGCGGTGTATTTGCTAGTCGCGCATCCACCGCACAATATGCGTTCATTACGCATTTTACGGAGGCGATCCCGCGCTACCCCCCAGCGCGCTCGCCACGCTTCGCGCGCCCGAAAACCACAGTCCTTGGCGCCATAATGAGTAGGGACTGCTTTCTACAACGACTTTACAAAAGCGCTAGGCAAAAAACTTCATGAGTCACACTTTCGCGCTAGATCGCGCAGTTACACGCTTACATATCAAAATCGCAACTCTTCAACCTGAGCTCACACATTAGATGGATAAGCACCTCAAAACCATAATCGACACACCCCTATTCCGCGGCATGCAAATCAAAGACGTGCTGGTAGCCCTACGCTGCCTTTGCGCTAGCACCAAAAGCTTCGCCAAGGGACAAAATATTATTTCCACTGGCGATAAAATCAGTTGGGTAGGTATTATTTTGGAGGGATTTGCCTTTATCGAACAAATCGATTATTGGGGGAACCGCCATATTATATCGGAACTACACGTTGGGGCGGTTTTTGCGGAATCCTTAGCTTGCAGCGCCTTGCCCTCAAGCATTAGCGTTCGAGCCCAAAGCGATAGCCTCATCATGATTTTGGACGTCCTTCGCCTACTCGATGGCCGCATTGATTGCTGCAGCTACAACGCATGCATGCTGCGTCAACTCGTTTCGGTCATGGCGCTTAAAAACCGCCAATGCATAGAAAAGACCTCGATCTTAAGCCAGCGTAGCACGCGCGAAAAACTACTTACCTACCTCAGCTTCTACGCAAGAACGGCACAAAGCTCCAGCTTCGAGCTCCCCTTTAATCGCCAAGCCCTAGCCGACTACCTTGGCGTCGACCGCAGCGCGCTCTCAAACGTTTTGGCCAAACTACAAAACGAGGGGCTACTACGTTTTGAAAAAAATCGCTTTGAGCTATTCGCGTTTAAAGAGCAATAACTAAGCTGCGCATAAAAATAAAAACCGCGACGTTCAGAGCCAGTTTCATTTTGCCAGAACTGCAGTCAACCCAAAACGCTTAAAACCCGCAAGTAGATAGCTCACCCCAAAGGCTGCGGCGAAAAATTTCGAGCAAGCAAATGCACTACGAACGCGGAAGTATACGCTGGGAAAGCAAAACAACCGAAGAAAAAATGTCTTCGTTTTGCACTAAAATATCGTCGCGAACATTAAGGCGAATAGGCGCAAAGTTCCAGATCCCGCGTATGCCACCACTTACCATGAGATCTGCAACATCTTGCGCTGCTTGGTGGGGAACGGCGATAATGCCAATATCAATTTTCATCGACTGCGCCATAGAGGGAAGCATGTCTATCGCATAAGTATCGACACTGGCAAACTTTTTCCCAATTTTATTCGGATCGTTGTCGAATGCAGCGACGATTCTTACACCGTGAGAGACAATCTTTTCGTGCGCTAAAAGTGCCGCCGCCAAATGCCCAGCGCCAGCCAAAAACGCATAACGTATCATATCCCAGCCAACCAAGCGCTCAAGTGCGTCGATAAGTTCGTCTATCGCATAACCTACGCGCGGCTTACCCAGCAATCCCGCGTATGACAGATCTTTTCGTACTTGGGAAGCGTTGAGCTGTAGCTTCTCGGTAAGCACCGTAGCAGACACCGTCTTCATATTTGGCGCACTCGCTTTGATCTGCTTTAGCGCTTGAATGTATAATGGGACTCTTAGTAGTGCTGGCTCTGGAATTTCCGTTTTCATTGTTTTTTATACCCCCTCGCTGCTAATCCTAGCCAAATTGTACGCCATTCAGCGCTATTTGGTCAAGCTAGAAACAGCTTTTTTCGGCGTAAATACACGAAAACCTTAAAAATTAGCCATGATTCGACGTCGTTTATCTGCTTGTACACTTCATGACAGAGCAAGTATTTCTTTAGCAATGGTATCTGCCACCCATTGTGCGTCAGTCTGTATTTCGTCTTGATCCTTGCCTTCAATCATAACGCGACACTTTGGCTCTGTTCCCGAATATCTAACGAGTATCCTCCCATCTTCTCCGTATTTTTTCTCTAATCTTGCTATTAAACTTGAGCTTTCTACGAGCAAACTGAAATCTGGTTTTGAGTCCACCCTAAAGTTAATCAAGCACTGAGGGAAGCGGCGCATAATTTTGGCAAGTTGGGATAGTTTCTGGCCGCTTCGCTGCATGACGGCGAGTACTTTAAGAGCTGCGACAAGTCCGTCGCCAGTGGTGGAGTGCTCGAATAAGACGATATGCCCACTCTGTTCGCCGCCAATGATGAGGTTTTTCTCGCGCATCGCCTCGACTACGTAACGATCCCCCACCTTTGTTTGAATCGTTTCAATGCCATGATCACGCATCGCATGGTGCAATCCCAAATTACTCATCAACGTGGTAACAAGACAGTTACTGTTTAGGCGTCCAGCGTCTTTTAATTCCTTCGCCAGGATCGCCATGACAAAGTCGCCGTCCACCGTGTTGCCGCGTTCATCGATCATGATAAGTCTATCGGCATCTCCATCAAGGCTAATGCCAAGATCGGCGCCAGTTTTTAGCACCAAATCTGCGCAATGCTCGGGGTGAAGGGCGCCAACGCCGTCATTAATATTAAACCCATTAGGCTCAACACCAGTCGCAATAATATCGGCCCCCAACTCCCATAACACCGTAGGGGCAATTTTGTACGCAGCGCCGTTGGCGCAATCCAGTACAATCTTAAGGCCGTGTAAGCTCAAATCGCGCGGGAAAATCATTTTGAGAAACGAAATATAGCGCCCCGCTGCATCGTCAATTCGCCGCGATCGTCCGATCTTTCGCGGCGACAATTGGGCGTCAAGCAATGACGGTTCCTCTAGATAGCGTTCCAGCGAATGCTCAAGTTCATCGGGGAGTTTAAATCCGTCAGCACCAAAGATCTTGAGCCCGTTATCGTGGTAAGGATTGTGCGAGGCACTTATCACCACGCCCGCGTCACAGCGCATGTTCGAGGTTAGGTGCGCTATCGCGGGCGTGGGAAGCGGACCCGTAAACATGACATCGCCACCCATAGCGTTAACCCCTGCGGCAATAGCCGCTTCAAACATATAGCCACTAAGCCTGGGATCTTTACCGATCAGCGCCTTAAAAGCAGGCCCCTGCTTGGGAAGACAGTGCGCTAGCGCTTTACCCAACTGCAGCGCAAGATCCACAGTGAGTGACCCCTGATTCGCTAAACCACGTATCCCATCTGTTCCAAAATATTTTTTTGTCATCATCCTTCACATTTTATCATATAAGTTTTGCGCGCAATGCCAAAACGCACAGACCTTGGCATAAGCTAAGCTGCTCTTGCCTTCCACAAGGAAAAGCGATTTCCCTGCAAAAACAAGGTGAACAACTCATTTATACGCACCTTATAGCATTGAATGCCGTTGCGTATAATATGCTAGCATTCCGGCAAATAAAGATATTTTATTCCACCACTCGACAAAACTCGCTAATTTAAACTCAACTCTAGGATGTTTTAGAATACTAAGTTGCGTCCAAAACCTATATAAAGTGCTACGGCACAACGAATAAAATATGGCTACCATAGGGTTCGCCAAAATACGAACTTAGCATTGTCAATCGACGCCTGTCTAGCAAGGGAAGTCGATTTTTGCTAGTATCCCAAAGAGCTCACGAGCTTTCGTGTGTAGAGGTAAATTTTGCAGAGCATCATTGACAATAAAGCAGCCATGACGCTGCTCTTGGCGGAAACTTGTAAAGACTTAGCCGCTTGGCTTAGACACCAAGAAGAACTCGGTGCTAAGGAATATGACTACGAAGCGATTGTGCCAATTCGTCCATTAGCAAGCAGCACAGTCCAAGCTGCCACTGCGCGAAGCGCAGTAACAGCACAAGGTGAGCGGCCGCGCACGGCACAACGAAGTCCGAGCCTGGAGCGCGCGCAGGAGACAAAACCAAGACGCGAACTTTTAAGCAGTTTTAAGAAGCTCAAAGCACAAAGCGAAGTTTCGCTCGATCAACGCCCTGCCGAGGAGCGCCAAGCAGCGCTCAAAAAATTAGCGCTTGAGTGCGAGTCATGTACGCGCTGCGCCTTGCACGAAAAACGCAGTAAAATTATTTTTGGCTCAGGCCCTGTCGACGCCAAAGTGATGTGCCTTGGCATGGGGCTCGATCCCAAAGAGAACGAGGAAGGCAGAATTTTCGCCGGCCAGGTCGGTGAGCTGATGGACAAGATGCTTAAAGCCATGGGCTTAAGTCGTGAGGAGGTCTATATTACAAACGCACTCAAATGCACCTGTCCCACGAACCAAGCGCCTACGCAAACTTACTACTACAACTGTTTGTATTATTTGTTGAACGAAATCACCCTAGTCTCGCCCAAAGTCATTATTGCTTGGGGGCAAGCCGCATTTAGGGCGATTATTCGTCACAACACCGATAATATCGTACAGCTGCGCGGTAGGTGGTTTGATTTTCACAGCGTGCGTGTAATGCCGACTTTCCACCCTGCTTATGTGCTACGAAATCCCGAAGTTAAAGCGATGGTTTGGAGTGATCTCAAAAAAGTAATGGCGGAGATTCGTGAGTAGCTTAAAAGTTTAGCGAAAACTACGATTTGATTATTGCACAATAAGCTCTAGGCTATAGACTGCATTGAGTTCTTGTTTTGCTCTCGATTCTTTTTGATCACCTAAATAAATAAAATTCGAATACCGAGTCTCGCCAGCAGCGCTTTGAACTACACCTTTATGGATCCTAACCGTGGCTCTTGCCTGCCCCTCGCCTGCGACGTCGAACGCTCGCATTTTCCTACGTTTAGCGCGCTGCGTACACTTATCGCGCTGCACTATATAATGATGCTCTAACTCGAGCTTGTCGGCATCCACATCAAGCACGTCACTGCGTGCGCTAGCGTTGATGCACAGCTTCTCTTCGTGGCTCTTGTCGTAAAACTCCCACGCTGCTTTTGCACCCACTGCTTCGCTAGCCAAAGGAGACCAGATTATTCGCATCATATCGCTGAGTAAAAACAACACACGCCCTACCTGCGGGTTGATGCGAACGAGAGGTTCAGCGCGACCCATCCCCATCTGCTCCCCAAAGCTTTGTTCAAGAACGATGCCCGCCATGAGCGACTCCACAGACACGAGATCCACCTCCACATCGTCCTTATACACGTGTATCTCAAAGCTATCGAAAGACAAAAATACGCGATCACTTCGCTTTGGCTCAACTTGTATTCGAGCATTCGCCTTTATAGTCGTACGAACGGAGTGCGTGTCACCGTTTTCGACATATTTTGTGATTTGTTGCAGCTTGATCGCGTAGCTTCTTTTTTCGTTAAAAGGCGCGTATTGATGCTCATAGAGCTCTCCCGTACCTTGCGAAATAAGGCTAATTCCGTCAACACCGAAATCGAGTTCTAGGGGAGGGCTTTGCCGCTTGTGTCGCGCTTCGCCGCTGGGAGGGAAAATCCAGATAAGGAATGCGCTTGAGAGCAAAAATAGTATGAATACGGTGAATAGTACATGAAATTGACGGATCTTCACAATGAAATGTCCTGAACTATAGATCTTACAGTTAGCTCCCCAATCCCCTTTGCCTCTTTAGGGAAGTTCAGTGTCTTTAGCATAAAAAAAAGCCCCCGTAACCTCGGCAAAAGCGATGATGCTAGCCGCTGATACCGGGGGGGGGTAGCGCGGGATCGCCTCGTTTCGACATGGAAGTCGAAAGGGAACGCCGCAGGCGGCCCGCAGGGCTGTGTGCCATGGATTGGCACACATTCCACAAAATGTGCTACGAACCGCATATTGTGCGCTGGATGCGCGACTAGCAAATACAGCGCACAATATAAAGCGTTCGTTGTCACATTTTGCGAGGAAGCCCGCGCGTAGGGGGCAAAAAGCCCCCTTCAAAAAAATTCAAAACGTACTATTGAATAGAGAACGGGTAGGTAATGGGGATGTCGGCGCCGCCAGTTTCCTTAAATTTCATGCCATTAACGACTTTGAGAACGCAAGATTCGGTAGGAGTATTGGCAAATTCCTTGCTAAGGTTGCGAGCGTTACTCACACGGCCGTTGCCCTTAATCACGAAGGAGACGCGCATCGTACCCTTTTGCGTCGAGGTGCGGCTGCAAGTTCGGATTTGCCCAAAGTTGGAACGGATAACCGATTGGACTTCGTCCTTACTGAGTGTAGCCCCAGCAGGCTTGGGAGCAGGTTCGGGTTTGGGCGCTGGTTTAGGCGCTGGTTTGGGCGCGGGTTTGGGCGCTGGTTTGGGCGCGGGTTTAGGTGCAGGTTTAGGTGCAGGTTTAGGTGCAGGTTTAGGTGCAGGTTTAGCTTCGGGTTTTTCCGCTGCCTTTTCAGGCTCTTGTTTCTCTTCAACGGGCTCAGCTTCTTGCTCAGCCTTCTCGTCCTTGTCAGCCTCAGGCGCGGCTTCTTCCTTTTTATTCTCTTCACTTGGTTTGGCGCTGTCCACATCGGCGACAGCAGCGGGTGGAGCGGTGTTTTTGGCGACTACGCCCAAATTGCTAGTATCGACGTTCATATCGACTTGAGCTTGCTGCACTGGGAGCGCATCGTCGTCTTTGCTCAAGAGAACAATAAGCACGATGGTAAAGGCAACGAACACTACAACGGCAGCGACAATGGCAATAATAATGGGGGTGTTGTCTTTTCGGTTGCCGAGCGGGAGCATAGCCGCGGCACTAAGGGCGGGGGCGGCTTGGTAGCTTTCCTGCTCAAAGGAGCGCCGGCGAGGAGAGGGGCCGGAGGCGGCGAGCGCTTTGACGTCGATGAGGCCGGAGCCTTCGGTGACGGGAGTTTCACTGGCGCCTTTGGTAACACGCGCGCTAACAGCCTGCAAATTGCTAAGGCTGAACAAAACAGAGTTCTCACTACGCGCACCAACTAAATCGTTCGCGCTTCCAAAGCCACCGTCATCATGGGCGGAGCTCGCGGGCGGGCTCATATCGAAGCTAAATTCTTCTACAGCTTCCTGTACTGGCGCGCCCGTCATGTTGGAGATAGCGCCGGCTCCAAAAGCTGCGAAACCACCACCTCCTTGGTAGGGGTCGGCTTGAGCGAAGCTGCCTCCTAAATCCGACACGTCAATGGCTTGGGTCGCATCCTCGCCGCCAAAGCTCTGTGTGAGAACAACGCGTGTTTCTTCGCCACCCCCACCAACCGGTTCGACTAAGGAGTTGAGATAGCCAAACTCTGGCGCACCGCTTAACTGTACCCAGTCAGCGTAGCCATCGCGCCATAAGTAGGAGTCCATGCTCAGCTTACTAGCCAGATAATAGGCTTCGATATCTTGTTGCGAGACAGGCCCAACTTGCAGGCTTTCACTTGACTCGCCCTCAGCACCGTTAAGCACCGCGTACCACAAAGCTTCGCCCGCTGATGCGTCCATCATCGCCGCACTGGCCATAATCGATGAACTGCAACGGGGGCAACTTACCAAACAAGTCTCACCTGTTGAGACATACGCGTCTGGCAACCAGTGATCCGCGCTACAACTGCTACAAACTAACCTCATCTACACTCTCCCTCAAAATCTCAACCTTACTAAGGGCGCATCACCTGCTCTTGCACATCGGCCTGGACGCGCTCCAAGTATGTTCGCGTCAAATTGAGTACCCCATCAAACTCCGATTCAGCGCGCGCCTGCTCAAACATACCTTGAGGTGTTCGGAATTCGCCGTCGATCAACATATCGTCGAAGTTATACAGCTTCTCAAGTATAAGTTCTTCCTGTCCAAAGGCATCGCCAGCAAATACTGCCAGCGCCACCACTAGCGCGCCTACCCTTAACCACATAGCTATGCTCCAAAACCCTCCCCAACGCATACATATATCAGCAGCGCTGTGCAAGGTCAATAATTGTTACTATTCTGTAAAAATTAAACTGCACAAGTTCCAAAGTTTCACAGATGCAAGCGCTTGCGGTGAAGAAGCATCGAAGCTTTAGCGCTCAAACTCATAAGCTAGCTTCAACGTTTTCGCAAGGCGAGGGCTTTGCGCGGATTAATCGAATTTCGCTTTTACGCGCATGTATCTATTTTTTGTGGGGGGCACACGCCCCCCTACGCGCAAGCTTCCCGCATAATCGGCTGTTTAGCGCTTTATTTTTTGCGCTGTATGCGCTCGTTCCGCGCATCCATCGCAAAAAATGCGCTAAATCGCCGATTCTTTGGGTGATCTTGCGCTACCCCCCCTGCATCATTTAACAGCCACAAAAAACAAACTCTGATCGATTTTGGACTAGCGCTTCAACTTGCTAAGAAAAGCATCATGCAAATTTTAGACTGCGTTCAAAGAAGCCAAAATAGCTTCCCACACTTTACTCTAGCCGCTTTTTATGATTTTTGCCCACATCGAATCTCCGGAATACGCCCCAAACCCCATCTAAGGACTATCGCTCTTAGAACTCGCTGTTGCACTTAGAGCATTGATTTTATTGACTTTATTTTAAAACTTGCCTGACTTTTGTTATTTTGCTCTAGCTGCTTTTTGGCAATTTTTACATTGATCAGAGTTTCCCTAAAAGCTGCTTCTTGCTTTCAATTCCTCGCAGCGAAAAAGCTAAGCACTGACGTCTACAACAAGTTAGCGCTCTACTTCGCCTTTTTGGCTACGCGCTAAATTTTTTTGGCGTCGCGAACGTTAAGAACGCATGTACAGCGATTGCGCGAAAAAAACTTGACCGCTGCACAAATGTACACTAGATTGTTTATGCGGATTGTTCCGCCAAAGCGAAGGAACTGTGTAATGGAAATGAGTTTAACGCAAAGGCAAGCTGAGATATATCTACATATATTAGCGTACATCGATGAAAACATGTACCCACCCTCAGTACGCGAGATCACTAATCACTTTGGTCTACGTTCCACAAACGGTGTGGCACAGCACCTAGCTGCCTTGGTTCGCAAGGGCTATCTCAGCAAGGAAGATTCCAAAAGTCGCACCTTGCGACCTATCGTTGATGCCGCTGATGTCGTTATACAACGCAGTAACAGTAAAGTTAAAAAAGCCAAACCCGCAGTCGATTCGCCGAAAGCTAAAGCTTTCCAAATTTCGCAAGACGAGGTCATAAACCTGAACAAAAACACATTATCGCAGCTTAGCGACGATGGGTTTTACCGCAGTATACCCGTTTTGGGACGCATCGCTGCAGGGCCACTTACGCAAGCCTACGAAGAGCGCGAAGAAAGCCTCATCATGGATGCATCGCTCTTTTGCCGTGGAATGGACGACGTGTTCGCACTTCGCGTACGCGGCACGAGTATGATCGGCGACGGAATCATGCCCGGCGACATCGTCTTTATCCGCGAGCAATCAACAGCAGAGAACGGCGAATTGATCGCCGCACTCGTGGGCGGTGAAGCCACGGTGAAACGCTACGAACGACGAGGTAAACGCATAAGACTACTCCCCTCAAACCCTGATATGGAGCCCATCGATTTAAGCGAGGAAGAATGCGAGCAATTCCGTGTTTTGGGCTCCGTGCGCGGGGTTCTGCGCCAATACGCCTAAAAAAGCTCTGATTTGTTGGGGCTAGCGCCCCAAAGCCCGTCTAAGGGCTATCGGCCTTAGAACCCGTTTTGTGTGTAGGGTATTGATTTTATTGACTTTATTTTGAAAATTCGCCAGGCTTTTGTCATTTTAATCAGGGGCAGGTTTGAAAGATGCCCCCTACTGTTTTTGCATAAATCAGAGACTCCCTAAGGAAGCTCTGATTTATTGGGCTAGCGTCCAAAACCCGTCTAAACCAACGACTTGCAAGGTGGCACAAATCAGAAAGACCTGTGTGATTTCAAAACAACAAAATCATTCCTTGAAGCGAAAAAACGCTTACACAAGTGCATGGCCAACATTCGCACAAAATTAGGCAAAAATAAAATAAAACAGTAGCTCCCTCAAGATTCTACAGTTTTTAGGCTGAAAATACGAAAAAAAAGCTCTCTCATCATCTATTCCCCAAGCTATAATGATAAGGTACGCGCAGTTTTTTACGCTCGGCGCTTAACGCGTCAGGAAAGGCTGGTAGTCTTCCCGCCATCGCTAAAGCTTGCAATGCCGCTTGATCCAATGAAGCAAAGCCCGAGCTTTTGTAGATCTGTGGGTTTTCTACGCTTCCATCACGGTGAATGACGAATTCGAGGATGACGACGCCTTGCTGACGCGATTGTCTTGCCAAAGGCGGATAAAATTTTGATTTTAACAAGACCGACGCAATTTCTCTCAGGTATGCTAGCCAAACGCCAGCTTCGTCAATGCCACTGCCTCCCCCGCGTGCGCTAGCAAAACGCGCATTCCCACCACCCGTTGTCTGCCCTTCACCGCTTGTTTTTGACGTGCTATTAGCGTCGCCAATACCCCCATCATCGCCAAATCCGCCAGTATTTCTCGTAAGTTCGCGAGTTCCCGCATGCGCGTCTTCGCCATGCATTACAAAAACTTGCTCTGCTCCGCTCTCAAGAGCTTCGCTAGGGCTTTCTATGCTCTCCGGCTTTTTGCTTCCCTCAAGTTCATCATCAGGTCGAACTTCAGCTTTCGGCGCAGCAAAGTTCAAAACTAACTTTGGCATTTCGCGCTTTTCGTTAAAAGGCGCTTCATCGCCTTGAGCATCTTCGCCTTGAGCATCATCGTCGTAGCCGGCATCATAAGTTGGATGGGCTAAAACTACGCTTAAAGGCACGATTTCGTGCTGCACAGTATGGCTATCGCGTAGCAACCACGCCATATTTCCTTCGCTCTTTGGCAAAAGCGAACTGACGTAAAAAGCCAAAATATGGCATAGAAGCGAATATAAAAACCCTCTCCAAAGTGGCATCGTTTAATTCTTCGTTCCGCGGTGGAACCACTGCATGTAGGCCCAAGTATTCACGAGTTGCTGAATATCTTCATCGCGCAATGCATCTGGTATTGGCGACTGCAATCGTTCCGTGTTTTGTAGATGCGCCGTTTTAATTTGATGGGGATAACTAGCGCTAGAGCTTTCGCGGTAAGCTCTATTGGTGGCATAATTATAAACTATGCGTTCGTCGTTTGGGTACAAAAACGAGATCGAACTCGGCACAGTGGTAGCGCCAATAAATTGGAGTAAAGGCGCATCGCGCTCGGCAACGCCAGTGAAGGGGGCTTCACTAGCTTGACGCGTGCTTTGTGTAAGGATAAATCGCCGCAAGTCGATCTGACTCATGTTCTGTTCCAACGAACCGCTTGCACCCCACACAAGCATGGCACAATGCGTCATCACATTTTGCAGTGCAATCCCATGCCCCAGAAGGCTCCCATCGTCGTAAAGAGATTCGCCGTGGTCACTCACAATAATGATTAAGCTATCCTCAAGTAGATTCCGCGCTTCGAGCGCTGCGATCATACGCCCCAAAGCTGCATCTAAATGATGCACTTGGTTAGCGTAGCTTCTCCAAAGCCTAGCTCGGTTCTTGGCGTTGATTTCGCTACGCATAATCGTGCGATCAACTAAAACCGGGGGATTGTCTTGTTGATAGGGAAAATGCGGATCCTGCAAAAAAACATACATAAACAACGGTTTATCGCCATCGTCTTCCTCTAAGATTCGCTCAAAATGCTTGGCAACAACGCGCGCAGGCACCGTGGCAGAGCCTCGTTCGTTCTCGGGCATATGGCGCGGATCAACAATCATCGCCTCGTTACGCAACCAACCCAAGCTCACGTCAAAGCCCTCGTCGAGTAAACTCTCTCCGCTAAGCGCCACGCTTTTGTAGCCCATCTGCGTAAAATCATCCACAAGGCTCGTGCCTGGATCAAAGAAAGAGCCCCAAAACGATTGAGTTATAGAGTTTTGGGTAAAGCCGCGCGTCGCAAACATACGTGCAATTCGTAGCGCCCCCTTATCGCGAAACGCCTTGAGTTCTGGCATCACTCGCTTGCCTTCGATACTCGCGTCCAGCATGTCGTTGCGAACACTTTCCATAAAAACTAAAAAGACGTTTTTACGCGTCGCGGGGCTCGCTAGTGCTTCTTGACCTTGAGTTTCTATCCACGCTCGCAGTGCAGGATCTAAAGTATCGGGCTGCAAGTCGCCCAAAAGTAGATCTTGATCTATACCGTCGTTTGGAATATCTAGCGCATAAGGATAACAATCTGGATCGAGCGGGGCGGTGTCGGGTGGCAGATCAAATCGACCGTAACCATCGCCATCGAAATCAGAAACCAATTTAAGAATGTAGCTAAAGGGAGCCCCAACCGCTGTTTCACTTGCAATGAGCTCGCGCGTGAGCGGAAACTGCATAGGAAAGGCCATAAACGTTAACGAAACACAAAAACTTACGGAAGCAATGAGTATTAATATTTTTCGGGGCACACGATCAATCGCGCGGAATATGGCAAACCGTTGTCCCAAGAACCAGCGATTAAAAAAATAGATAGCCAAAGCTAGCAGAAAAACACCAAACAAAGAAAGCAGAATAATATCCCAATACCAATTAAATGCCTGCACTAACATGCGCCAAAAGCCGCCGACTCCCGAAGCAAATTCTGTTAGCCTAAACTTGCTTCCCAAAAATTCCGCTAGCTTAAGTCGAAGTAGCATCTCCAAAACAAGGAATACTAACCACAAAGTCGCAAGCCAGCGGTGTGTCCGCTCTTCTCGAAATTTCAACACTCGCCCTAGCCAATCCCCCAAAAGCAGCCACAAGCCACACAAAGCAGCGCAAAACGTAGCCACTAACATAAAAATCCCCAAGCGCTCCCATACCCCTTCGTACTTCACTGTCACCAGCCAAGCCGTTCCCCCAAAAATCGAGTGGCGTAACTGCAAGCTCACTAATTGCATCACGATGCTTGCCGTGCACAAAGCAATATACAAACGCCCAAGACGTGGCATTTTTCCTTCCATATCCATCAAATAGCCTAATAATCCGCACTTGCGCTCTTTCGCGCAAAATTAAGGTCAATCGGCGCAGCAACGCACACCGTTGCCTACATAGCATATTATTTCTCTTTTGCTTACAAGCAAAAGACTTTGCACTGCCGAAAACCTTGTTCTTCTTTGCAGCAAACTTGCCAACAATGGCTCATTCGTTTTGGATTTAGCTCAAAATTGCCAACATAGCTTTCCTTTCTCAATAGAACGCAGTTTTTTTGAATTTTAGCGAACGAACTGTCTTTTTTTTCGTATAAAGACAGAAGATGCGATCTTTGTGAGCTCTATAGCCTAAGGTTGAAGCTATAGTAACAGGCGCTTCACGACTAAATGGCTAAAGCGTCTCGAAGCCCTGCGGGTACTTCACCGAGCATCCACGAAACAAAGGCAAGCGCGAAGGAAAGCGCCGTACCAGCGGAACGCCCTGTGAGAATTTTCGGTGTTTGTAAACTTGGTGCATCGACGTATTTGCCTGTTTTAATTTTCTGCACAACGCTGGGGTGGCAGGTAAAAGCAAGCCCCTCGAGTAAGCCGCAGTGATCTAATATCATGGGGGCTGCACAGATAGCAGCGATACGTCGGTGATTTTTGGCGTGCTCTTTAAGGAAGGCTAAAAATGCGTCGCTCTTGAGCATTGCTTCTACGCCGCCCATTCCGCCAGGGAGCACGACCGCATCCCACTGTTTTGTTTTGGCCTCATCAAAATGAATTTCAGCCTTTAGCTCAATTTTATGCGAACCTTGCACTGTATCGCTATTGTGTAACGAGCAAATGCTTAGTTCCATCTTTGCACGCCGAGCAATGTCAATCAGGGTGACAGCTTCGATTTCTTCAAAGCCGTTTGCTAAAATTAGAAGTATCTTCATAAATATTGCCTAAGTTTTACAGCGATGAGTACCAGCTCAGGGCTCTTTCATACTCATCAACGAATCGTAGTAGGCGCGAAGCGGATCCGCTTCGCTTCCGTGTATAAAGGCTGGGCCGAGTCTTGCCTCACCAGCGCTTTCTTGCGACAAGATGCTGCTAAACTCGCTGTTTCGCCGTTTATCCTTGCCCCTAAAAGCATTGCGCTGCTGAATCTCCCATTGTACTTGAACCACGATGAGATCCTGCAGAACAGGCGGCAACGCGTCGCGCATGGCATATAAAACTTTGCCCGTAGCTTCCGCATCGTTACAAGCGCGGTGTGCACCTTCAAGCGATATGTTGTAGCGTTTCGCCACAGTCACTAGCTTGTTATCGCGCGCTTGCGGCGATATGTGCCTTGCGAAGATAAGGGGATCAAAGCTGGGTTGATCGTCAAACCATTGGTAGCCGCAACGTTCGAGGTTTACACTTAGGAAACTGCGGTCAAAAGCCAAGTTGTACGCCACTAGCCCTCGCCCCTTCATCACCTCCACAAAATCTGCGGCTATCTCGCGAAACGTCGGTTTTCCAGTCACATCTTCCTGCGTGATTCCCGTTAACTTAACAATTTCTGGCGGTATTTCACATTCTGGATCGATAAGCCAATTAAAGGATTCCTGCAGTTCACCGCGGTGAAAGTGTACCACGCCGATCTCAATAATCTGGTTTTCATCGGGGGAGAAGCCTGTCGTTTCTACGTCAAAGACTGCCAGCGGCAGATCGTACCAAAGTTCGGGTAAATCCATGTAAAAAAACCTAAAAGCGCTAAATGGTAGTGACTTGGCTTTGCAACCATAGCTAAAGTGCAAAGCCTAAGAAAAGCTAAATCGTTTACGTTGACTCAAACTCCCTGCGCTAAAACTCGAGCTCTTTAAAGATGCGCAAAAACTTGTAGGAATGCGGCACTAGTCCAGAAATGCGGTCTTCTGCCGGTTCAAAGTTGAGTTCGACAATCTCATCTTCGCCAATATTGGCGCGTTTGAGAATCTCGCGCATTTCACCCTCAGTATAGGGTCGGCGCTCAAGTTCTATGCCGTGATCCGCAAATAGACAGCGCATGGCTTTAAACTGGCTACGAGTGGTCGAAAACATCGAACATTCGCGATCAAGACCGAGATCTTCCATCCAGTAACTTAGCCTCGTGCGGTAGCCCATATTCTCGGCGGCTTGGCGCAGTATGCCAAAATGCTGCGAGTAAGCTTCGCTCAATTCTTCAAACGTGCGAACAGGATACTTTAGCTCCTCGCCGAATTCGATGAGAAAAACTTGGGTGCCAAACTTGCACAAGCGATCAATCTGCGTGAGTAGACGCAGAGAACCATTATTAAGATAGAAGTCTTCAGGCGCATCGTTTAGCTTGAGTTTATGTTTAAAAATCTGCTGTATCGCGTCTCCCTCGCCTATAAACGTTAATTTCGCCTCATCTCCCGGGCGCTCTGTCGCAGGTGCACTTAACTCTTCGCCTTCTAGCAGCTCCTCGCCCACATCTTCCTCTTCCTCTTCCTCCTCGTTACTACCACCGAGAACCATTTTGCGCACCGACACGGACTCCAAATTGGCTAAAAATTCATCGCAAAGAATAAAGTCGAACTTTCGATCATTGAGGTTATCGGCGAGATGGTTGGGATCTCCAATCGCGATGCCTACCTCAGGCGTTTCCTCAAGGGTTTGGGCTTGGATTTGCGCAAATTCTTCGCTTGGCGCATAAATCGTGTAACGCAAATTCACATCGGGGTACTTGGCTTTAAAGGCTTTAACAAAGCCTTTAGCCGTCTCACCAAGTCCGCCCCCAATGTCTAGAACCGCAAATTCCTCGCCGCGAACTTCGCAAACACCATCCGCTAGCTCAAAGACACGCTCTGCGTAAGATTCGTTGGCGAGCACTTCATGCGGTTCGGCTAAAATCGTCGATAGACGAGCAGATAAGCGATCTTTCTGGAGAACTTCTGGTTCTATGCTCTCGATTTTAAGCCCTTGCGACTTAACGCGAATAGTTTCTTCGTAGGGTTTAATAATTTTGCCGCTTTCGTCGACTTCGGTACGCACTAAGGCAGTCACCCTTTCGTAGGGCATCGTAGAAATGAGGTAGGGAGGTACACCAAAGCGACGGCCTTTGTACATACTGCAAGGCTCAGCGCTCAACTTGAGTACTTGCAACTCGCAGTGCGTCCACTGCGCGAGGGTGGCGAGTACGAGTTCTTCTACCCCAGAGCTTGGGCTATGCGGGTGAGCTGCAATTTCATCGACTATGCTCTGCACCGTTTTATTCCCCTCAGCGCATAGCTTCCACAGCGCCGTTTCCCATTCGTTGAGCTGGACAGTGCGCATGTCGCGACGTGTTTGGGTGTCGAAGGCGTAGATCTTGGTATTGCCATCTTTTGGACTGTGCACCGTGATCCAACGCGCTTGGGTCGGGTACATCGACAGTGTCTTTTCACGCTCGTAGTCATCGCTTGGCAGCAAACAGGCCAAAGTTCGGAATATGCTCAAAAACTCATGCAGCGTGTCACGACCAAAAATTTCGTCGTAGTTCTCATGCATCTCTTCGGCTTTTCGCTCCGTCGCAAAAAACTCGAGGAAATCCACCAAATCTTCGCTCATTTTTAGGATATAACCATATAAATTGTGATAGACGAAGAAATCATCGCCATTCTGAAAATAATCTACGTTCTCGGACAGATACAGACTGCCTTCATAAAGCGGCGCATTTTCTACGACAGTAGTGTTTTCTTGGGTCATTTGCCTTCCTTTGTCTGCTTTTGTAAAATGGAACTAAACAGTAAACTTAAGAAATAAAATGGAACTAAACAGTAAACTTAAGAAATAAATATGAATATTTTAGAAAAGAGGCGTTCATATGCCTCTGCGGGTCAAACCGCGCTAGAGCATAACGTAGTGAATCTCGAAAATGCCAACAAACTGCTTTCATCTTTTTGCTTCTCGTCCTTATCTACAGCAAGCTAGAACACTGTATAGCCTTACGTAGCATGGCATAGCAAGCACTCCATGTAAAAAAGTGAAGCTGGAAAAAGTCTTCGGGAATAAAACATAAGTTTTATAGTTACATGTCTACACTAAGATGCGCAAGCGCATCTTAGTGCCACACCCACCTACACGCAGCCCACATTTTCTACGCTATTTATAGACTTGTGTATGTAACGTGTATATAAAGGTGATGAACTGTGTTCTGGGGCAACGCAGAGTTGGAGAATCTTATGAAAACAAGTCGAGCGCTAATATTCGTCATGCTAAGCGTGTTGCTTCTTTCATGTCAACAAAAGGGTATGAAGACGGAGGAAGGACAAGCTTTAGCGCAGGAACGCAAACTTACGGCGGTTGAGACTGCTGAAGTCCAAAAAAAGACACTAGAGAAGCGACGTGAATATGTAGGTGACGTGGCGGTAGTGCGCCAAGTTTCGGTTATTCCCTTAGCTAGTGAGCAGATCTTGCGGTTCCCATGGGAGAATGGGGATTATGTCAAGGAAGGCGAAGTCATTGCTGAGATTCGCAACGTCGTATCCAAGCAGGGAGCTGCGCAGCTCAGTGCGCAAATGCGTGCTTTAGACGTACAGCTTAAGGCTGCGCAGCGTGAGAGCCAGCGAATCAGTGACTTATTTAATTCTAATATCGTGTCCAAGCAAACTCTCGATCAAACAAAAGACGGAGTTTTAGCCTTACAAGCACAGCGAGAACAGCTCGCCGCTGCACAACGGCAGGCAAAACTGGGGCTAGAGTACAGCACAGTTCTGGCTCCCATTAGTGGCGTAGTCAGTAAAAAACTCTTGCAAGTTGGCGATATTGCGAGCAGCGCGATGCCCTTGTGTGTGCTTTTGGATCTCTCAGAGATGAAGGTTACGCTTAACATTGCCGAGGCGGATGCAAGCTACTTGAAACTAGGACAAGAAGTAGAACTTCGCTTTGACGCTTATCCTAAAGATAGCGTAAAAGCGAAGATCAATCGTATTATGCCCTATATCAACCCGATGACGCGCACCAATACAGTAGAAGCTGTATTTACTAACCCCACGGAAGGAGATTCAGGGCTTTATCGCTATAAGCCGGGTATGTTTGCACGCGCCAACATTTTACTTGGCCAAACAGAGGGAGCGATTGTTGTACAACAACGAGCGATGCTGATGGATTCTGACTTGTTGGAGCAGCAACGACTTGGTCAGGCTTTGCGCAAAGTTTTTGTGCTCAAAGACGACGACACGGTCGAGGCCAGGGTTGTCGAGCTTGGTGAGCGCAGTGCGCGGGATGTTGAGGTAATCAGAGGGTTAGAGCTAGGTGAGCGCCTTGTTATTCGTGGGCAGCACAGCCTAAAAGAAGGCGAGAAAGTGCGCGATATGACAGAGAAGTATGCAGCCGCTACAAGCGATGCAGCTAGCACTACGCTCTAGAACAAAGAACTTTAGTTTCACTTCATGCCCTTGGTTTTGGGATACCGAAATCAGGAGCAAAATATTTAGGGGGGATTCGTTTTGTTGCTGCTTAGCAACGTTGCGAGCTATCGCGCGAAGCGCGGGGGGCGTTGCGGGGCGCTGCGGAACGCCGCAGGCGTTCAAGCCCCGCTCGGGGGGTAGCGCAAAACCGCACACAGTGCGGGTTTGAGCGTAGGGGGGTTGTCCCCCCAGCAGAATAAACTGCTTTTTAACACTAAAAAAGGTGATTGAAATGACGGTACCAGAGTTTTCGGTGCGCCGACGCGTGACCCTCGTTATGGTGTATATTTTGGTCATGTTCTTTGGCGTCTTCTCGCTATATCGTTTGCGCGTGGACTTATACCCAGACATGGAGGTGCCGTACGTTTTAGTTATGACCTCATACATAGGTGCTAGCCCAGCGGACATCGAGACATTGATTACGCGGCCGCTTGAAGAAGCTGCGGTATCGGTGCAGGGGCTCAAGAATTTGAATTCGACCTCAAAAAACAGCATTTCCTTGTTGATGCTGGAGTTTAATTGGGGCTACGACATGGACAAGGCCGAGACGGATACACGGCGACGCCTTGAATTGGTGAATTTGCCTGATGAGGTTGAGAAACCCTTGATTTTTGCGATCGACCCGTCGATGCAGCCGATTGTGATGTTTAACCTGGTGGGCGACTATTCGATGGCGGAGCTTCGAAAGATCGCGGAAGATGAGCTTAAACCGCGCTTGGAGCGCGTGGTGGGCATTTCGGCGGTGGACGTTGCGGGAGGCGAGAAGCGGGAGATTAAGGTTAAGCTAAATCCGTCTAAGCTAGAGGCGTATAAGGTGTCGCCGCTAACGATTATGCAGGTTTTGGCGGCAGAGAATAAGCAGTCTGTGGGTGGTTACATCGAGAGTGCGGGGATGGATTGGAACATCCAGACTTGGGGCAAGTATAGGAGTATCGACGAGATTGGGGAGGTTTTGCTGGGGATGGGCTATAGCGATAGCGGGGCGCTTATTCCGATTCGCTTGCGAGATATTGCGGATATCGAAGATGGGGTGGAGGAGATTCGTCGGATTTTAGAAACCGATGGGAAGTCTAGTGTTTTAATGTTGGCGCGCAAGCAGTCGGGCGCCAATACCGTTGAAGCTGCCGAGGCGCTTATTAAGGTTTTACCCGATGTTTTGGCAACGCAGCAGGGGCTAGATTATCGCATTATTTTTGATCAATCCGAGCACATCAATATCGCGCTTTCTAACTTGGGCGAAACAGCGGTATTTGCCGTTATCATAGTCTTCTTCGTCCTTCTCTTCTTCTTTAGGCGCATCTTCCCCTCGCTAATCGTCGCAACAGCGATACCGACAAGCGTTTTTGCCACCTTTGGCGTGATGAGCTCACTGGGTATGACGCTTAACGTCATGTCAATGGCGGGTTTAGCGCTTGCGGTGGGTATGCTCGTTGATAACGCGATTGTTGTTTTAGAGAACGTGTTTCGACACCATGAAGAGGGGAGGAATTCCTTTTACGCCGCCACACGCGGTAGCGATCAAGTGCTTCTAGCCATCGTCGCTTCAACCCTTACAACGCTCGCTGTCTTTGTGCCCATACTTTTCGTACCCGGTATTGCGGGGGTTATTTTTAAAGATTTAGCACTTACGGTTTGTGCATCACTGCTCGTTTCACTGTTTGTTGCCATCACGTTCGTTCCGATGACTTCGTTCTTTTTGCTCAGCTCAAAACGCTTTAAGCGCGATGAAACGAGGATGAAAACGGGAGCCACCACCCAAAAGATGCGCGCATTTTATGAAAAATCTGTGCGCTTTTGCGTTAACCACCGCTTGCTTATCATCATGCCTACACTTGTTTTCTTTGCGCTGGCCATCTACGTTTTTGTAAAGTACATCCCCAAAGACTTTATGGCGGCTACCGACGACTCGATGGTCATGATTAAGTTGACCACCGAAATGGGCAACGACGTGAGTTCTACCTACCGCATTACCGAGGAAGTCCTTGATAAGGTGCGTGAAATCATCCCCGAAAAAGATAGAAGAATGATTTCAATCGACGTGGGAGCGGCAGACACTGGTTTTGCGGCGATTGGCTCTGTCGGCGTACACGGCGCCACCATACGTATCCCCCTCAACAAGCCGAAGACGCGCGAGAAGTCTACCTTCGAGTTTATGGACGAACTGCGTGACTCTTTGCGCGACGTACCTGGCATCAGCTACCAAGTACAGGGCATGAACAACATGGGGGGCGCGCAAGGCGACGTGCTTATCGAGATTTACGACGACGACATTGACGTTACACGTAAACTGGCTAAAGACGTTAAGCTCAATTTGTTAAAAGAGAATGACATAGCCGATATTTCGCTTTCGATGGAGGAGCAGAAACCTGAGGTTCAGGTTATCTTTGACCGCAAAAAGATGAGCGAACTAGGATTATCAACGGCATTGGTTAGCACGGCGATTACCATCTACTTTCGAGGCGTTACGGCGTCCTACTATTCAGAGGGCGGGGATGAGTTCGATATTAAACTGCGTTATGATAAGCCATACCGCAGCGATCTCAGCGATATAGGGCGTATGCCTATAGAAACACAATCGGGTGACGTCGTTATGCTCTCTAGCATCGCCTCTGTGCAACAAGGATTGGGGCCTGCAGAAATCTTGCGAAAAAACCAAGCGCGCTACCAAACCGTTGCGATTACGCTCAAAAACTCTTACCAAAACGACGATGGAACTGTACAAATCAAAAACATGGAGTACTCTATCAACAAAGTTAAGGAGTACATGGATTCACTCAAGCGAGAGAACGCCGAATCGACGTGGCGCTACGAAATAGGCGGAACCGCCGATGACTTCGCCACTTCCTTTATGTACCTTGGCTTAGCGATTATTGTGTCGATTTGCCTCGTATACATGGTCATGGCCAGCCAGTTCGAATCCTTCCGAGAACCGTTTATTATCTTATTTACCGTGCCTTTGGCCTTTATGGGGGTTATCGTGGCTTTCCTCATTTCGGGTAAGCAGATCAACATTGCCTCGCTTATCGGTTGCATCATACTTGTCGGTATAGTCGTAAATAATGGAATCATTATGGTTGACGCGGCAAACCAGTACCGCCGCGACGAGCATCTCAATAAGTTTGATGCCATCGTTGTAGCCGCACGTACCCGACTTCGCCCGATTCTCATGACCGCTCTGGGAACCATCTTCTCTATGGTGCCACTTAGCCTAAGTATTAGCGAAGGCTCCGAAATGTGGAGCGGCATGGCCGTCACCGTTATCGGCGGCCTGACATCGGCTACCTTCCTAACCCTATTTATCGTTCCCATCATGTACACGTTCTTCGCGGCTAAAACGATAACCATTTATAGCGAGGATGATGAAGAAGCTGAGCAAGCAAAAGTACAAATCGAAGCACAGGCAAAAGCATGAAAAAATTAGCAATTCTAAGCGCAATCGCGTTAATCATAAGCCAATACACTTACGCATTTGCACAAAACACCAATAACAATGAAGTTCCCGACGCAGCCACGGAACAAACACTAAAGCACCACAACGCTGAGGAACAAGCGAGTACAGAGCATGCAGATTCGCTCAACATCGCTATCGCGCCCGTCGTGATGCAAACACTACCAGGCGAGGAAAACTTTAGCGCTCTGCTGGAGATGATACCAGAAACCTGCGAAATTAAGCCTGGCCCCCGCATGACACTAAGTCAAGCACTCTTAGCGGCTGACGCTCAAAACCTCGACTTGCAGGCCGCGCACACCAAACTCGAAATCGCTGAGGCAAAGCTAAAACAAGCTTGGGCTATTGCGCTGCCAAACATCAGCGGCACGGTCCAGTGGGCACACTTGGGTAAAACTCCCGAAGCAGAAATCATGGGCATGAAAATCCCACTCGCCTCCGCCGATTCCGTAACCGCGAGCCTCACCTTCGGTATGAACCTCATCAACGTCGCAAGCTGGATTCGACTACACATGGCGAGCGAAGCGTCCAAAGTGACGGCACTCGGTATAGAACAAGGACGACAGGCACTTTTAGCGGGCGTCGCGCAAACTTACTTAGCGGCACTAATGACTGGCGAAGTCGTTAAAATTCAACACGAACAATTAAGTTCGGCGCTAGAACGTCTCGACTTAACCCAAAAGCGCCTAGAAGCTGGCGTAGGCGTACGCCTCGATCTGATCCAAGCGCAGTTCAATGTCGAAAACAATCGCCAAGCCCTCATCGACGCTATCTGGAACTATGAAGGCGCGCGAGACGCCTTGGCTGGCATCACTAACAGTGAAGGCCTCCCAGTCCCCGTACCAGTCCCCCTCGCCGCTGTCGAAAACTTCGACGACGAACTCATCATCACTGAAGCCCTGCAACAAAATCGCGAAATGCAAGTGACTCGCGCCACCATGCGCCTCCAAGAGTTGCAACGCCGCGCCACCATCGCCGACTTCTACCCCTCTTTAACAGGCGCTTGGGTAGCCAACTACTCCCTGACAAAACCCGCGGGCATGGGCAGCACCGACCGCCTCTCATGGACACTCGCCCTAAACCTCTCCATCCCGCTTTTTGACTACTCAAAATTCGGTGCCCTCGACGAGCAAAAAGCCGCCCTCAAAGAGAGCGAACTCTCCCTCCAACGCATCGAACTGAACACCAAACTCGCCGTACGCAAGGCCAAACGCGAATATTTCTCCACCGTACTCGCCGTCGATAACGCCAAGCGCCAAGTCGAACTCGCTGCCGAAGCCATGGCCCTAACCGAAGCCGCCTACAAAAACGGCGCCGCCACCTTCATCGACCTCAGCGACGCACAACGCAACTTTACGCAGGCAAATATCGGCTACGTCGCAAAAACCATCCAAGCCCAACTCTCACTCATCGCCCTAAAAGCCGCACTCGGACGCGACATCATGGCAAACGTGTTTTAAGCCAAAGCTGCTTGTTCTGCATTTTTTTGGGGGAAGTTTCCCCCTACGCGCGGGCTTCCTCAAAATACAACCAATTCGCGATTATCTTATGCTTTGTTTCGGCTATTCGCCAAACCAAAGCATAAGATTCGCTCATTGGTCGTATTTCTCGGCGATCCCGCGCTACCTCCTCAGTGAAGAACTGATAAGAATCTCGCTTACAGCAAATCAACATTCGTACAGCCCAAAGAGTAGATCTTTTCGAGTATCCAGCTTGCAATTTCGTAGTCTGCCTGCTCTTCAACTTTGATACTGGGGTTAGGCGTGCAGAGCGCGGGCAATTCTCGCTCAAGATAATTGCTAGCAGTGTTTTTGGACATTGCCGTTCCATTGAGCATAATAACGTTATTGTTATTAATAACAATCTCTATCCTCCCGCTTCCTTCACCATGACTCGCCGTGAGATCGATCCGGTTAAGAACGAGCGACTTCAGATCCTCGTAGTCCTTCTTAGCGGCAAGATTCTCCTCATCAAGTTCCTCGAGGGACTCGTCAACGGGAGCGAGTTCTTCAGACTGAATTTTAGCTTGTAAGCTATCCGTTTTTTGTGTTTTTTTCGACGTAGAGCATGCAGTCACGCACAAAACGGCAAAAACTGCAATTATGAGGTAATTTTTCATTCTTGCTCCTATGAAATGTTTCACCATAAAACGCCGCTAGCAAAACTGCAGCCACAAGCAGAGTTTAGGCTTACGAACTACTGATTTTGCAGCGCCACAACGCCCGCGGCATCTTTGATAGGGAGCGTAAAGAGTATTCCTCTACCGTTTTCGTGCAAATTCGCTTTTTCGCTTATATTGTTACAAATGTTCATGACCAAAGACGATGGGGCAACAATGAGGATAACGTCTTTTTCTGGCTGGATTTTGATGTCAAAAAAAGCTTCGCTCTCTTCAATCCCGGAGCCTCTGGCGTGTAATATAGTAGCGCCTTTGGCGCCCGCGGCATTGGCACTCTCAATAACGTTTTGAGCATTGCCGCGATCTACGATGGTAACGATGAGATGCGGTCCTTGGTTAAGGTCTTTACTTTGCATGGGCTTCTCTTGGGTTGGCAAACGTTTAACAGCCAAGTGGTAGTCTACGGGTACGGTGAATGCAATTCCCCTACGATTCTTCTCAAAACAAAATTTTGTGCAGATTTTATCAAAAACATACTTATGTTGATCGTCGCTTAAGACGAGTAATAGAATTTCCTTCTGCATGCGCTCAAGCCCAAAGAAGCAAAGAATTCGGTTGGGGAGCGAACCTTGGCCGCGCACGATCGTTGCACCAGGCGCGCCAATACTGCGAGCATAATCGCTAATTTTTGAGGCTTTACCTTCATTGACAATGACGAACAATGCTTGAAGAGCGATCATGCTTCTACACCTTTGTTTCTGGCCATCTTTTGAGTCTTGAGCTTATAAATGGCACCCAGCGTTAATATAGCAATAATGGGCGTCATCGCAACAGTTGCTATAACCCCAAAGCCATCTGCCAAAATATTGGCCGTTTCCGTGTTAAATGCTGCCCCTTGAGTAAGTGCTAAAATAAAGGTTGCCGTCATCGGGCCACTGGCAACACCGCCTGCATCATAGGCAATACCCACAAACAAGGGCGGCACATAAAACGATAAAGCTACCGCGATCATGAAGCCTGGCAAAAGAATATGCCACAAGTGCAAGGGCTCAATAATAATGCGAAGCATCGATAAGCAAACAGCAAGCCCGACTCCTAAGGATAAAGCAATAAGTAAGATTTTCCGTGAAATGTGACCCGCCGTGACATCCTGTACCTGAGTACAAAGTACATAGACAGCGGGCTCCGCCAAAACGACAACCAATCCAAGTACAAGGCCTACAGCGGGTAGTAAAAAACTATAATCAATAAGAGCTAAAGCCTTACCGACGTATTGCCCTGTTTCCAAAAAACCAGCACTCACAGCAACTAAAAACAGAATTAAACCCACAAACGCGTAAAGCAAACCGCGAATAATTTGGAGTAAATCGTAGCGATTCGCTTTTATACGTAATAGGTTTGCCACAAAAAAAAGTGCACTAATGGGCGCGATCGCCATCAAACACTCAAGCGTTGTATGAGGGAACAAGGCGAGTATAGGTCCCACGACGCCGCTGCTGAGCTCCGCTTCTTGAGATGGAGCGTCCAAACTCCCAAAACCCAAAAAAATAGCCATCAGCATAACGGCCAAAATCGGCCCCACGCTCATCATGCCGACCATGCCAAAGCTATCCTCGTCCGCACTACGACCTTGGCGCAACTGCGAAATACCCACACCAACTGCCAAAATAAACGGCGTGGTCATCGCACCCGTCGTTGCACCCGATGCATCGAAGCTAAAGGCCAAAAACTCTGGGCTTATAGCGATGGCTAAAAATAACACGAGCATGTAGCAAGCTGCCATCATGACGCGGTAAGAGGCATTGAGCAAAATTCGGTATAAACCTAATGCAACCGTTAAACCCACACCTGCACTCACAAATAGCACGAATAATGTTGCGTTCACTGCACCCGCACTCGCATTCTCTATTTGCTGCCCCAATATAATAAGATCTGGCTCCGCTATCGTTATAAGAAAACCTAGCAAAAACCCAATGAAACCCACACTACTCGCGCGCTTACTCTTACCCACCATCTCACCCATGAGCTTACCCATGAGTTGTACGCCAAGATCCGCACCCGTCAAAAAGATCGCTAAACCTAATATAATAATGATGGCGCATATCAAAAAGCGCCAAAGTAGATCGCCCGGTAGAGGAACTAGGCTAAAGTGCAGCAACACCGCCAACAAAGTTATCGGAATAACCGAGGTCGCTACTTCTTTTAGTTTGATAAATAAATAACCCACGTAAACCCTGAAACACCTGTGCCATTAGCATTTTATGCGCAATTTTGCGCGACTGTATCATTGTAGAAATTTCTAAAATGTGCAAGCTGTTTTTTTGAAGCTGGCGAAACATTAATTTTCAATATCTGAGAGCTTTGCACGGGGGGAAACTCTTTTCTTTGTGCCAAAGAAAAGATGTTTCCCCCCTTTCCCAAAGAAAACAGTCTTTTAAGCGCTTTTCGAATAAAATGTCATTCTATCTTCTACCTGTCTTATATGATTAGCATTATTAACTTATGCTTCTCTACAAAATGTCTCATTTTGTTTAAAACTGTATCGAATTTGTAAAGTTAAATTCACTACTTCTATCCATGCATAGGTCTCTATCTGGAAAAGCGCAGCGTCGTACTGCGCGACGAAAACTGCGACTATTGCGATCTCGCGCACATTTGCCTACATTGTGTCTGCGTTTTTAGTGACGTTTTTTTTCTTTAACCCCGAAGGCTATGACTACACACGAAAACACCGACAGTAATATTTCAGTAGAAAAATCAGATGACTTTGCCATCGTTAGTGAAGGCGGCGCGATGCCAACCGAACCCGAAGGCCAAAGCGAAAAAAGTTCATGGCGTTTTTCCAAAACATTTTGGTTTGCCAACGCCATGGAACTCTGTGAGAGAGCCGCCTATTACGGCTTTTTCATCGGCATAACGCTGTACTTATCGAGTATTGTTGGCTTTAGCGACATAGAAGCTGGCATTATTGCAGGGCTTTTCTCTGGAACCTTGTATTTACTTCCCCCGTTTTTAGGCGTTTTGGCAGACCGCATTGGTTTTAGAAAATCGATGATTATCGCCTTTAGCTTGTTAACCATCGGCTACGCTCTTCTGGGCTATAACGAGTCAAAAATACTGGTTATTTGCTTTTTGATCATATTGGTTTTCGGCGCTGCGTTTATCAAACCACTGATAACTGGGACTGTCGCTAAAACGACCAACGCAACCAACCGCGCCCGCGCCTTTTCGCTCTTTTATTGGACTGTCAACATCGGCGCATTTAGCGGTAAGGTTATTGTACCCTACATCCGACAAGGTATGGGGCTGGAGTACGTTAACTTTTTCTCCTCCGCAGTCGCCGCCATTGCGCTACTTATAACCATCTTTTTCTACTTCCCCGACCAAGGTGAGAGCGAGCAAAAGTCTGCGAAAGAACTCGCCCGTAGCCTTATCGGCATCCTAACCAATGCTCGACTTTTGGCGCTAACCCTTATTATTGCTGGATTTTGGACGGTTCAGCAGCAACTCTACGCGAGTATGCCAAAGTTCGTTATCCGCACCGTTGGTCAAGCCGCCAAACCCGAATGGATCGCTAACGTCAATCCCTTCGTCGTCGTGCTTTGTGTGGTTTTTATTACCCAAGCCATGCGAAAGCGTAAGGCCATCAACTCTATGCTTGTCGGTATGTTCATCATGCCATTGTCCGCTTTCGCTATGTCGCTCGGGCCATGGCTAGAAAACCTCGCCGGCAACGCCATACCGCTAGCGGGCATCATCTTCCACCCCTTCACCCTTATGCTCGTCGTCGGTATCGGCCTACAAGGGCTAGCTGAGTGCTTTATTTCACCGCGCTTTTTAGAGTTCTTCTCCATACAAGCGCCAAAGGGTGAAGAGGGCTTATACCTCGGTTTTTCGCACCTTCACTCCTTTTTTAGCGCAATCCTAGGCTTCTTTATTTCGGGCTTCTTGCTAGAGAAGTATTGCCCAGACCCCGCCACTTTACCTCAAGGTCTAAGCCCCGAAGAATTCGCCAAATACTACGAACACGCTAATTATCTTTGGTATTACTTCGTTGGTATTGCTCTTTTAGCAGCATTTGCACTTATTATCTTCAAACTCGTTACGGAACACGTTGATAAGAAGAAAGAGCAAGCTCTTGATACTAAATAGTTTACAAAGAGCGCACACAAAAACGAGTCATACCAAATTTTTCGCAATTTGAATATTTTCTCAATCCCAGCGTTGTGAGGCGTCGATGTGGTTTCTTTGTGCTTTCACAATGCATTAAGACGCCAAAACTTGGAGCGGACTTTATTAACTTTCAGGTTAACGTATGAGATTGAGAAATTATTTACTGTTTGTGGCGCTAAGCACGCTTTTTATTCCTTCGCTGCTCAGCGCACAAGAATTTTCATATAAGGGAAGCATTTCTACCGATCTGCGCTTTACCATCCCGGGCAACGACAGACCCAAGGACGTAGCTGGTTTCCGTTTTGATCGCAGTGACAACTCGGTGAAGTTTACGGGCATGTTCACGTGGGGCAACGTCGACGCGGTAGCCGACGCACAGTTAACTTACAGCGGACGCTCCAAAGTTAACGAAATGCGAACGCTGCAGTACCGCGATCACGTCGACCCCTTCTACATCGAAAGCGATGCACTATACTTGCGCATCAACGACTTTATCCTTGATGGCCTCGACATCCGCGCTGGGCGCCAAACCATCGACTGGGGGTCTGCCGACGCCTTTAACCCCACCTCCGTCATCAGCCCCCTAGACCTTGAAGATCCTATGGATTTTGGGCGAAAAGTGGCAAACGAAATGATCAGCCTAACCTATAGCCCTGGCTGGAGCGTCGACGGGGAGAATACCCCGATATTTGACGAACTACAATTGCAACTCGTTTGGGTGCCGCTCTTTCGTTCAGCAATGGTGCCATATTCCTCCGAATATGCCTTCTCTGAACCCAATCAATTCCGCCGCTTCGCGCACTCCAAAACCTTGCACAAACTCGTCGACATTCAAGAGCTCTTCCTAGACTACGGCGGCGAAGTTCTCTACAACGTCCGCGTCAACGAACCCAGCGACTCCATGGCAAACTCCCAAGTAGGCGCGAGGCTATCCTTTAGTCTGCTCGGCGTTGACCTGAGCTTTATGGGCTACTACGGCTTTGACCACAACGTACAACCCAGTACCGTCAATGTTAACGCCGTTTCCACGCTCTCCGACGTCAACGACGCTCTCAAATATTACCTACCCTACGTCGCGGGAACCGACTCTGAACTCGAACAACTCAAAGGCATTCTCACAAACTTCGGAAACGAGGGAAAGGTCCGCAGCCTTACTGGCTACACCGACGTAAACTTGGTCTACCCACGAGTCTGGGTTGTTGGCATGGACATGGCGACTAGCCTCGACTTTTTGTGGGGCACAGGACTATGGGCCGAAGTTGCCGTCACCATTCATGACGACGTCAAACTTGATGTGGACATCAACGGCACTACGATTAACGAAAAACAAGTCAAAAAGGGACACTTCTGGAAAGCCGCCGTCGGTATCGATAACTCCGTAACTAAATGGCTATACTTTAACATTCAGTACCTTCATGGCTTTGTCGACGAGTTTGGCGCCTCAAACCTTGGCAACTACCTCGTTGCCGGCGCCGATATTAAATTCTTTAACGAACAAATGCTTTTGCGTATCTTCAGCATTTTACAACTCACCGAGCCCAGTGCTATACTCTATCCCGCCCTGTCCTTCCGCTTTTGGCCTGGGACTGAAATCGCCGCCGGCGCGTTGTTACACTTCGGGTCAAACGACTCAAAATTTGGCAACCGCGTCGTTGGGTCGAATTTTGTTTACTTGCAAGGCAAATATAGTTTTTAATCGCTGCGCTACTCAAGTCTGAAAGCTACACAGTTCTCGACTTTTTGGGCGTAGGGGGAAGTTTCCCCCTACGCCCAAGCTTCCCTCAAAATTCGCCTGTATCTGCTTTATTTTATGCCTTGTTTTGGCTATGCCAAACCAAGGCATAAAATGCATATACGGGCGAATTTATCGGGCGATCTTGGGCTACCCCCTCCTACCCAACAGACTGAGCAAGTGATATATTCGTGTAGCGCACGGACTTTAAGTCCTCGACTCTATGCAGTGACAAGGACTTGTCCTAACAAAACAAGGCGCATCGCAAAAAGCATTGAACATTATTGCGCAAAAGGCGAACATGTGCGTATAAAACTCGAAGCCTTGCTTTCTCCTTCTTGGAAACCGTATGACAAATAGTCCAGTAGAAGTAGCTGTTATACCTGTTGCTGGTCGCGGAACCCGTTGGTTACCAATAACAAGAACCGTCGCTAAAGAGCTGCTGCCCGTTTGGCGCCGCACAAGCGCTAGCTACGCTCTAGAAGAAGCCATTAAAGCCGGCTGCAAGGAAATAATCTTTGTCATTGGTCCCGAAAAGTCGGATGTTTTCGGGCACTTTTTGCGTTTCGACTCCTCGGATTTAAGCGCCGAATTCCAAGACCATTCTTACGGAAAACTTCACGATGAAGTGAAGCTTATGGCATGCGTCCAAGACAAACCTCGCGGCTTAGGCGACGCCGTTTTGTGTGCTCAAGCCTTAGTTGGCAATCGTAACTTCGCAGTTCTCCTCCCCGACGAGGTTTTGATGCAAAACGGTACGGCTTTACTCTGTAAACGAGTTCCCTCGATTTTGCTGATGGAGGTTGACTACGAACAACGCCGCCAGTACGGCATGGTCAAGGCGGAGCCATACAGCGATGCTGTGTTGCGATTGGTGGATTTGGTCGAAAAGCCCGAGCCTTCGCTTGCGCCTTCTAGTCTTGCGGTTACGGGTCGCTATTGTTTGAGCCCAGTGATTTTTGACTACCTAAAGACGCAAAGTCCCGGCAAGAACGATGAAATTCAGCTTACAGACGCTTTGCGACGGTTTAGTGCGGAGCACGAGCTTTACGGCATTGTGTACGAGGGAACGCGTCACGACGTAGGCCAGCCCTTAGGGCTGCTAACGGCAAGTATTGAGTTTGCATTGCGCGATCCCGATAGTTCGCAGCAGGTCCGTAGAGCCTGTGAAGAACTTTTGCGCCGCGTTGAGCAAAAGCCGAACTATGAGTATTAAAATTAATTTTATACTACAGGCTCTAGCAAAAGAATAAATAATTGTCACAATATGTCATAGCAGCCCATCTTGGTGCCAGCCTTCGCTAGTTTGCTTACTTTAGATCATTCATATTGCCAAAGACGCGCTCTTAGCGTTACAAATGCTGTTGATTCTGAGGCGAAACCTACTGTTCTCGCCCATTAAACGGGGGGTAGCACGAGACCCCGCGCCTTCATTCACAAAAGATGCATAATTTGCACTGGCTTGGCGCACAGCCAAGACGGTGCAAATTATTTTGCAGCTTTTAGCGAATGCAGGCGTGAGGCTCGGGCGTAGGGGGGCTTGCCCCCCCACCCAAAAAGAAATTGAATTTTATTGGAAGAGATTGCAATGACTTTGTATGTTTACGACATTTATTCTGGATATATCGAAGATACGCTCAACATCGTGGGCAGTCGCGATAAAACCATGGTGGAGCGCTACTTGCGTTTGGGCGACTTTGCGCAGAGGACGCTCGGTTTGGACGCGGGCTTGATGTATGATTGGGAATCGGCGATGAAGGCCATCATTATGGATCCGCCGGCAAGTTTGCAGGCTTCATCGGAATGTGTGGCGATGCTGATGTTGTTGAGTGACGCGGGTCACAGGCGATTTCGCATCGTTACTCAAGAGCGCCAAGATGAGATTTTGTTGCCATTTTTTGAGCACTTGGGGCATGCAGAGTTTTGTAAGGACTTTACGCGCTCGGCGATTGCGGATTATCTTTCTCCAATCGAGGAAATACAATGGGGATTCTTGGATGTCGAGCAGTGTAAGGCGCTTTTGTTGGGCGTTTTTGGTGATGAGTCTTTTATGCAGCGAAAGACCGCAGCGATTGCTGGTAGATTATCGCACATGAAGCGCGAGGATGCGGAAAACGCGCTTTTGGAAGTCGGGATCGAGACGCAGGGATCGGTGTCGAGCAAAATTGACTACTTGATTATTGGCTCCAAGGGAACGACGGGGACAAAGCAGAGCAAGGCTTTGAAGCTCAATAGCAAAGGCGATACCATTAAAGTTTTAGATGAAGCAGGGTTTGACGAATTGTTGCGTTCACCCAAAAAAGGGCTCGCGTCTTGGTCGGCTGCCGAGAACGAGAATTATGAGGAGTTTGTGAGGGCGTTACGACATGTTTGGGCTTGCGACCTTGACCTTTATTGTCTCTCATTTGTTTACGATCCAGAGGATAATTTAATATAGTATTTCGTGCGGGGAAGCTCTGTAGATGGAGAAAAACATGCAGGTAAAACAGCTTTGTGTCACAGTTTTGCTTTTGGCTACAGTGTTCATGGTGATTTTGGCGCCAAATCGCGCGTCGGCGCAAGACGCTTGCTACGGTTTAGAGAGCAACAGCGAGTGGATTGCACTTTATGTAAAGTTTACTGAGTCTTTCGAGCAAGAAGACTATGTCGAAGCTTTGACGCAAGCTTTCCAGATGCAAATGATCTGCGAGCGCGCGCCGCTACTCAACTACATTTTGGCAAAAACGTACCAAAAAATCGAAGACCAAGAGAATGCACTTGTTCATTTTAGAAAGGCAACGGATTATTTATCCGAGTTTTCTGCCGAGCCCACTCTTGCACAATTATACTGGAAATCGCGCTTAGAGGCAGAACTCGAAGCAATACCAACGCCTGAAGAGTCCGCCATCGACGAAGAAGATCAAGTAATACAGACAGAGCTAGACCAGCAGTTACAGACGCTGGCTAGCCAAAGCGCCGAATATGAGCTCTTGGTAAAAGATGAAATTTCATACCACAGCACCATAATGTGGACGGGCGTGGGCTTAGGCATAGCAGGCATCGTGTTTACTGGTGTTGGCATCGGCGTTGCGAAAATGCCCATAACGTTCAGAATGAGTGATTTTCTTGATTGCGATAATGATGGAATTTGCCGCTTCCAAGAAAAAGCGAAGACAAATCGCGTCATCTTTGAAAATCTTCAACAAAACCGTGCAGGTTATGCATTAATCGGCGTTGGCACGGGCTTACTCATTACGGGAACCGTCATGGCAGTCTTTGGAGGCTACCAGCGCTATAAGTTAAAAGCAAACACCGACAAAACCTTGAGCTGGTCTATTGGCGCTGGGGGCGCGAATCTACATATAGTGTTCTAGCATGTTAAACGCTGCGCTTGTGTACAACTCGGCGCTTGGCCTACGTATGGATTGGAAACGTAAGCTGCAAGCAGTGCTATGCCATAATACCGATGCATGGAGCATCAAAAGCATTCAAGCCATTATCGACTTTCAGCGCGAGCACCCCAAACAACTCAACGCTAACGGTTTACTCTGTCCGAAAACGCGACTTTTACTCGAAGAGCGCTTTCCCGTTTTGGCCGAAACTTTGCTTGGCCCAAACCTGAGTGCTCGCGTAATCGCAAAACTCGATAGCGCATCATTATATAATGATGCGCGCGCCACCATACTGGCGAGTTCGGCTCTTTTTTGGGATCTCCCTATGCAAGCTCAGCTTTTGGGTATACGTGGTGCTAAAGTTCAAAATGGCTACATCGTTCAAGGACAAGAAGCGCTTATGGCACAGCGCGCATTGGACGCAGGAACGGCGAGTGACTATTTTTCGAGCTACGGTAAAGGATTTTGCGACTGCGTCATTTTGTGTTACTTAGACAAGAACTCGCGCCCCCATGCCAAAGCCTACAACGCTGCTCTCTCCCCCAATATCGCTTGGCCCCAAGGCACAGCGCACCTACGCGATGGGCAGTACTTTTACCAATTAGGATTGCACCGAACGCGTGAAATTCGGCATATGCAAGCCATCATCGAATATGATGCGCTCTCTTCTCAAGCTCCCCTTATTTTCGAACAAAACGCCGAGAGCGTCCAGTACAGAGCGCTCAACGCTGTCAGCGAAATTGAGGTAATACGAAGTGAAGCGGGTGAACTAGCTTTGAGCCTTATTGATTACGAACGCTCACGACGCGCGATTGCAGAACGCGACCCACGCTACACGTCGGCTAGAGCTATCGGCATCAATATCCATAGCTGCCCAGAATCACACGCATCATCCCAAGGTTGCCAAAACATTCCTGTACCGCAATATGGCGATTTCATCGCAGAGCTCGATCGCATACTCAAAGCCCACCCCCTTAAATCACAGGCGCTCATACCCTACACTTTGATAGAGGCGAGTAAAATCAACGCTGTCCCCAGCAGCCCATTTGTCTGATCTATTGATGGCGCTCTGCCCCAGCTCCGCATTAGGTATTTCTTTTGAGCTTTGCGGGGAGCTTTTTTCTTTTTGCAAAAATCTGATTAAAGCAAAAACAGCAGGGGCTGGTTTCAAACCTGCCCTTAATTACAAAATGAAATTCAGGCGAGCGTTTAAAATCAATAAAATCAAAACTCTACACACAAAAACGGGTCCTAAGGGCGTAAGCACATAGACGGGGTTTGTTTAATCAAAGTTTCCATAGAAAAAGCTGAATCTTTTTCGCGCCAGCCCCCTCACCTCATTTACTTGGCATTCCACTCGCTTTGTGTCAGATTGCAGCGTGGGGTGAGAGTGGGAGAAAGTTGTGTAGTTATCATTAGATTGTGATGTAACATGCGGATAGTTTGCGATCAGTGCCAAGCCTCGTATCTTGTCCCCGATGAAAAAATCGTTAAGTCGGTAGTGCGCTTGCAATGTCGTCATTGCGACAACCAAATATTGATGCGAGTAGATCTCGCAAACGTCAAAGAAGAGACGAGCAAAAAACTTGAAAAGTGGAGGAGTTCATCCGCACGTCCCGCCATTTCGCCAACGCGTTCGCTGGCAGACTGGTATTTTTCCGTTAACGGCGAGAGTCGAGGCCCTTTTCGCAAAGATGAACTGATTCAACGCTTTGAAACTGGCGAAGCGCCGGAATCAAGTTTTGTGTGGCACAAAAGTTTAGTTGAGTGGAAGCCCGCGTTAGAAGTAGAAGCTTTTAGCAGTGCAATACTCGCCAAAAACGAACCGCCGCCACCGCCACCACCACCTGCTCCATTTCTGTCCAAAAGTTCGAGCTACTCACTGCCGCCACTTCTCAATTCGCCTAGCCCTAGCTCAAGTGGCAAAGATGTACTGCGGCGCTCAAAACCTAATATCGCGGGGCTAAAAAATCGCCTAGAACAAACACCGAGCACAAACTTTGATGCTGTGCGTCGCACAGATTCTGGCATCGGTTTAGAAGAATTGGCGCGCTTGGGTGAAGCTAACTCAAGCCAAAACTCTAGCCCCAGTATTCAAGGACTAAAAGACATCAGCCTGCCCGAAATTAGCCTCGACGTATCGATAGAGGAAGAACTTAAGATCAATACGGAACTCGAGGACAAGTTTTTAGATATCGATGAAATCAGCATAGATCTCGCCAGCCAAGAGAGCGATGTCATTACCATTGCTCAAAGCGATGCTGTAGAGACCTCAAGGGAAGGTGATGAGGCAATTTCGATAGAACCAAGCGATAGGTTGCTAGATGCCATTGATCTAGACGAAAGCACCCAAGTGTATTCCCAACAAGAGATCGACGCCATTACAAATCCAAGCGAAGAGTTTAAAAGTTCGCCGAACAAAGCGCTGGACAGCGAAGAGATTAAACGCATAGTTTTTGGCGATAGCAATGAAGTCGCGCGAGTTTCCACCGTAGAGAAAAGTGTACGCCAGAGCGATGATATTTTCGCAAAAATCGACCTCCTGCGAGAAGCGGAGGAAGATCTAGAGCCACTTCCAAGCGCAGAGCACTCCATGCTGCTGCAAATCGAACATCTGCAAAATGTACAAAGAAAGCAAATTCGACGTTTATTTATTTTAGCCTTCTTACTCTTAGGCGTCGTGGGTATAGGAGTCTTTGCCTTCATCTTTCTTAAAAACGACGAAGAGCCTACACAGGTACAATACATCGATCGAAGCCTTGCTTCGGTTGAAGGTTCCTACGTCGATGAAGATGAGCTCAGCCGCTACACGCCTGAAGACGATTTTGAAATCATTACACAAAATATCCACTACAACACAAAACCAGAGCGCAGTAATGGCAATGCAAGGCAAAATACAGCAAACGCTCATGCAAACAGCGCGAACGGCTCAAAACTCCCAAATGCAGACGCAGAACCCTCTAAACTCGCCAATTCCGCAGCCTTACCTAGCTTAGGGCGCCGGGATTCTATACAAGTTATTCCCAAAACCATTCAACAAAGCGATGCTACAAATTTTGTACAAGCCTCTAAATACGCAGGTCTAAAACGGCCAGGGCAAAGTGATAGACTAGCCTTTAACAGCGGCCTTAAATCGGTATCAAGAACCATACAAGAGTGCCACAAAAGAGAACTCAAAATGGGGCAAGCTTCTGTTTCAAAGATCTATATTAACATCGTAGTTCAGCCAAACGGAACGGTTAAAAGCTATAAAGTAGATTCAAAGCAAGTGTCGCAGAACTTTCTCAATTGTTTAGATGCTAAGAAAGATCGCTGGGTGTTCCAAGCCTTTGAAGGCGAGAACATAGAACTGAGGCAGGGCTTTGTTTTGGAGTAGCATGTAACGGCTACGGGAAGACTTGATGTCTTGACTTTATTTTATGCGATAGTCTCTCTTCCCTTGCCCTACGATTGCGCTTTATACGATTTTTGCATTCATCAAGAGCAGGTTTGAAAGCTGCCTCTACACCAGTACCGCTCTGTTCTATGAGGGCGCTGCCCTACTGAATTAGAGTAAGCTTATGATCGAAAAAATTAAAATATGAGCAAAGATCGGTGAATGCCCCGTCAATATCCATCTAAAACAGCTTCAAGCCGAACAAAGCGCTTGCAACTACGGCGAAAATAAATAAAATCATTATTTGGGCGTATCTGTAGTGGGGTTAGTTCTTTGCTATAAACCTTTGGAGGCAGCGATGAGTGGACGTTTCAAAACCTTTATGCTCCTAATCGGAGCGTTTTGCTTGGTCTTTTTGGTCAACCTTTTCCCATACCACGAAGCATCCGCGCAAGATGCCGATAAAATCACCATGGAATTCGTTGGCTTTGGCGTTAACCCCGATTTTTACGCCGTTGTGCAGGGAAGCAAGCTCTCAGGCCACAGTCTCGTCATTTACAAAATAGGCGGAACTGGCCCAACACTGGTTGTACCGCTGCAGGGCATTAACCTACAAAAAGCACTCCAAAGCCCCGCTGTTGCACCCTACGCCATATCGCAAACAGGCGTTGCGGGTTTTGTGGCACCTGCTGGCTACACACTCGGTGGCCAGGTCATTGGTGAGAACTTGCAACTAACCTTAAGCGCGGGGGATCAATCTATGACTTTGGGTTATGCTACGGTTTTTTCCAACACCGCCAAAACAAAATACGCCGCCGTTAGCATCAAAAACGCATTTTGGACTCCCGATAGCAAGCGCGTTGTCATCATTTTGAACCAAAAACTCGACGACAACTGGTCGATCGACACAGATATGGTGGCTGCTTTTAGTCTTAACTAAACTTATACTGTTTAACTGCGATTCTAACAAAGCTCGCCAAACGCCAAGTGCGTTAGGCGAGCTTTCTTGTTTTTATGCACAGTCCGCCCGCATCTTAGCCCTTGCGGCTAGCTCAAATCTCCCACTTTAGCGTTATTTGACAGCCAATAAATAAACGTGTATTTTCTAGGCTGTGTTTGTGCGCTGCTGCGCGTTATGGCCTTGTGCATGACTGCGATCATGGTGTTTACGCAGATTGCAAGTGGCCCTGAATTCGGAGGTGTTATGGCTCTGTGGAAACGTAGTGTTGCAGAACTAATTGGTACATTCTGGTGGGTTCTTGGCGGTTGTGGTGCTGCTGTTATTGCTTGCGTAGTTGGCAATCCTTACAACGGGATTGGCTACTTGGGCGTGGCGCTTGCCTTTGGTTTAACGGTTTTAACGATGGCCTACGCGATTGGGCACATCTCTGGCTGCCACCTCAATCCTGCGGTATCGGTAGGTTTGTTTGTGAGCGGACGCTTTAAAGGCGTTGGCGATCTCATCTCTTACATCGTTGCACAATGCATCGGCGGTATTCTCGGCGCTGGCGTGATCTACATTATCGTAAATCCACAGTTTGGCGCGGATGCTGCTATTGGAACCTTCGCAACAAATGGTTGGTCAGAAGAACTTGTCAACGGCGTTAACGCTTTTGGTGGAAAAGCCGTTGGTCTAACTGCCGCGTTTACAGCTGAAGCAGTTCTAACCTGCTTCTTCCTACTCGTCATTATCGGATCTACCGATAAGCGTGCTCCAGCCGCTCTTGCGCCTGTCGCCATCGGTCTGTGTTTAACACTTATTCACTTAATCGCTATCCCCATCACCAATACATCCGTAAACCCCGCTCGCTCCTTGGCCGTGGCTGCTTACGTCGGTGGTACTGCTGTTAGCCAACTATGGCTCTTCTGGGTTGCTCCCATTATTGGCGCGATCGTAGCTGGTATTATCTACAAATGCATTTTCGAAGAAAAAGCAGCTTGCGTTGGCGAAGATTGCCATGAGAAAAAAGACGATTGCAAAAACTGCGACGACAAAAAAACCGTAGAAAAAGCCGAAGCGAAAAAAGAAGAAAAGAAAGCTGAAGTGAAAAAAGAAGAAAAGAAGGCCGAAGCGAAAAAAGAAGAAAAGAAAGCTGAAGTGAAAAAAGAAGAAAAGAAGGCCGAAGTGAAAAAAGAAGAAAAGAAGGCTGAAGTGAAAGATAATGAGGAAGAAGACGAAGATGATGAGGAAGAAGACGAAGAATAGTCTTTACTCATTAGCTTTCGCCCAAACCCAACTTTAGGCAAAATACCCGAAGCGACTTGCTTTGGGTATTTTTTTTGCTTAAACGTAGTGATTATGCTTATATACAGCCTATGCCGCTCTTGGGAACGGCGAACTTGGCTAGTAGCCAAATATAAGGGTAAAACGAAATGCAAGAGGCATTAAATATTGGGATTGTGGGAGCTACGGGTGCTGTAGGGCAAGAAATATTGCGCTGCCTAGAACTACTCGATTTCCCCATCAAAAAACTCCTTCTCATGGCGTCAGCACGTTCCAAAGGAAAGCGCTTTTGCACAAAGTGGGGAGAATTCCAAGTAGAAAATGCCCATGATGCGGACTTTCAAGGCTTAGATATCGTCTTCTTTAGCGCTGGCAAAGACACAAGCCTCGCCTTGGCACAAAAAGCGCTACACGCGGGCGCCTACGTCATCGACAATACTTCCGCGTTCCGAATGCAGGCAAACACAGCGCTCGTCGTACCCGAGGTAAACGCTCACGAAATCCCCAAAAAACCGAGCCTCATCGCAAACCCGAACTGCTCAACTATTCAGCTCGTCCTAGCGCTTAAGGCTATTCACGACGCCGCTGGCCTACGCTCAGTGCGTGTGGCCACTTACCAATCTTGTAGCGGCGCAGGCCAAAAAGGGATCGACGCGCTTATTGATGAAACTAAAACAGCGCTCAACGGTACGCGGCTATCCGATTCTACAGTACACGCACGAGGTATAGCCTTCGACGTCGTGCCGCAGATCGGCGCTTTTTTAAGCGACGGCTACAGCGAGGAAGAACTCAAAATGATACAGGAAACACAAAAAATCCTCGCTCTACCCGAACTCGCCATCAGCGCCACATGCGTGCGAGTACCCGTCCTGCGTGGACACAGCGAAGCGGTCTTTGTCACTACTCGCAAAAAACTCAGCACCCAAGAAGCCAAAAATATTCTTGCCAATGCTAAAGGTCTCGTACTTAGCGACCTAAACGACCCGAGCCAATACCCCACCGCTACCCAAGCCGACGGCAAACTACAGTCCTACGTTGGACGCGTCCGCCAAGATTACGCAGACCCCAACGGGATATGCTTCTGGCTAGTAAGCGACAATCTACTCAAAGGTGCAGCACTCAACGCCGTGCAAATCGCTCAATATTTGCTAAACCTAAATCCGTCCACTTAAATAAGCTGGCGCGTAGGAAGCAGACAAACGACAAACCGTCTGATTCCAAAATTTTAAAATGATAAACACTTGTGTTTCAGCCCACATCGTACAAAATGAGCACAAAAGACAAAAACAACGAATTTATGGCGAATAACAGCAGGATTAGCAAAAACTCTGCCTTCAGTTTCGCCTTCTACTTTGTAAAGCTCGCACTCTGCACTGCCGTCGTTCTGGCGCTGCCACTACAGGCTCTTGCAGCCACTACAGCCAAAGACTGGACCATGAGCTCATCGCTCACAAAGAGCGACAAGGACAGTGAAAATCGCTTAAGCTTTAACATCCAGCGCTGCCGAGATCTCTTCGACATTAGCACCGAAGAGCTTACCCTCATATTTAGCCTAAACGCCCAAGCCCTACCTAGCGCCAACGCGCAGTTTTCCATAAAATTCGCCAAAAACCACGAATCCTGCGATAAAAATTCGCTTGAGCGCGGTAGTGACGCCTGTGAACTCATCATCGAGAAACAAAGCTTAAAAACAAGCACTTCGCCCATCGAGGTACGAAAAGCCGTCAATAGCTTGAGTAGCGCCGAAACAGCCGACGCCTGTGCAGGTCTTGAGGAGAGCTCATACCTCTATCTCATCGTTAACGAGCCACGCATCGACGGAACAGAACAAATCTACACCGTCACCTACACCCTAGACTTCCGCAGCACGCGCCCCCCAGCGCCTACTGCCATTAGCGCCCAAGCCGGTGAATCCACTATTTCCGTTAGCTGGACAGCCGCACCCAATACCACCGAATACACCATCTATTATTGTCCCGAAGGCAGCACTATGTCCTCAGGGCAAGCCCCCGAAACGCTCAGCGGCTGCAAATCCATCACAAGCGCTAAAACATCCGCCACCATCAAAAGCAACTTGGCCGCGAATACAAACTACCTCATCTGCGTTGTAAGCAACGATAAGGCTGGAAACCAAAGCCTCATCGGCGAAGTGGTCACTGTTAGCACTAAAGATTCCGACGATTTCTGGGAATCTTACCTCAAAGAAAACCAAGACAGCGAAGGCGGTTTCTGCTTTATTGCAACAGCCGCTTGGGGAACACCCCAAGAACCACACGTCGCCACATTGAGAAAATTCCGAGATGAAAAACTTATGAAAACCCACTTAGGACGCGCGTTCGTTAAAAAATACTACGAACTTAGCCCACCACTTGCCATTGCCATCCGAAACAACCCCGCACTAGCCGCCTTTACCCGTCTCGCGCTATGGCCCGCCGTAGCACTCGCCAGCCTTAGCCTTTACGCGCCAATTGGCGCACCCATCGCCCTTGGCTTCGCTCTGCTGCTCTGCGCGGCATTCATCGCATATCGCCGAAAATCCGCGGCGACAATGGCCCTCCTAGCCGCCATATGCGCTAGCGCCGTGGCTGCACCGCAAAACGCCATCGCCGACGAATCACACGTCAACATGATGATCGAACTCAAAGCCGGCCCCTACACCCCCACCGAACTCGGCGCCGCCTTCGACACACACTTTGACGGAAAAACCGGCTACTTGGTCGAGGCCGAATACGACTACCAACTTTACCGCGGCATTGGCTCGCTAGGCATTGGCTTTCACCTCGGATACGGCGCCATTAAAGGGAATGCGGTAGATTCCGCTGGTGAACCCAGCGTCGACGAAACCGCTATTTCTTGGCTCCCGCTGCGAATTTCCCTAGTCTATCGCATGGACTGGCTGTGGCTTAACCTCAATATCCCCTTCACTTTTTACGGAAAAATCGGTTTTGACTACGTCTTTTGGTGGGTTACCGACGGCTCCGGCCAAGTCGCAAACGCCGGCGGACAATCCGGCGCCGGCGGAACATTCGGCTGGCACGGTGTCGCTGGCGCAGCCTTCGTACTCGACTGGCTTGCCCCTGGCATGGCCAAAAGTTTCGACGTCGAATGGGGCGTCAACAACTCCTACATCTTCGCAGAATTCCTATACGCCGACATCAACAACTTTGGCACCAAAAAATCTCTAAACCTCAAAGACAAAGCCACTTTCCTCGTCGGACTCGCCTTGGAATTTTAAGAAAACCCCTCTTTTGGCGGGGGGAGCGCCCCCTACGCGCGGGCTTCCTCGTAAATTTCACAATTCGCGCCTTATTTTGTGCGCTGGATGGCATGCATTCCATCCAGCGCACAAAATGCGCTCATTGCGCTATTTCCTCGGCGATCCCGCGCTACCCCCCAAGGGCTAGCGACAAGATCGAAACTCCCAAGCCATAGCGCTTGCGGATGTTATCATGAATTCAAAAACAATCAGAAATCTGCTAGACTAAAGTGTGGAAAGCTACCATAGCTTGTTTGAACTCCGTCAAAAAGTCGAGGATTTGAGGCAGTAGCCCCAATAGTTCAGCGTAGGCGAAGGGTTCAAACCTGCCCCTCTAACTAATGCAAAAATACGCAAATAGAGCAAAAGAGAATAAAAAAGGTCAGCACAGCCTTCAAATTAAAGTTAATAAAATCAATACTCTAGACACAAAAAAGGGTTCTAAGGGCTCAGTTCCTCAATTCCGACTACGATTTGCGCTGCACTCACGCAGGCTTGCGTTCGATTGCGCAAATCTAGTCTCGTTGGGCCATCAACTCGTAAAACACTTAGTTTTACTCGTTTCGGCCCCTTAGACGGGGTTTGGGGCGGTAGCCCCAATGAATCAAAACTTCCCTAGCCGTGACTCTACAACCCGAGACGCGCAACTTATTATGCTAGACCTCAGCACCATCAGCGAAAGCTTCGATAGTCTACACCAACTTAAAAAAAAGCATGAACACTGGGTATTCCAAGCTTATGGCGGCGAGTGGATGCAACTGCGGATGGCTGAAGGGCGGATTGTCGAAGTACATAGTGATTCGGAGCTCGAACTGCATTTGGGGTTAGCGACTAAAAAGGGAAACGCTTGGCAGAGCCTCACAACAACGGGAAATGACCCGAGCTTTAGAGCGCTGAACATCATGCGACAAGAGCTTCAAGATGAGCTCAAAAATGCGAGTATTGGCGCAGACCCCCGCACGCCATACGTCTTTGCGGAAACGCCAACGCAAGCGCCGCCCTACTACCACAAAGAATCAGCGCGTTCCACCGAGGCGTCGCTGCTGCACCGCGCTTTTCAGTGGTTAAAGCAAGTTCAAGCGGCAGGTTTAACGCTCGACGCCCAGCTACAATGGGAAAACGGCTTATTCGCATGGGATAAAAAACCGCTCTGCTTTGCCTACCGCGATGCCTTGCGCCATTTTTCAGAACCTAGAACGTGTATCGATGAAACCCTGTTTATCTACGATAAAAAACGACCATTCTTTAAACGAAGCTGGCACCACCATGCAAACACACGGCAATGGAGCGTAAAACAAGAATTTAGCGATTTTCTCAAAAGTGTATCCCAGCAAAGTGCAGCGCCATGTTACGATTTCGACGCCAATAGTACCAAGGGTATATATCTAGCCCCCTATGCAGTCGCTCAACTTGTGGCGTATGTTATACCCATTTTATTAAATGCTGACAAAAATTCTATACAGTTTAGCAAAGAGCTTATTTTGTACGACGACTTCTCGCATTTGCTGCACCGCGCTGCCCGCTATGATGAAAACGGTGAACCCTTAAAAAGAAGAAGTATCGTAGAAGCAGGACAAGTGCAGAATGAAGCCACAAAAACGATCCGCCACCCAGCCTTAGTCGCCGCCATGCCCACGCGAGTCGAAGCACCTAGCCCTGATAGTTTCGCCCAAAACGAGCTGTGTTGTGATTTTATTCAGTGCTTGGGGAATAGCGTCGTATGTAGTCACGGTTTTTGGAATAAGGGTCGCATTTTTGCTCCCGCGCTTTTGCCTATAACAGCACTGGAGATACTCAAACGCGCAAAACCCCTTGGCCCCCCACAAAATATCGCAGGAATCGTCGTTTCCATGCTATATTTTAGCTTGAATGACTAGCTTTTAGCTTTAGTGTAAGAGAGCGCGATAAGCGCTAAGCTAGCTCGCTCACCACTTTTGGCGCACCCATCATAATGGCATTCAAAAATGCTATGGCTCATGTACGAAGCTAGCTGCTGCATGATGATGAACGAGCGGCGAAGAAAACATATCTTCCCTTACAACGAAGCGGTTTTCTTGCTATCAACTCTAAAATTTGGAGAAAAGAATGACTTTTGAATCTTTAGCTAAAAAACGTTATAGCTGTCGAAGTTATGACGCAAACCGTACTGTCGAACGAGAAAAACTCGATAAAATCATTGAAACGGCAAACCTTGCGCCGAGTGCATGTAACGCTCAGCCCTACCAGTTTTTCATCGTAACAGGTGCGAAAATGAAAGAAGTGGCAGAGGCCAGAAGCCTAAAGATGAACAAGTTTATAGAAGATTGCGGCGCATTTCTCGTGATCTGCGAGGGGAAATACAACTTTAGCGCAAGACTGGGCGCAAGCATGAAAGATCAGGATTATCGCAGTATCGACATAGGTATAGTCTGTGCCCACATGGTGTTTCAAGCGCATGAACTTGGCTTAGGCACTTGTATTTTGGGCATGTTCGATGAAAATAAAGTTAAAAAAATCATCGGCTGCGATAACAGGGTTCGTCTTATCCTTGCTGTCGGCTACCCATCAAGCGAATCAAGAGCACCCGCGGTCAAGAAAAGAAAACCCATCCATGAAATTGCCAAGTATATTGAGTAAGCTTGTGGCGAAAATTTGCATTTGCCCTCTTTGATTGATGGAAAAACTTATTAACCACGAAAAACACGAAAATACACGAAAAATTCTTTTTTACTCTTACAGAACCGACTTGACTTGTTATTATCTTTCGTGCCTTTCGTGTCTTTAAATTTTTGAACCACGAAAAACACGAAAATACACGAAAAATTCTTTTTTACTCTTACAGAACCTACTTGACTTGTTATCATCTTTCGTGCCTTTCGTGCTTTTAAATTTTGAACCACGAAATACACAAAAATACACGAAAAGTTCTTTCTTTTTTTTAATGCTTTTATAAGATTAAAAGATACATTAGTATTACATACCCAGCTTGATTCGTTAAAAGCTTTTCGAGCCTTTCGTGCCTTTCGTGGTAAAAAAAGCTTTTCGAGCCTTTCGTGACTTTCGTGGTAAAAAAAGCTTTTCGAGCCTTTCGTGACTTTCGTGGTAAAAAAGCTTTTCGTGGTAAAAAAAGCTTTTCGAGCCTTTCGTGACTTTCGTGGTAAAAAAGCTTTTCGTGGTAAAAAAGCTCTAGGTCAGCGGTTTATTAGACATTAAGCGTTGCTTTGTGTTAGTGCTCAACGCTAGAGTTATAGCATGCTATAGCTCGACGCTGCATAAAAACGAAGATCGCTTTTGCTTGCAAAGATCGTTGTTTGTACTCAATGACTTGTAAATTTCAGAATGACATTGTTCTAGCAGCGTATTCATATCAATATTTTGCCGTCCTCGTTTCCTCGAAGCATGGCAGCTTATGGTGAGTAGGAGTGTGTATATGCGAAGAAGTGGAGTTTTACTGCACCCCACGAGTTTACCTGGCATCGCTGGTATCGGTAGTATTGGAGCGCCTGCGCGCGAATTTATTGATTTTTTAAGATCTGCTCAACAACAGATCTGGCAGATGCTTCCTTTAGTCCCCATCGATGATGGCGGCTGCCCCTACAACTCAACTTCAGCTCTTGCCTACAACGTGAGCCTCGTTGACCTTGCCGATTTGTGCACTTCGGTTTTTGCCAAAATTTTGAGCGTTGATGATTTATTGGACGCCCCAACGCCCAAAGATTTGGCACACGCTGATTTTGGCATGGCGCGACGGTATAAGGCGGAGAAAATAAAATTAGCCTACGAAAGGCTAATCTCGCGCAAAGATAAAGATTGCGCTGCACTTTTGGCAGAATATAAGCTGTTTTGTAAAACCTCGTCTCATTGGCTAGATGACTTCGCTCTTTTTGAGGCGCTGCAAACAGAAACACAAGAACCGCTTTGGACGAATTGGCCAAAGGGTCTACGCGATAGAAAAAAGAAGGATTTGGTGGCGGCACAAAAGCGACTTTCCAACGAAATTGAACTTATACAATTTGGTCAATTCCTTTTTTATAAGCAGTGGAAGTTGTTACAGTTAAAGGCGAAATCCGCCAACATTTCGCTGATGGGCGATGTGCCGATTTTTGTGTCTTCTAACTCGGTGGACGTCTGGGTTAACCGCGAGATCTTTCAGCTTGATGAAGCTGGAAAATCCCTTAAAGTCGCTGGCGTCCCGCCCGATTACTTTACACCCGAGGGTCAACTTTGGGGTAACCCGCTATACGACTGGGAAAAGCTCGCCAAAACGGATTACGCGTGGTGGAAATCTCGCTTAGCGGCACTTGCAGAGCTAGTCGACATCATTAGGATCGACCACTTCCGCGGCTTTGAGTCGTTTTGGGAGGTGGATGCGGATGCGAAAACCGCTATCGGTGGAAAATGGGTTAAGGGACCTGGAATCAAGTTTTTTAACGCCATGCGAAAGGCCTTCCCGAAGCTTGAGATTGTCGCGGAGGACTTGGGTATCAATACACCTGCCGTTGAAAAGCTAAGAATCGACGCGGGATTTTCAGGCATGCGCGTTCTTCAATTTGGCTTCCCGCTTGATAACGCTAACGATCACCATGCGCCGCACATGCACGAACGTGATACTGTCGTGTATACGGGAACACACGACAATAACACCGTTGTTGGCTGGTTCAACAGCCTAGACCATGCTGCTCAAGACAAGGTTAGGCGCTACCTCGCCATTGATGGGCGAGACATCGCGTGGCAAATGATACAATGCGCACTATCTTCGGTTGCCGAACTCGCGATTATACCAGCTCAAGATCTGCTATCACTCGGTGTGCAAGCGCGCATGAACGTTCCCGGGCTAGCCGATGGGAACTGGACTTGGCGTCTAGAAAAAGCGCTTCCCGCGCATATCGCTCACCGTTTACGCGATCTCAGCGCTTTGTATGGAAGGACGCCTTCGCGAAGCACAAAGTCGTGAGTTGGCGCATTGATTTTATGGGCTTTATTTTGAAGACGCGTCTGTGAGGGCATTACGGGGGGCTATGCTCTCTGTTGGGAAGGGGAGCGCGGGTAGGGCAAGCGCAAAGCTCTATTACGGCCAAAAACTGGACGGGGCGTCGCGGGGTGTCCCCGCGGAGGGGGTAGGCGCAAACCCGCGCACAGCGCGGGGTTGCGACGTAGGGGGATACTTCCCCCACAAAAGAAAAAAGCAAGCATATCGAATGAATCAGCGTATTCCTAGTAGCTGTCTGCATTATGAGAGTAGTTCACGGTTTTACGCATTGAGTACGCAAAAGTAATTTTAGCTTGCCAAAAAATCGCATAGTATTACATTGCTAGGGCAGCACTTGCTGTGCACGATATGAATTGGATTTTACGGGAGATAACGATGAAGAATGAAAGCGTAAAATTGTTTGGCTTGCGACGCACGCAGTACGCGATAAACGACGAAATTGACTATACTAAAGAGCAGCTTACAAAATTAGTGAGTGATATATTGGCTGAAGTGCCATCGGCTTTTTATTCGAAAACGCAGGGAGTGGTTCTGCTTTTAGACCAAGAGCACGAAGCCCTATGGGATATTGTGCTAAACACCTTAAAACCCTTGGTACCAGCGGAGCAGTTTAGCCAAACGGAGGCAAAGATTGCGTCGTTTAAGGCGGGTCGAGGCACTGTTTTGTTCTTTACAGACGAAGCCAAAACCAAGGGGTTACAGGATGCATATCCGTTGTATGCGGCAAACTTCCCACCATGGGCTTTGCAGGAAAACGGTATGTTGCAGTACGCAGTTTGGGTAGCGTTTGCGGAGAACGGCATTGGTGCGTCGCTACAACACTATAACCCGCTCATTGATGACGAAGTGAAAAAGCGCTGGGGCGTTTCGGAAACTTGGACATTGCTAGCGCAGATGCCGTTTGGCAAAATCGTCCAAGCAGCAGGCGAGCGAGGGGATGCGGATATTGAGAAGCGACTGAAGGTTTTTGGCTAGTTGTGGCTTCGCGGAATTTTGAAAAAATCCGTATCGTTGTGTAAACGTTCAATAAGCCTCCTGTAAGAGCAGGGGGCTTTTGGCTTATAGGGAAGAAGCGACGTCCGTAAACTTGGTCTTAGCATGAATGACGTGCGGATAGTTCTTTGTAACGGGTGAAGTGGCTTCAAAGCATCGTGGCTTAGGGCTAGTAGGTTTAAAAACGGTTCGTTTTTGTTATTGCGCTTTTAAACATAGAATCCCAGTTTTTCTTGCTTCACTTTGTTGCTCTGGTGATTAAAATTCGCTTTGGCGTTTTGCCGCAAAGCAGAGCGCTATTTTTCACAAAAAGGAGCCACTCATGAAGATACGTAGCACAACCATACTTGCCGTTCGGCGCGGCGATTTTGTCGCCATGGCGGGGGATGGGCAGGTGACACTAGGAGATATCGCGATTAAGCACACAACGCGCAAGGTACGTAGTCTTGCGGGAGGACGAGTTTTGGTAGGTTTCGCTGGTTCGACGGCGGACGCGCTAAACCTCTTTGAGAAGTTAGAAGCGAAGTTATCGGCGTACCAAAACGACTTGATGCGTGCAGCCGTTGAGTTGGCCAAGGACTGGAGAACAGACAAGATCTTGCGCCGCCTCGAAGCGATGCTGCTCTGCGCCGATAAAAATATCACCCTCACAATATCGGGATCTGGCGATGTACTTAGCCCCGACAAAAACGTTATGTCCATCGGATCAGGCTCGGGATACGCACTCGCCGCCGCCAACGCGCTGATGGATAATACGCAATTGAGCGCCGAGGAGATTGCTAAAAAATCGTTGCAAATCGCCGCAGACCTCTGCATCTACACCAACGAAAACATCGTTTGCCAAACCATCGCCTCCGTAGCCGAAGAACTTTAGGTAGAGTATTATTATGTCGAATGCACAGCACCAAAAGCAGATGAACCTGCGTCCTGTCCAAATCGTTGAGGCGCTTGACCGCTATATTATCGGCCAAAATGCCGCTAAACGCTCTGTCGCGATTGCGCTACGCAATCGTTGGCGACGCCAGCAGGTTGCAGAGGATTTGCGAGACGAAATTTCGCCCAAAAACATTTTGCTCATCGGCCCCACCGGCGTGGGCAAGACCGAAATTGCACGGCGCTTAGCCAACTTGGCCCATGCGCCCTTTATAAAGGTGGAGGCCTCCAAGTTTACGGAGGTGGGCTACGTCGGACGTGACGTCGAAAGCATGGTTAGGGATCTCGTCGAGATGGCCTACAAGCTCGTGCAAGAAGAAGCGATGGCGCGCGTTGAGCAGCAAGCGATGCGAGCGGCAGAGGATGCGATCATTGCCGCGATCCAAGAAGAGCGCGGCTCTGGCGCCCAAGGCGCTAGCGATGAAGAACTTAGGGAACTGCTACAGAGCGGGGCTCTCAACGAGCGATACGTCGAAATATCGGTTGCCGATAAAGCTGGCGCTAGTTTCCGCCTCTTCAATCCACAGGGCAACGATGGCATGAATGAGATGGAAGATTCGATGAAAAACTTCTTTTCTAACATTATGCCCAAGAAAACGCGAAAACGCCGAATGAAAATCGCTGAAGCGCTCAATCTGCTCAAAACCGAAGAGGCTAGCAGCGCCATAGACAACGAGGCGGTGGAGTCACAAGCGCTTGTACGCGCTGAACAAATGGGAATTATCTTCATTGACGAGATTGACAAAATTGCGTCAAACCATAGTGATGGTGGCCGAAGCCCCGATGTTTCACGAGAAGGTGTGCAGCGCGATCTGCTCCCCATCGTCGAGGGTTCAACCGTAAAGACAAAGTACGGCTTTATCAAAACAGATCACATCCTGTTTATCGCTTCAGGCGCATTCCACGTCTCAAAGCCCAGCGATCTCATCCCCGAGCTACAAGGGCGCTTCCCGATTCGGGTCACGCTCGATAACTTAACGCGAGACGACTTCGTGCGCATTCTGCGCGAACCGCACAACAGCTTGGTTAAGCAGTATATCGCCCTACTAAAAACCGAAGGCCTCGACGTCGAGGTAAGCGATGACGCGATAGAGGCGATGGCCGATGCGGCGGCAAAGGCGAACGAGCGCATGCAAAACATCGGCGCGCGTAGACTACACACGGTGATTGAACGCGTTTTCGATGAACTCAGCTTTGACGCCTGCTCAATGCAAGCGCAAAAAGTCGTTATCGATGCCGACTACGTTCGCAAGCACATCGAGAATCTTATTGAAGATGAAGACTTAGGACGCTATATATTATAATTGCTTTGGGGTTTATCCCAAAAGGGCGGGGGGTTTTCTTAAAATACACATATGTTTGAAATAGTTTTAGTGGTTTTATTGCTCTTGGCAAACGGTTTTTTTGTGGCAGCCGAATTTGCCCTTGTACGCGTTCGAGCATCGCAACTGGAGGTTCTCAAGCAGGGCGGCAACCGCGGAGCAGGTCGCGTCCTTGATGTGCTACACACCGTTGATAGCTACCTATCGGCGGTGCAACTAGGCATTACCTTCGCTAGCCTTGGCTTGGGTTGGCTGGCGGAGCCCGCCATCAATCGCCATCTGCTATCCTTTATTATGTGGTTGCAACTACCGATCTCAGAAGATCTGTCGCACTACATCAGTTTCGTCATCGCCTTCTCGATCGTGTCCTTCCTCCACATCGTCCTTGGCGAAATCGCGCCCAAAAGCCTTGCCATCGCAAAACCCATCGAAGTCAGCATCTTTGTAGCACTACCCATGCAAATCTTTCACTGGGTCTTTAGGCCCGTGATGTGGGTCTTGACCAAAGCATCAAACGGGGTTTTGCGCCTATTTAACGTCCAACCCGTCGAAGCTGGCCACGCCGTGGGTATATCGGCAGAAGAGCTGCGAAACATTGCCCAGCACTCCAGTAAGGACGGCACCATCACTCAGGAACAAGGAACGCTGCTCGATAAGGTCTTTAACTTCTCCGCCCTTAGCGCGCGCGAAATCATGGTACAACGCGGAAAAATCTGCGCCCTGCAAGTCGACATGCCCCTTGACGAAGCGCTCAACTTCGCCCTCGAAGCTGGCCACTCCCGCTACCCTCTCTACCGCGATGGCCTCGACGACATCCTCGGATTCGTTCACCTCAAAGACATGGTCGCCGCACAACGCTCATCCGACACCGCCACACTCGCCTCACTCACCCGCGACCCTGTTTACATCCCCGAAACGGCCAACATCTCCACCGCCCTTGAAGTCTTGCAACGCCAACGCTCGCACTTGGCCATCGTAGTCGACGAATATGGTGGCACATCGGGCTTAGTCACTGTCGAGGATGTGCTCGAGGAACTTGTCGGCGAAATCGACGACGAATTTGACCCCGAAAGCCAAGAAGACATCAGACAAACCGAAGACGGCTACATCGTCGACGGTGCCACGCTCCTAAGCGACCTATTCTCATACCTTGGCACCGCCAACATCGAAGCCGACTCCGACACCGTCTCCGGCTTTATCATGGAAAAACTCGGCCGCGTCGCCAAAATCCACGACGAAGTACAAGAAGGCGAGTTTAGCTACACCGTCACCGCCATGGAGCGATTCCGCATCGCACAAGTCTTTGTGAAGCACAAAGCCGAGGCAACTCTAAGCGACGATGATGAATAAGTGAGGCATTGATTTTACACGTTTTTTTTGTCTTTTGGTGGGGGGCAACATTGCCCCCCTACGCGCAAGCTTCCCGCATAATCGGCGGCTTCGCGCACTATTTTTTGCGCTGTATGCGCTCAATCCGCGCATCCAGCGCAAAAAATGCGCTCAGATGCCGATTCTGCGGGTGATCTTGCGCTACCCCCCTAATTTAATGAATGCCGCCCCGTTGCGTTGTGCTGCTACGAGAGCTTTGGCTGCTTTAGCACATGCTAAAACTTAGTAAGAAAATATTATTAACCCATAGAACGCTCAACACGAGCGAGGAAAAAAGAGAATAACTTGCAAAATTCAAGAGAGATAATGGAAGAAGAGAAAAGGGAAGGAAGAGAGAAAACAGAGGACAACGCGCTGCTCAAGATCACATCGATCGGGGGAAGCGGCATGTTTGGCATGAACTGCATGCTGCTAGAAAGTGCGAAAAGTCGTATATTGGTTGACTGCGGCATCATGTTCCCCGCCGACGATGACTGGGGGGTGGATCTTATCACGCCAGATTTTAGTGTTCTGGAAACACAGCCTTTGGACGGCATTGTGTTAACGCATGCGCACGAAGATCATATTGGGGCGATCGCCTTCTTACTCAAAACAATGCAAAAAAGAGGCTTTCGCGGGAAGATGCCTATTTACGGCACCGACATTACGCTAGCTTTCGTAAAGCGTAGGCTAACGGAGCATGAGTTGTTATCGAGCGTATTGTTTAATGTGATCAACACCAAAGAAGAGTTTAATTTGGGTGATTGCCGTGTGGAGTGCATCGACGTTTGCCACTCTATTCCGGGTAGCGTAGCGTACGCTTTTTACACACCCGCGGGAACCATCGTACACTCGGGAGATTGGCGCATAGATAACACACCGATGGCAGGCGCCAAGACGAATTTAGCAAGACTCGAAGCGCTTGGTGATGAGGGAGTGCGCGTACTTTTAGCCGATAGCACAAACGTCGAAGTCGACGACGCCATGGCCAGTGAGCTCGATATTTACAACGATTTGTTAGAAGTTTTTACAAAGTTAAAGGGACGAATCTTTGTCACGCTTTTTGCTTCAAACATCGGACGCTTGCAATCTATTTTTACAGCGGCGGCAGCGGCGAATCGCAAAATTGCCGTTTGCGGGCGCTCGCTAAACTCCAACCTCGGTATCGCGCGCGAGCTGAACTATTTTAGCATGCCAAACGACATGGAAATCGTTGCCGAACACAAGATTGAAGAAGCTGGCGAAAACATCGTTGTTGTTATCTCGGGCTCCCAAGGTGAGCGCGCCTCAAGCCTCTACAAGTTATCGCAGGCTAAACACAATAATATTCGCTTGCGTCCTAGCGATACACTGATTTACTCGGCTCGCCAGATCCCAGGTAACGAAAAGCGCGTAGGCGCGATTGTCGATGGCTTCTACCGTCAAGGCGCTTCCCTTTTTAACCCAAGAGACGCTGTATTCCATAGCTCGGGACACGGCGGTCGCAAGGAACTCGAATTATTGATCGAACTCCTAGAACCCGAAATATTTGTACCCATACACGGCGACTACCGCCGCTTGAGCATGCATGAAGCGCTAGCCGATGATATGCAACCTTCACCAGATCGCTCAATAACCATAGAGGAAGGCTATACTTTAAAACTTTTCTCAGACAGACACGAGTTGGAGCAAAGCTTCATCCCCTCGCGACGATACGTCGTGGGTAAATCTTTAGATGGCATGGATCGCGACTGCGCCCGCGAAAAAAAAGTTTTAGGCCACAACGGTATGCTCTTTGTCGGGGGGGCGCTTAATAAAGATGAGCAATTGCGCGGAGAGCTGCGAATTGAGGAGTTTGGCATTAGCAGCGACAAATCCTTCCTCAAAGATATGCAGGATGAGCTTAAGCGAACTATCATTAGTTCGGCTAAGCACGGCGATATGCAAGAGATTATACGCCATAAAGCCGCAAAAATAATAAAACAAAAATTGGGCAAGTTCCCACATGTTATCGTTCACTTCGAATTCGTATAATCAAGGGGCAGCGTTCATAGCTGCCCTTGCTGTATGAACCATGGCGTGCTTTTCGTAATCATTGTGTTGCCGTCATTTTGTTTTGCTTTTTGGCTGCTGCCCTTTGTACAACTGTTCAAAAAATCGCTAGCAATTGAGTTATAACTTCGCTACACTGATGTTTGGAAAAGTGCGTTTGCTAGAATGGGAACTATGTTGTTGAGCATACTTACCTATGAGTTCCTTAGTGACGCTCTGATCAATACAAAAATGGTCAAAAAGTCACTAGAGCAAAGTAAGGAAAACTAGGCGAGCGTTTAAAATAAAGTCAATCAAATCAAGCAGTACGCAAAAAAAGGGTTCTAAGGGCTATCGCCCTTAGCGGGGTTTGGGGCGGAGCCCCAAAATAAATCTGAGTTTCCCTAGCACAGGAGGAGGCATCTTATGAGTCTAAGACTATCTTTTGTTCTCACCGCAGCGCTTATTGCGGGTTTGGCGCTTGGCTTTAGTGATGCAGCTTCGTCGGCATATGCCGAGAACCTCGTGATCCCACAACTAGTACCGGGCAAAGTGTTAAAAATTCAGGCCACTTTGCGCGATGGTAGCCACCTACTCAAAGTAAGCGATCAACAGAGGCTAGAATATGGCCCCGAACGAGTAAAGTCTGATTATTATATTATCGGCAAGAATGGTAAAAAACAGCTCGTTATTGAACGCGCGGAGAGAGTCCGTTTTAACGATAAAGATGAGCCCTTCGCTGTTAAAGATGGAAAACTTATGGATCTTAGCAAAGGCGCCACTATTGCAGAAGAGGTTTATGCCGATTTTGCTATCGACAACTTGGGTTCGCGCTTTGTAGTTTCGCAGCTAGATCCCAATATGGAATCTTCCGCTTTGTACATCAAAAGTCGTAGTGGGCAAAAAATTGCGACTATTATTGAAGGCGATGGGCAGCACAGTACTCCCATCTTTTCGCCACACGGTGATGCGATCTATTTCATATCGACTCGCAGCGGCATCGCGTCTTGGTACGGCGTCAATGCGAACGGCGAGGGTTTACGACAAATTACGAACCAAGGGCTAGCCCCGAGTGATATTGCTGGGGCGCGCTTCGTACCCGTAGTCGCCAATACCGAGGGTATGAGGTTTTTAGATAATGATACTTTGGTCTACGACGCGGGGGCTGGAGAATGGTGGAAGATTAACTTTAAAACCGCTAAGGCTGAAGCTTTAAAGGAGAAATAATGATGAATAATTTACGCTTTCTCCTTGCTACGACATGTTTTATTTTTGCCCTTAGTTTATGGGCTTCCTCCACCTTTGCGCAACAGTATCGTTTGCCGCTAAGCGAGTGTAATAATTACGGTGGATGCTACATTACAGCCTACTATGATCTCAACCGAAGTGGGGGCGTAACACGAGATTGGAACTGTAAATATAAAACCTACGACCAGCACACAGGAACTGATTACGGAATAGGTGGCTTTGCGGGGATGGATAGCAATGGCAGCCGTCCCATCGTTGCAGCCGCCCCAGGGGTAGTCATAGCAACTGCCGATGGATATTATGATCGCCAAACTTCAGTTCAAGGAAATCAACACTGCGGTGCTGCCACATCTTGTGGCAACTACGTGCAAATTCAGCATGACGACAAGAAGAAAACCATCTACTGCCACATGAAAAAGGGCACTGTAAAGGTTAGCAAAGGCCAGAGAGTAAGTTGTGGCCAAGAATTGGGACGCGTCGGAAGCTCTGGCTGCTCTACGGGACCACACCTGCATTTTGGTGTCAATGTACCTAACTATGGTAACGATGACCCTTATAAAGCAACTCCAGGTTGCGGTGGTTCGCTCACTTACTGGGTCAGCCAAGGTGCTTATCTTGGCCTACCAGCTCCAACATGCGAGTGTACTCCAAATTGTTCGGGCAAAAGCTGTGGCCCAAACGGTTGCGGAGGTAGCTGTGGAAATTGCCCCGCAAACCACAACTGTAACAGCTCTGGACAATGTATTTGTCAACCGCAGTGCTCGGGCAAAAACTGTGGCCCAAACGGTTGCGGGGGGAGCTGTGGAACTTGCCCCGCAAACCACTTATGCAGCGCCGGTCAGTGCGTGTGCCAAGTACAGTGTTCGGGAAAAGCATGTGGTGATGACGCTTGCGGTGGCACGTGCGGCACTTGCCCGGCAACGCATACTTGCAGTGCTGGTCAATGCGTGTGTAAGCCCAACTGCGATGGAAAGGAATGTGGTCCCGACAACTGTGGTGGAACTTGCGGTAGTTGTTATACAGGTTTTGAATGTGTCGATGCACAATGCAAATGCCAGCCCAACTGTGAGGGTAAGAATTGCGGAGGCGACGGTTGTGGTGGATTGTGCGGTACGTGTTCTGAAGGTTCTAGTTGTATAAAGGGAAGCTGCAGTTGCATACCAGATTGTAATGGGAAGTATTGTGGATCCGATGGTTGTGAAGGAAGTTGTGGTAGCTGCGAAACGGGAGAATCCTGTGTAGACGGTTTTTGTCGCCCATGTAAACCTTATTGCAAAAACAAAACATGCGGTGACGATGCTTGCGGCGGTAGCTGTGGAGAGTGCGAAGACGGTTTAGGCTGTAACGCTGAAGGTCAATGCGTATGTGTACCCCAATGCGCTGAGAATTCTTGCGCCGACAATGGTTGCGGTGGTGTTTGTGGCACCTGTCCGCAAGGTTCAGATTGTAACGAAGACGGTGTTTGCATAGACAGCGAAAGCGGCGAAGAAGTCGATGTCATCATTGAAGAAGGCGAGCTCGCCGATGTAATGCTTATTGCGCATAGTTGTGGTTGCCAAATCCATCATCGCACGCGATTGCCTGCAAAATTTGCGTTTTTCTTAGCACTTATGCTTAGCATGCTCTTAGTCTTACGACGGCGTAGCGGCTACCAACAACGCTAAAAATTTTCCTAGACACGCTCTGAACCATGAAAAAAACAATCAAAAACCTTAGCGTAAGCTCAGTAAAGTCGAGCGAAGGTCAAAAATAAAGTCCATAAATGAGACCTTTGCACGGCTAGAAATAGTGAAGTTAACTTCACAAAACGACACAAGTTTTTGCAAAATGAGAACTTTTGTAGGAAGCAAAACCCCAAAATGCTATCAACTTAGGGAAACTTTGCTAAATGCAAAAGCAGTGAAATAGCAGCTAGAGTAAAGAGTGGAAGGCTATCTTGGCTTGTTCGAACTCAGTTTGGTTTTTTGGGGGGTAGCGCGGGATCGCCGAGGAAATATCACAATGAGCGCATTTTGTGCGCTGGATGGAATGCATGCCATCCAGCGCACAAAATAAGGCGCGAATTGTGATATTTACGAGGAAGCCCGCGCGTAGGGGGCACTCCCCCACAAAAAAAAGCAATAGGATTCTGCTTACAGATCGGGCTGAGAGAAGATTTGGCTTTTCTGGAGACGCCTAACAATATTCTGCTTAAGCGCGCTGTAGCCTAAAATGTCGCATAATTTAAGGGACCTCTGCATACGGAGCATCGAAAGTTCGGGGTTGGAGTCTTCAAGGGCAAAGGCCGTGTCGGAGAGGCATGAGGCGAGTGTGAAGTAGTCGGTGCAGGCGTCGGCGCTTTGAATGATGCGCTCTTGGATGGCGCGGGCTTCGTCGCTGCGTTCGGGGGAGAGAGCCAGGGTCAATTGGTAGGCTGCGCGGATGTAGGGCGGGCTGTACTCGGGAAAGCGCTTCAGTACGCGTCGCATCTGTTCTTCGGCGTGTGCGTATTGTTTTGCATTCTGGAGGATATGAATATAAAAAAAATAGGCATAAAAGCTGATGTTTTTAAAGATGAGGGGCGCGTATTCGTCGTTCTCTTCGAAGATTTCGACAGCGCGTGAGATGTGGCGTATGGCGTCGAATGAGTTGCCCATATTGTCGTAATTGAGGGCGAGGTAGTAGTGGGCTAGGGCTCGGTAAGCTAGGGATTTTATTGCGGAGTCCAGCGCCATGTTGAGCTTGTGGATGATGTGCATGGGGGCAATTTGCTTAGAAGAGCAGCCAACGACGAGGATTTGCTGTTTGTAGTAGGCATCGGTGGGTGGGTAGGTTTTGACGAGTTTGACCAGTTCGAGCGCTTCTTCGTTGTGTCGTGCGTAGATAAGCAGGGTGACGGCGAGAAAGATTTCTTCGCTATATAGGCTTGGGTCGGGGACGTTGTGGGCGAACTCCATGATCGTGTTGAGAACGGGGATAGTGGCTTCTGCGCCGTAGTGGTCAAATACTTTTTGTGCCGTTAGAGAGAGGCAGGTGAAGGCTTTGTCGACTTCGTTCGATTGGTAGAGGTGGCGTGAGAGTTGGTAGAACTTGTCGGCATTTTCAGTGTTGAGTTTGTAATAGTATTTGGCGAAGCGTTGATGGATGTTGGTTAGGGCGCTCTCTGTAAGTTGGGAAGCGGCGATGCGTATAACGTCGATGCATACAAATTCTAGCCAAAGTTCATTTTGGTATGGACGTCTTTGGAGCAGTTTGTATTTTTCTAAAATGGGTAGTGCTTGAGTGATGTTCCACGTGTTTGGGCAGGCCTCAAAGAGCACTTCGTAAGGGAAGCTACGTCCTAAGCAAGCGGCCATGGCGAGTACACGGCGAGCGAGTTCTGGGATTCTCTCGAGTTTTGCGATAATGAGTGCGGGGATGGACTCGGGGAGCATCACGTTTCCGTAGCTTTGCCTCTCTTCGAGGTAGTCTACTAAAAGGCGTAGGTGCTCGGGGTTACCTTGGCAAAGTTCGATGGCTCGTTGGTGTATGTCGATGCTTATTTTGGGGAGACTTAAACGCAAAAACGCCATAATATCTTCATCGGATATAGCCTCTAAGCGCAACTCTTCTGCTGATTCTAAAAACGCGCTAATAAGTTCTGAGCTGTAGTCACCCGATACAAAGATGCTGCTCTTTTTGGGGAATTTCATGAGCAGGTGATCGAGTATAGAGAAGGATACAGCGTCGATATAATCGAAGTTATCGCAAATAAAGATAAAGGTCTCGGGAACCGCGTGCAGCATTTCGTGCATTGCGTAGGTTACCGAATCAAGCCAAAAGAGCGAGCAATGTTGCTGTGCGCCCTTGCCCTCAATTAAGGATTTGATGACAGCTTGGCTGTGTTCATCAAGCATCAGCGCGCCTTCGTAGTGCTCGAGAATATTATTGGCCAGTCGTGCTAATGCGTATGCTGGGCGCAGCATGGCGAAGCGCTCAGCTTGAATGCGAAAAACTGGTATGGAACGCAGTTTAGCGTGACGCGAGACGAAGTTAAGCAAGCGTGTCTTGCCCATGCCAACTTTGGAAGTAATGGCCATGCGAACGCATTTGCGATCTACAATGATGTTCTCGAAAGCCTCATAAAGGACTTTTAGTTCGGCCTCGCGGCCAAGTACGGGAATGTAGATCTCGGGGACTATAGAGACAGGCGCGAGTTCCGGTATAGACTCAAGCACGCGGTAGCACTTCTCGGCCCCATGTATCGTTTCAAATCGGTACTCGGGCGCGTTGGCAACGACGTTAGCGTCCGCGCATATTTCGGACGAAGACGCACTTTGGGCAAGTTCTATGGACTTCTCTAGAGCAAGCCCGTGTATGTCTTGAAACTTATCGCGAATAATGAGGTCGCCACCTGCAATACCAAAGTGTTGGCTAAAATAACGATTAGGATTGCGCTCCTCGTTTTTGATGAGTTTTTGTGCCGATAAAATCGCTTGTCCTGCAGCTTGTTTTTGCGACATATCAAGGCCAAAAAACGCGCTTGAAAGATTACCCAAGTGGTTTGCAAAGTGTCCGCCAAAACTGTTGATCTGCGTCTCGAACTCGGTTCTTGCTTTGACTAGGATTTTGTACTCCGTTTCTGGGATAACGGGGTGTAGGAAGCGTAGTTGTCGGGTTAGCACCGAGACGTTGGAGCAGGGTTGACGCAGTCTGACGCTAACGGGATTTGGAGTGTTATTGTTGTTGAGCGTGTTGTCGTCTATCCCCTCAAATTCGGGAGACAAAACCTGTAGTAGTGCCGTACGGAATTCTTGGGCGCTTTGGTAGCGCTCTTGTGGATCCTTGGCCATGGCTTTGAGACAGATCGGTTCGAGTGCTGGATCGACGTAACTGCCGTAATTCGTTAGGGTGGGCAACAGTGGTTCGGTATTTTTAACCTTCTCCAGCACCGGCACAGCGCTGTCAATAAAGGGGAGTTCTCGCGTTATCGCTTGATACAAAAGTACGCCCACAGAATACAAGTCGCTACGCGGATCCGTCTTCTTCCCACTCGCCTGCTCCGGGCTCATGAAATGTGGCGTCCCGGTGATGGCCTCGCGCGTCTCCGTCATATGCTCCATGCGTTTGGCAACACCAAAATCGAGGATCTTCACAAAGTCCGGGTTGCCCGGCAAGTCATGGAGCATGATGTTTTCGGGTTTAAGATCGCGGTGTATGAGCCCTTCATCGTGTGCAACCTGTAAACCCGTAAGGATCTGGCTCAGGATTCTAATCAGTCTTGGTGTAGCGATAGGGAAGTCTTTCTCAATGACGTCGGCTAAAGTGACGCCTGGCGCAAACTCCATGATCAAGCAAGACGTTCCGTCATCCTCGTCCCAAAGATCGATGATTTGAATAATGTTGGGGTGCCACAGACATGTTGCAGCGATAGCCTCAGCTTTAAAGTTCTGTCGCAGTCCTGGCTTGTCCATTAACTCTGGATGCATCACCTTAACGGCGACGGGGCGGCCTAAAATAAGATCCTTACCCATGTATACACAACCCATGCCGCCGACACCGATCACCGACTCCAGCTCTATTCCGCCGTTGCGTATTCGTCGCCCAATTAAGGCTTTATTATCCATCGTTGCACCTTTAGTCGATGAGAACCTTGATGGATGGGGTTAGCGCCAAACGGCTATCCCTAAGTGTTACCAACACCACTTGCTGTTTATTTTCGTCGAGCATGGGCATAACGTCGTCGCGGTGTAAAATTTTGCCCATGTGCTCCCACGGCGCTTTAACAACATCGTTATCGATTAAAACAGGTAGAACGCCCCAGTAAAGTGCCATGCGTGCACAAACTCGCTCGCTTGTTCCCATCCCGATGATGGGTACCGACGGTCGTTCTTGTGCAACCATCCTACATGTTGTCCCGCTTTTTGCACAAACCGCGATAGCGCGCGCATTGAGTTCACGTGCTGTCATAACCGCAGAGCGCGCTAGCGCTTCGAGTAAACGTTCATCTTCGTCTACCAAACAAAACGCGTGGCTCTCATGCGTTATCAAGGACAAAAACCCATCTCGTTTGGATTGGTAGCCCTCAATGACGCGAACAATCTTATCCATCATTTCAACGGTTTGAATGGGATACTTCCCAACCGCTGTTTCGCCCGAAAGCATAACAGCATCAGCGCCGTTCATGGCAGCCCAAGCGACGTCTGTGACTTCGGCTCTCGTCGGGAAACCCGCATCGATCATAGACTCAAGCATCTGCGTGGCGATAATGACTGGCTTATTGCGCTCAATCGCCATCTTTGTGAGTTCTAGTTGTACGAGCGGCACATCCTGCGCTGGCATCTCTACGCCCAAGTCTCCGCGTGCCACCATGATCACGTCGCTAACGTCCAGAATCTCCTCCATGCGATCGAGGGCTTCGACTTTTTCGATCTTCGATACCACGGGGATGCAGGCGTTTCGCTCGCAGAGAAATTCTTTTAACTCCACAACATCTTTAGCGGCACGAACAAACGATAATGCCAAGTAGTCTACCCCTAATTCGCAGGCGAGTTCGGCGTCTATTTTGTCTTTTTCTGTGAAGGAAGCCTCTGAAATGTCGACGCCAGGTAGATTGATGCCTTTGCGATCCGAGAGTTCACCGCCACGAATCACCGTGCACAATATTTCGCTTCCTTCAACGCTATTGACGCGCAGTTCGCGTGTTCCATCAGCGAGTAGCAGACGATCACCTTGTTTCACGTCATTGGCGAGCATGGCATATTCAGAAGGTATCAGTTTTTCACTACCCTTGACTTTGCGCACCGTCACCGTTACTTGCTCGCCTTCGATCAACTCTATGCTTCCATTCTCAAAACGACCAACGCGAATCTTGGGTCCACATAAATCGCCCAATATCGCTACATGTTCGCCACTACGCGCAATCGCCGCCTTTATGTTGGCGAAACTCTCCCTGTGTCCCTCATGGGTTCCATGCGAGAAGTTCATCCTAAAAACATTCACGCCGCGCTTAATCAGCGCAAGTAGTGTCTCTTCATCTGATGACGCTGGCCCCACTGTCGCAACGATTTTTGTGCGCCTAAACGCTAGCACATCCCCCGAAACATCTAATCTACTACCTCTAATCATATCTTCCTCTGCTTTTGGGCCAATACTCCTGTGAACAACAGCAAGGCCAAACTCCTTAATTATCCTATGTTTTATGCCCTTTTGCAAGCCAAAGCCCCGTTCCAAAAGCTAAGACGAACTGCTGTGCTAAGTACAATCTTGGCTTGTTGTGGCAAAGGAAACTCTGATTTTCTTTGCCACAAAGAACAGGGTTCCCCCCGCGCAAAGCTCTCATAAATTGTGTCGCGCTACTGAATATGAACTATCCCTTGTGCATGACGACCGCGTAATTCGATGCGCCCGTTTACATCAGTCTGTAGCAGCTGCAAGGCTCCGTTGGGGTAAAGCAAAATAACATTCTCACCCGCTACTCGCTCGCCTTGGAATTCAACACTTATACCAAGAAAATAATCCTTGTTACCCTGTTTAGCAGCCATATCGTAGGCGCTTGGAAGTGACAATAAGCGCGCTAAAAGCTGACGCAAAATCAGCGTCTTGCTTCTAAAGTACAAAGCGCGAAGCTCCCCATGCGAGGGTAAAACTTTCAACTGTTGCAGAGCCCAGAGCGCGTTGTACACAACATAGTCGTTATCATTATATATATGCGCTGACACCGCGTGAACAAAGCTCGCGCGTTTTAGAACCCCAACCGAGGCTAAGGCGTTAATGAGTAAAATAGGATCCGAACTTTGCAAGGATTCACGAAGCGCGAGCTCCGCCCAGTCCTCGTGTATATCCAAGCGCCCGATGCCCCAAAGCGCCAAGCCACGAGTTGCAGTATCCTGCGCTGCTAAGCAATAACGAAGCCACGTAGCCGCTTCATCGGGACGCTGTTCCATCAAAATCTGTAAAAGCAAGCGCTGTGTATGCGGGGGGGCAGATTCGTAGTTCGCCCAAGCACTAACTTTTGGAACGTCCCCTAGTTTTCGCCGCAAGAGCAGTGCATTGTACGAAAGCGCGTGTTTCCAGTCTTCGTCATACGCTTTAACGAGCTCAAGCGCCTCAGCGCGATCCTCTGGTAGAAGGACTTGCGCATAAGCCCAAAGTGCCTCTGCACTTCGCTCTTCTCCAGCATGACGTTTTAAAAAGTCGAGTAAAAACGCTCTGGCGTCGTCTTGTTGGAGCCAAAACTCCGCGGCTAAGTAGCGCATTTTCTTGGACGAACTTAGCAGTAGTTCCGCGAAAACCTCACGAACTTCAAGGCGCTCTCCATATTGTGCAAGCGCTTTTAACGCCAAAAACCGCAACTCTTCGCTCTCTGCTGTAGCGCTTTCTTCTTGGAGTAAAGAGAGAGAAAACAAGTTTTTTGTCTTCGCAAACTGTTTTAGGATTTCCCGTTTTACGGCGTAGCTCCTTGACTTGTAATCCATCACCCAGTTGCTCGCCATGTTGTAACCGTGTACTGGATTTAACTTGGGTAAAACCCGCAGTAACACGCGCTCACTCCAGTCCTTGCTAACGTTGAGTAGCCAACGCTGCGCTTCTAGATCGTCCACAGGCGCTATCACTTCCGAAAGTAGCCCCAATGCCTGTGTTTGCTCTAGTAGCAATGCGTCCCAACGCGGCGTCCATAGCCCCAAGCCAATATCTGCCATAATCCGCAATAGTAATAACTCTCGCCTACTCCCTGCACTGTCGCGCAAAGCGCGCTTAAACTCAGGTTTTAAAAGCTCTTTCTGCGCCTCCAAAGCGTTGAGCACGCTTGCATAAAACATGGGCTCTTCGGCCAAATCGATGAGTAGCGAAACGTATTGCGTATCACCTTCTTGCAACAAGCTCTCGACAATAAGTAGCTGCGTAACGTCGATTTTGAGTGGATCGATCATGTGAAGCAAAGAACGCAACGCATCATCACCACCAATAGCCAAAATGGCGCGTGCTGCTTCGACTTTGAGCTCCGCCACTCCCGTTGAACGCAATAACCATGTTAGTGCGGGCAAGTACTGGGCATCTGCCAAACGCGCTGCCGTTCGAATCGCAGCGACTTGCACCTCCAAGTCTTCGTGGCGCATAAGCTCGGCTACCAAGGGCGTACAACGCGTGTCGCAAATCACTGCCATACGCTCTAAGGCCGCTACGATAGCTTCACTTTCACGTGTCAGATGCGAAATCACCACGTCTAAAGCATCGTTATCTTGCACAAATTCCCCCTGCTTTAGCTCTTGTGCAAAGCTCACGGACGACGTCGCAAGCATGAGCGCCAAAGCGGCTGCCGCTAACTTCGCCCTAAATTTGTGAAGCTGTAGAACTTTCATTCTTATTTCGTACTGAGGTAAATCACCTAAGCATGCTCTTATGCATTCGATGTTTTGTTTTTTGGTGGGGGAAGTTTCCCCCTACGCCGCAACCCCTTGCTGTGCGCGGGTTTGCGTCTACCCCCTCTACGGGGGGCCAGCCCCCCGTAACGCCCCCGAAGCGATTGTTCGCAGCTTCCTTAAGGATACTCTGATCGATGCAAAATGAGTAGGGGGCAGCTTTCAAACCTGCCCTTGATCAAAATAACGAAAGCCAGACGAGTTTTCAAAATAATAGAGACCTTTGCACGGCTAGAAATGGTGAATCTAATTTTACAAATCCGATACAGTTTTAAACAAAATGAGACATTTTGTAGAGAATCATAAGTTAATAATGCTAATTAAATAAGGCAGGTAGAAGATAGAATGACATTTTATTCGAAAAAAGCTTAAAAGAGTGCTTTCTTTTTTGGAGGGGGGTGCGGGGGGAACCTTTTGTCTTTTGCAAAAAGA